>ENA-OQKR01000514-OQKR01000514.1-human-gut-metagenome-genome-assembly--contig:-NODE-514-length-15468-cov-2.633270_pt1 | contig 15468 bp, 18 predicted proteins | sample MGYA00242803_ERZ504806 | MGnify/ENA primary metagenome ERZ504806 (study PRJEB26092, sample SAMD00036399) | human gut metagenome | host: Homo sapiens | study: EMG produced TPA metagenomics assembly of...
TGCAGTTCCTGTTCCTGATTCGTCCATCTGATTTTCATCTTATCCACACTCCATATACTTTTCCAACTGCCTATCCACATATACCACTGTATAGTCCGTGGAGAATCTTAATGTACGTAACACCAGATCCTCTTTCACGTCTTACGAGTCTTTGACAGCCGCCCCAACGTCTTTATCCGATGAATCATCCGGTTTTATACTTCAAACATCAGTGTCTTGATCTCATATGGTTTCAGTGTCACCCGGATCTCACCGTCTTTGAATTCTCCCGGCTCTTCCATCAGGTTACATTCACACCATTGTTTCACATCCAGACGGGTATGCACCGTAACTTCTCCACGTCTTCCCTGGAATTCATGGAACCGCAGGATCACACGATTGCCGTTTTCCTCTCTCTTCCATGCATCCACTACCAGGTTCTCCTGATCAAAAGAAAGCCAGCTTTCCTGTCCCAGTGCAGCTGCTCCTTTCACTGCCGTCAGCGGATTATTTAACGCAAAAGCGCTCTGCTCGATGCCTGCTTCATACCACTCACAACTGTGCGGTAAGATTGCATAGGTAAATACATGCGTTCCACGATCTGCCGTATAATCCGGTTCCACTGCTGATTTTAACAGGGTCAGGCGAATGGTATCCTCTTTGATATCATGGCCATATTTGCAGTCGTTCAGTACTGCCAATCCGTATCCTGTCTCCCACAGGTCTACCCATTTGTGAGCGGCCACCTCGAACTTGGCGGCTTCCCAGGTAGTATTTCTGGTGATCGGGCGGCGGATATTTCCATTCTGAATATCAAATCTGGCATCTACGCCCGGACATCTACCGGAAAACTGGTTTTTAACAGTTTCTGACGTTCCTGCCAGTCCACCTGTGTCTTAAAATCAATGCGGGGTATCTTCTTCATACAGACACATGGTCTGCTGAATCTGTGACTTATGATAGTTCCAGGTAAAATCTACCTGTCCAGTCCGATCGCATCCTGGCGTACTCTGGTCTGTACACATTCCTTTATGACCTCCTTTTTCAGATCAATGGTCGGTTCCAGTTCCCAGGCATCAAAGCAGCGTGGTTTGTCTTCAAATACCTGCAGTTCATTGGCACATTTTCCTTCCGGAAGAACTTCCCGTCCGGCTTTCTTATCAAAGATTCTCGTCAGTTGTCCGGCTTCGTTCCATGCGATCTGATAATACGGTGTCTCGATGGAAGTAACGTCCACACTCTCTTTGTCCGTTCTGTGCTCTCCGGCCTCCGGATGGAAGGTTGCAAAAGCAAATGGCGGAATCTCTTTTACCCAGATGCGAACTCCCTGTTCTTCCCATACTGCTTTGACTTCTTCTCCATGCGCATCCAGAACTTTTCCGCCCCGATACATCTGTAAGGCTTCTTCGCTCATCGGGATCCATGCTTCGCCGCTTCTTGCCCAGTTGGAATTGTTAAACAGCGTATACGTTCCTTCTTCCGGCTGATACAGAGCTCCTTCTACCGCTTCACATACCTGATCCAGCAGTTTGGCCGCTCTTGCGTACTCTGCGTGGCTGTCCTCGTAGACTTCCCGGATGGACGATCCCGGCAAAATATCATGGAACTGATGGCACAGAATGATTTTCCATGCTTTCAGGATCCGTTCGTAATCATACGGAACCCCTTTCAGTACCTGTGCGAGCATAGATTCCATCTCTACATCACGCATGCGGTACTCCATCCGGCGGTTCATCTTTTTATGTAGCCCTGAGAAGTATACGTTCCACGGTGGAATTCCAGATATAATTCTCCGTCCCACACCGGCACATAACCATCCATCGGATTCTCTTTCATCGTCCGGTTCAGACGTCGAAAAATATCCGTCGGTTTTTCCATCTTCACATGCGGCAGTCCCGGAATCTTATCTGCCATCTGCGCCTGTTTTGATGTGTGTTCTGGTTTGGACCACCACCTCCGTCCCCAAACCCAAACGTAAATCCTAGCAGATCTTTATTGGTATCTTTATCTTGTACTGCTCCCATACCCCGCGAATCGCCTGCGGACTGGTATTTCCGTTATATGTATAATAATCTTCACCCGGATCTGTCGTCGTCACAAAATGCGCGGTCACCTCAGTCCCGTCCATACCTCTCCAGCGGAATGTATCATACGGCAGACGGTTGGTGTCGTTCCAGCTGATCTTGGTTGTCATAAACGTATCCACGCCTGATTTTTTCAGTATCTGCGGCAGCGCCCAGGAGTAGCCGAAGACATCCGGAAGCCACAGATATTCACTCTCGTAATTGAACTCCTTTTTGAAGAAATTCTTTCCTACCAGAATCTGGCGGATGATCGATTCGCCGGAAGCGATGTTACAGTCACATTCTACCCACATCGCACCGGAAGGCTCCCATTTGCCTTCTTTCACACGTTCCCGGATATGTTCATAAATGTCCGGGTAGTCCTCTTTGATAAAATCATAGAGCTGCGGCTGTGTCTGTAAAAACAGGTATTCCGGATATTTTTCCATCAGACGGTTTACGGTTGAGAAAGAGCGGGCTGCTTTTTCTCTGGTATGACGGAGTCTCCACAGCCATGCCACATCGATGTGGGTATGACCGATCAGACTGATATTGACATCCGGTTTGCCCTGGCCCTGCATCTGTCCGTCCAGATAGTTCCACGCCTCCTGTACACTCTCGTAAAACGCTTCACTTCCCGATTCGGTAAAATCAACCAGTGTAAAGCATCTTACCAGACAGTTCAGGATCCACTCTTTGTACTCGTGATTTGCCGAAAGCAGATCATACGTTTCCAGTGCGGCTTTTGCCAGATAATACAGATCATCACATGGATGATCCAGAATGGCGATCTGTGCCTGCCGGATTTCCATGACATTATCAACCGGCACTCCACCACCGCTCAATCCGGACCAGAGACGGAACTTCATCTCCTGAATATAGCCTTCTTTTTCCACATCCAGGAACACTTCATGGTGATTCCCGTCCACTGCCTGATATGTTTTTCCGTTGATATATAACAGACTCTCCGGATCTCCGTTATTTCCGGTTCCCACGCTGGCGCCGAAATCAAACAGCGCCAGAACATCCTGTCCGCTCCAGCTTTCCGGGATCTTAGCTGTCACCGTCAGCCAGTTATAGCGATCCCAGCCCGTCCAGCAAAATCCCTGCTCTACCGGTACGCCTTCGCCCTGTGGTTCACGATTGCCTACAGATCCGTCGTCCTCCCAGAAAGAGAAGCCGGACAGATCCCTTCTGTCTTTGTAACGCAGCTGTTCGATTTCTTCTAACAGATGCTCAATCCTGTCACGATTATGAAAATCAAATGGCATTTTTTTTATCCTCCCAATACATTTTTACAAAGTTCCGCTGGTTTCAATGATCATTCCTGCAAACTGTCAGACACATCTTGCAGAAAGTGCTTTCCTCTAACGGAAAATTCCCCCATAAACTTCATCATACTTATCTACCAGCTGTTTTGCCAGAGAATATGAATTTACCAGCGGATGCAGCATCAGTGCCTGTACCGCGGTTTCTTTGGATTTGTTCTTTACTGCTTCCACGGTCAGTTTCTCGTACATTTTAATCAGACGGATCAGCAGATAGCAGTGTTCCGGTACCTCTTTTACTTTTACCGGATGGATGCCGTCTTTCGATACCAGACAGGTGGTCTCGATCACATCTTCGTCAGCCAGTCCCGGGATGCTTCCGTTATTTTCCACAGACAACACCAGATATTTTCCTTTTTCACTCTGCATTCCTTCGATGCAGTCCAGCATAACTCCGGCATATCCCATACCGTCCGGTACTTCCAGCTGACCTTTTTCCAGAAGCGGCCGCTTTGCCAGACCGGATTCGATGCTCATATAAGAGTTTTCACGTACCTGCATATAGTACAGGAAGATCTGCAGTGCACCTTCCGGATCCGCGTCGATATCCATATGTTTCAGTTCATCCATCATCTGGATATTTACGTTTTCGATAGTCTTTCCTCTGGTTGCCCCGGATTTTTTGATATTCTCCAGCGCTTTTTCTCTGTGATAGTAGTAGTACAGATATTCGTTCGGCAGGAATCCGATGGAACGCAACAGTTCCGGATCAAACATGGAAAATTCCTGTACGCCCTGTAAGAAAGCATCATCTGCCAGAAGTTCCGGCAAGATTTCCTCGCCTTTTTTCTTCACACTGCGGATCCAGGACAGATGATTTAATCCAAAGAATTCTACGTACAGATCATCTTCCTCCACTCCCAGATCATGTGCCATACGGAATTTTGTGCTGCTCGGTGCATCGCAGATTCCGATGATCTTATCGTATCCGGCGCTTCGCAGTGCCTGTGTTACCAGACCGGATGGATTCGTAAAGTTGAAGATCCATGCATCCGGTGCATATTTTTTGATCAGTTCACAGTACTCGATCAGTACCGGGATCGTGCGGACTGCCATGGAGAATCCACCCACACCGGTCGTCTCCTGTCCGATCACACCAAGATCCAGAGCGATAGTCTCATCTACTACACGGGAGTGATCTCCGCCGACACGCAGTGTGGTTACGATGTAATCCGCACCTGTGATCGCTTCTACCGGATCGGATACCGCCCATACTTTCAGATCTTCATGATTTCTCTCCACTACATGTTTACATAACTTTTCAATAATTTTCTGCTTCTCTTCCTGAATATCATAAAGTACCACTTCATCGATATGAAGTTTTTTATATCTCTTTAAAAGTCCGTTGATAAAGATTACGGTACGCACACCTGCACCGCCGATTACTGCGATTTTCATGTTTTTTCCTCCTGTTGTCTTTCTTATCTTATTTGTCTGACAGCTTTATAGTTATATCGCTGTACCCTGAGCACATCCGCAAAAAATCCGTCTTTACAAATTTATCCGTCTGCGGCTGGCCGCTTTAGCGACACGCTTCTGCTCCATTCATGCTTCACAACTCTTCATAAACGCTTCCAGTCCGTCCTCTGTCGGAAATCCGGTATTGCCGCCAAGGGCAGTCACGGAAAGTGCTCCGCATCCGTTTCCACATTTCAGGCATTCTTCCATGGTTTTTCCTTTCAGAATCCGTAGACGAATCCGGCATTAAAGATCTCCGGCTCCGGTGGTGTCTACCGCTTCCACCGTGTACGGTGCTGCCTGATACAGTTTTCCGCTTTCACTGCGATCGAACCTTTTTTCCCCATCTTGATCACCGCCATACCGGCTGTCCGGGCAAATTCCCGTGCCGCTTCCTCGGCTGTCTCTTTTCTTCCGTAATGCTGCGCCTCTGTCTCATTCATAAACAGTACATCAATATACGGGAAAAGATCCCTGATCTCCGCTTTCCACTCGCCGGTAGAATCCCAGCCCACATCAAAGGATACCGTAGCCTGTGTCTCGACCTTGATCTTCTTTAACAGTTCCAGGTATTCGTTATGATTGACAGATCCCGCATAGCCGGTCACATGGATATGCGCGGCTTCTTTTACTTTTTCTACATCAACCTGCGAGATGCTGATTTTTTCATTGGTTCCCCGATAGGTTAAGAACGAACGGTCTTTTTCATTCGTAAAGCTTAAGGAAATACCCGTTTTTAGCTCTTTACTTACCCCAAGAAGAGAATCGTCCACATTGCTTTCCCGGAACTTATTCCGAATCAGTTCACCGTAACAGTCATCTCCCACTTCTCCCTGAAAGACCGGGTGAAGTCCCAGCTTGCCTACTCCCAGAGTAAATAACGCAGCTCCGCCACCGACAAAAGTTTCCATCACAGAAACTTCATCTTCCTGTCCGGGTTCCGGAAACTTTTCCACCCCCGGGATCACAATATCAATATTGACGTCGCCGTATACATAAACATCCCATTTTTTAGCGTCCATACCTTCTCCCTTTCTTTTGGGCCGGATCACAGAAACTGTCTTTTTGTCCCCGTCGTTCTTCCACAGCCCGTTTTCTCCAGTGTACCATAAATCACATCTTTTTAGCTCGCATTTCTTATTCTATCATGGAAAAGCACATCCAGGTCATGTACTTTTTCATCTGTTATTTCGTATCTTTTCTATATATAATCTGCTTTTCCGAATTTTTCAGAATCAGTAATTTCCTATATCATTTTTCACAGAAAAAGGTTCCCCGCATCGCTCATAGATCTATCTCTATATAACTGCTGAACGAGGCAAAGAACCTTTCTTTTACTTTTTCTTTTATTTAACCTTTTACTGCACCGATCATGGCACCCTGTGCAAAGTATTTCTGCACGAACGGATATACGCAGAGAATCGGAACTGTCGTGACAACTACTGCTGCCATCTTCAGAGAATCGGATGTTACAGACACCGTATTATGTGCCAGCGCCTGCGCAACAGAAGTTACTTCCTGCTGTGAATTCATTGCTTTTGTCAACATCTGCTGCAGAACCGTCTGCACCGGCCACAGTTTTGTATCATTAACATAGAATGCCCCTGCAAACCAGTCATTCCAGTGGTTTACTGCCGTATACAGACCAACTACGGCAATAACCGGTTTACTAAGTGGAAGCATGATCTTGATATATGTCTGGAAAAATCCACAGCCGTCCAGTTTCGCCGACTCTTCCAGACTGTCCGGTATTCCTTCAAAAAAAGTTCGTACCATCAAAAGATACGTAACGCTTACCAGACTTAGGCACCACATAAACCCAGAACGAATTTAACAGATGCAGATTTTTGACTGAATATAGGTAGGATCATACCACCGCCAAACAACATCGTAAATGTGATCAGCATAGTGATAACTTTTCTTCCCGGCAGATCTTCCTGTTTCAGAGCATATGCCGCCAGTGTCGTTACCATTAAGCTTAAAAATGTTCCAATTACAGTTCTTGCAATCGTAATAATATAAGCTGTTGTGATACTTCCGTCTTTGAATACTTCCTTGAAGTTATCCATCGTGAACTGTCTCGGCCAGAACCATACGCCGCCCCTGGCCGCATCAGCTCCATCATTAAATGCCAGCGCCACCACGTTCAGGCAGGGGAGCAGAATGATCAGACAGAGTGCAATAATGATCAGATAAATCAGAATCTGAAGGGCCTGATCTACCGGATTGACCTTTATCTTTTTTTTATACATTGCGTACCCAATCCTTTCTGTAAGCTATATCTTACCCGCTTTTCTTTCCCCTGCCTGCCACCCGGGGCAGGCAGGATCTTTGTTTTATTTGTAGAAAGTTACTGTATTCGGATCTTCGTCATAAATATTTTTTACATATTCTTCGAAGCGATCGATACCTGCTGCTTTCAGCTGATCACGGAAAGATTCTACAATAGATTTTACTTCGTCATCTGTTTTTGCAAAACAAGCCTGTACAAATGTTTCATCCCAGTCAAGCAGGTCCATCTGCATCTTTACATCTGCCAGTTCATCTGCTGACATGTAAGCTGTCGCATCCAGACCAGGAACCAGTTTCTTTTCTACCGGATAATCCTCAGCGATCTGTACACTTCTTGCGAAAGTGGAATTGCCGGAAGATGCTCCCGGACGGGACTCTCCAAAGTTATCCTGGTTGTTTTTGTTGGTTAAAACGAATTCAAAGAAATAATTTCCTGATCCGCCAAATCCTGCACCGATGGTATTGATCATATAATCGGTATCGCCATCGTTCAGTTTTTCCAGAGCTTCATCTGTCAGTCTCGGATATCCGTCTTCCATTGTATAAGATACACCTTCTGCACCATACTGTGCGATCGTCTGTCCTTCTTTTGTGGACAGCCAGTCAAAGAACTGGAAGATTTCTTCCGGATTCTCTGCATCTGCGGAGATTGCCATACATCCACGGCCGCTCTTTCCGTTTACAACTTCTTTGTTATCTCCGGCGATATCATTCAACGGTCCTAACGGAATCCAGTCTTCGCTGGAGTAAATGATCTCTTCGTAGTTATGCACATCGGCAATAATTGCGGAATTGTGATTTTTGGATACTTCTTCTGCACGGGTAGAATCCATGGTGAAGAATTCCGGATTCATCAGATCTTCATCCAGAAGTTTTCTGACAAAGTTGATTTCATCGTATACATAATCTGTTTCTGCGATATGTTTTACATCACCGTTTTCATCCAGGTTATAGTCATCACTGACACCCCAGTCATAACCGGTTGCAATGTATTTCAAAGCATCTACAGATCCGCCCCAGTATTTCGGTCCTAACGGATATACAGCGTTTCCGTTGTCATCTTTATAACCGCCTTCTTTGATCTTAACCAGCAGGTTGTAGAAGTCATCCTGTGTCTTGATTTCTCTGGTATCAATGCCAAGATCATCCGCAATGGATTTCTGAATGTACATACCACCTACATACTCATCGTCTGCATTATATTCCAGAGAACGGTCTACTTCATCAATATTCATCTGCCACAGATATACACCGTCCAGATCATCGCGGAATACGATATTGTTCTTCGTATCATCCGGCAGATAATCATCCTCGTAATATTTGGAATATACTTTACTGTCTTTCATATATTCGGATACATCTGCGAACATTCCGTCTTTTGCCGCTTTGTAAAGCAGTGGGAACTCCGGTCTTGTGGAGTTATCCAGGTAGGAGATGATCACATCCGGGATGGTTCCGGAAGCCAGCTGAGAAGCCATAACTTTTGCATCGCTGTCACCAGGTGTATATTTTACATCCAGTTTGATACCGGTCAGCTCTGTGATCTTTTTCATGGTTTCGGTGTTGTTAAAATCTTCCGGCAGTGTGTTTCCGATATCATCTACGTAAGCCTGTACGGTGATGGTACGGTCAGCGATCCAGGTATCCGGTTTGTCGGAGTTGTCTTCGCTGGAATCTTCTGTTTTCGCGCTGCTGTTGTCTTTGCTGTCAGATGAGCTGCCACATCCTGCAAACATGGTCACTGCCAGTGTTCCTGCCATGGAAGCTGCCATCAGGCGTTTTACCATTTTCTTTTTCATGTAGTTTCCTCCACTATACATTTGATTTCGACTTTTGTTTCCTCTTTACCACAGTCCGACTTCCGTGATCTTTTTACAGATCCGGTTGCAGACTACTACCAGCACCAGTCCTACCAGCCCCTGGATCAGACCGATCGCGGTTGCATATCCAAACTGTCCACCCTGAATACCCATACGCAGTACATATACATCAAGGGTATCTGCCAGAGACATGTTACCAGGTGTACGTAACAGCCAGATCTGTTCCACACCGGAAGAAAGCAGTCCGCCTACTCCCATGATAAACAGAAGACCGATCGTTCCCCGGATACCCGGCAGTGTGATATGCCACATTTTTTTCAGCTTTCCGCATCCATCCATCTCTGCTGCCTCGTACAATGCCAGGTCTACGGAACTGATTGCCGCCAGATACATGATGGAATCCCATCCGATGTTTCTCCACAGATCCATGGAAAACAGAATCTGGAAGAAATATTTTGCTTCCATCAGAAAGAATGTGCTTCCATCTCCGCCCATTGCTGCGATCGCCTGATTCAACACACCGGTATTCGGTGCCAGAATTCTCTGCAGCATGGTTACAATAATAACAGAAGAGAGAAAATGCGGCAGATAAGTGATCGTCTGCGAGATCTTCTTAAACTTCATGCTGCGAAGTTCATTCAGCAAAAGGGCAAGTATGATGGCAAACGGAAATTCCAGAATACATTTGATCACACCGACCGTCAGTGTATTACGGATCAGTCTCGGTGCATCATAACTGGAAAAGAAAGTCTTAAAATACTTCAGTCCGATCCATGGGCTTCCCCAGATTCCCTTCTTAAAGGAATAATCCTTAAAGGCGAGAACCGAACCTGCCATCGGCACATAACAGATCAGTGCATAATAGATGATGCAGGGAAGCAGCATCAGATACAACGGCCAGTAACGCACCAGTCGTTTCTTCAGCGGCTGTTTCTTCGGCTTGTATTTTTTCGCCTTTCCAACACTTGCTGCTTTCATAGATTTCCTCCTTCGTTGTTTGATGAGGTTATTATACGAAGCAGCCTTTTTTCTCACAATGGACATTTCTTTTCGCGCCAGTGGAAAAATCTACACTGATAAAAATGTCCATATTTTTGTATAGTTTTGTCCACTCCATGACCTTCTCCATAGCTTGTTTGAAAAAGGCTTGAAGGAAACTGCCAATGGCAGATCCTGTAGATGGACGTGCATCTTACAGGAATGATTTTAATCATTTCTGATTACCATCTCCGACAAACTCCAGTTCCACACAGATCGGATAATGATCCGACAGCCACACTTCCCCTTCTTTGTCTTCCCATTTTTTTACACCGGTACAGCGAATTCCCGGATAACCTTCCTGAGACTCCTTGATATATACATAATCGATCCGCTCCGGCTCATCCTCCGGTTCGAATCCGTGATAGGTGATTCCGATACCTTCCGTTACGTTTACATAATCTGTCCGTTCTTTCATCACTGCAAATTCTTCCCCATCCGGCTCTGCATTAAAGTCTCCGGCAAGGATCACCGGTGCTCCTGCAAACAGAACCGCCTCATCCATCTTCTTTAAGATCTGGGACAGCCCCAGTGTTCTCGCCAGTACACCGATATGATCCAGATGAATATCACATAAACGAAATACTTTCTTTTCCTGAAGATCTTCCAGTACCACTTCCGTGCATACCCGCGGACAAGTGGACTGTTCTTTGTATCGGCTTGCCGGCACATACGGTGTCGGGGAAAGCCAGAATGTTTCCATATTGATCAGATTCAGACGGTCGGTACGAAACGCGATCGTCATCTGCTCATCTTCCAGTGTCTCACTTCTTCCGCAGCCGATCACTGTATAATCTGTCAGATTCTCTTTCAGCCATGCTGCCACATGTGGCAGCACTTCCTGAAAGCAGATCACGTCCGGACGTTCTTCGGCAAGTTTCTTAAAATAACAGGTTTACGAAACCGGAAACTGTTGGCTCCGTCCTGATCATAATCACATCGGATATTAAAGGTTACTAATTTTAACATCATTCTTCTCCTATTCTTCGATCAGCCATACCATACTCTTCGGCGCGATCTCAATGGTACCTTCCGCAGTCTTTCTGATTTTTTCGCCCCAGCAGATCAGTTCTTTCATCTGATCGATCCCCATATCTTTTGCCGTCACAACCCTGTCAAACGGGTTCAGCACAACATTTGTTGCCACTGGTCCCGGCACATCCACCGGCTGCTGCCAGCTGTTGTCTGTAATATTTGCAAATCCATAGTTTAAGGCCGGCTGAGAGGAAAAACAGTTCACGCCGCAGCACCCCTCTCTCTGCCAGACACCACGGAGAACACTCGCAATCCCGTCTACATCATCCATCATTTTTTTCACACTGTTGGTCCAGATATAGCGGTCTGTATATGCATTTTTCTTTGGCTGCGCGGATTCTTTAAACCATGCATGCGTAATCGAAGTGTGTCCCGGAACCAGATCCAGAAGCACATGCATGTTTCGTTTATGTGCTTCTTCGAAAAGATCTACCAGATCCTGATTCGTTCCATAACGTGGTGCAACCTGATAATAATCCTCCACATCATATCCCGCATCATAGAACTGTGATACAAAGCACGGATTGATCCACAGCGCGTTGCATCCCAGCGCTTCGATTTATCCTAGTTTCTGCATAATTCCCGGAATATCTCCGATACCATCTCCGTTGCTGTCATAAAAACTCTGTGGATATACCTCATAAAAAGCCGCATCTTTTAACCATTCAACCATAACTTTCTACCTCCTGTATGTTCTTTTTCTCCTGTTATCACGGTGGCCGCTCGTACTCTGGCATGCAGGCTTTGGTTCGTTGTCTGCGCAGCTTAAAACAGCCACAGCCAGATCGGCTGCGTCCATGCTTTCTCGCCTCTGCTGTTTTTGATCGTCACTCTTACATACTCTTCATCCCCGTTTAACGCAAAGCTTCCTTCTGTCAGACAATCTCCTTCTTCACTAAACAGGTGATCGCCTCTGTGCGGTGTCTGGAAATAAATATGCTGACACGGCTCACAGGTAATATATGCGACACTATCTTTCACATAAAAATCATGCAGAAGCGGTCCGCCGGATGCATAAAAACTTCCGTCCCGAATAGCGTCAAGGATACCTCTGTGTGTAAATTCCCTGGTCTTTACCATAATAAAACCGCCAAGATCATGCGTTCCAATATCATGAGCATCATCGGTGGCAAAGCAGAAAATCCTATTTCTCACAAACAGAAAATGATCAAAATACGTCTCAGAGTTTCCGTTATTTCCGAAAAATTCAGAGCCATGATTATAGATTTCCATTCCGATCATGCCCTGCAGATACTTGATATCCGTAGAATCAACTTTTGACCAGTACGGATGTCCGTACAGTGTTACATTTCCTCTCTGTCCAAAATATTCGATGATACGTTCCGCGGTTGTCAGCACACCGTTTTTCCGTTCTTCTTCAAACGTATAATGTTCCGGGATCCGATTCGTCTCCGGAAGTCCGAAGCCCACCAGATGGTGATCTTTTCTTCCCGGCAGTTCAATATCCAGTTCTGTTCCCGGAAACACCAGAAAATCATCCCTGTTTAATTCCGGATGAATTCCATAAACCCAGTGATCCGTCAGAGCCAGAAAATCATATCCTTTGCTTCGATAATGCTCCGCAGTCTCCTGTGGGGTATGTACACCATCCGACCAGGTCGTATGGGTATGAAGATTTCCTTTTTTGTAGGTGCCTTCTTTATACAGCGTCCTTTTTTCCATGTGACTCTCCTTTATTATTTTCGCATTTTTTTGTTGTTTCGTCAATTCCTCTTCTGATATCTGTATGTACTTTCTGCTCCTTTCCTCCATATTTGCGACTATTATAGCAAATCTGTTTTTTTCTCATAATGTACATAACTTTCAAATTAACTGGACTTTTCTACAATTTTTTTCAGACTATTGACATCAGCCGACCGCCTGCGTATTCTGAAAGTACAGCGGTGTCATAACGACTCGTTGTTCGCATAAAAATCGTAAAAAAATCTACGAATAAAAATGGAGATTACTATGAAAGAAATGAAAACCATTTACCAGGTAGGGGGAAAATTATGTAAAGACTTTATCGGTCAGATTTCCTATACCGTCTGCCTGGATCAGACTTATGAAGAACTGGATATTGAATTTTCTTTTGGACCGCAGCACTTTCGCCCGGAAGATGTGACACCGGCATTGAAACAACGCCTGCTCGACTACTGCAAAAAAGAGTATGGCATGGAAGAAGGCACTCCGGAGGAATGGGAAGATGCCGTCTATCACGGCATGAAAACCGAGATTCACACTATGGCATCCCTGAATGATACCTTCATCGGAAATGTCCACAGACAGCTTACCACCCGGCATATGCACTTTACCGCAACGGAAGCCACCGAAGGATGCATTCCACAGCCTTGCATCGAAGGCGTGTTAAAAGTAAACGTTCAGGTATTTTCCGTACTGCTGGATAACACCGACTACCAGCTCACGGTACGTGTACGATAAGGGGGATTTTTATGTATAAGAGACTGGAATTACACAACCATACCAACGAATCTGATGCAGTATTTACCTGCAAAGAACTGACGGATTTTATGGTGGCCGATCACGTGGACGCGTTCGCCCTGACTGATCACAACACCATCTCCGGACATTACAAAATTGAAAATTATCTGAAAGAACATCCACAGCCGATCGCCTTTATCCCTGGCATGGAATATACCACGTACTACGGACATATCCTCTGCCTGAACCTGACCGAGTATGTGCCGTGGGAAAATATCAACAAACACAAACCGGAACTTCTCTTCCAGGCTGCCCGCGAAAAAGGGGCATTGGTCGGTGTCGCTCATCCGTATTCCTTCGGATGGCCGTTCGCACAGGGCTGCCGTTTCGAGATGACAATCACGGATTATTCCTGCTGTGACTTCATCGAGATCTTCAACAACCCGGAACCGCTCCACGAAGTCAATGAAAAGGGCGTAAAACTGTGGGAAGACCTGGTACTCTCTGGTGAGAAACTGGCTGCTACCTGCGGCATGGATCTTCACGGCAACAGCAGCCTGCACGGACATTACTCCACCTATATCCTGGGCGAACCGGACGGCGATGTCTGCCATGAACTCTCCGACGCGATCCACAACCAGCGCACCTGGGTATGCAAGGGACCTCTGCTGGAAGTACATAACGATGGCGAAGCACTCACCTTCACCATCCACCAAACCGGTAAACCGGGCTACGAACCGCTCGCTGAGGACGATTACAAGATCACCCTCCGCACCAAAGATCAGGTTATCACCTGCAACGTCTCCGCCCGGATCCCGCTGACTTCTTTCGCAGACCATGCAATCATCATCCCGATGCTTTTCGAGAAAGAAACCATCATCGAAAACCTCGTCTGCACAAGCCCGGTGATACTTTTGTAAGGCTGCGCAGGAAGTTGTTTTTAATCTTTGAAATTTTTTCCTGAATATCATCTGGAAGACGGTAAATTTTTTCTTACCGTCTTCCTTTTTTCTGGCTTTCACATTATGTACTCTTAATGACTATTCAGAAATGTCAAACGCCACTTCCGAACAATTTTTCTTTATTTCATCAATTCTGCCAGTTGCTTTTCCAATATAGCAATTTTCCGAAAGGCTTCATCCGCACGTGCTTTTTCTCTCAGGGTATTCTGGCGTTCTTCTTCCCGACCTTCTTCTCTGCCTTCTTCCCTGTCAAATTCTCTTTGTTTTTCTTCGTCATATTCATAAAGACACATTTTTACAACCTCCGCCCTGTTCCTCTTCAGAAAATCAGCCATCACGTCTTCTTCCATGCACTCCCGAATCGTCTGCTCCACGGCATCTTCGAAGGTCTGCTCCTGTGAATACCTTCTTACTTTATCCACAAAGATCATATAATCCCGCATCGGTCTGCATTTTTCAAAAAGTTCACGACTGTTTCCCATATTGATATTTTTTACTTTTACAATCACTTCCAGATTCGGATTCTCCTGTTTCTTCACAAATGCATCCGAAAGTCTCAGCTCGCCTTCCTCATCCATCTTCTGCTTTCCATTATAAAACACCACAAACGTAGGCGCTGGAAGCGGAAGCATCTTCGTACCATAAATATTCTTGTCCTTCACCAATACCGAATACGTGTCACTTGCATAAAACAGACAGCGCAACGGCATATTTGCATTTTTTGTAGACTGTTGCTCATATAAAAACAGTTCATCATGCAGCACATAAGCCACATCATTTTTCATTGATAAATAGATCGCATTCTCCAGTGTCACCACCTGTAGTTCACTGGCATCTTTATAGTCCGATCCATTCATCGCATTATAAAGCTCCAGCAATTTTTCCCGGTCATTAAAGATCATACGGAATAAGCGATCTTTGTAATCTTTTGCTACATTACCATTCATACTAATCCTCCTGCTTGCAAGAGAAGGATCTGCCTTTCGCTTTCCCAGAATCCTCCTCTGCCCTTTTCTTATTTAATTTTGCATTGGAAATTTCTAAGTCCGCG
>ENA-OQKR01000515-OQKR01000515.1-human-gut-metagenome-genome-assembly--contig:-NODE-515-length-15429-cov-2.723369_pt1 | contig 15429 bp, 13 predicted proteins | sample MGYA00242803_ERZ504806 | MGnify/ENA primary metagenome ERZ504806 (study PRJEB26092, sample SAMD00036399) | human gut metagenome | host: Homo sapiens | study: EMG produced TPA metagenomics assembly of...
GTCGCCGTAAAATCCTTTCTGTTCTGTCTGATTGAGCCCGAACCTCCCTTTGTACCACCCATTCCCCAAAAGAACGGACAACACACCTTCGCGCTGCATCTGCGCGGTCACATCATACGTCTGATACATGGAGTTTCGGATAAAAAATATAAAGAATTAAAAGCAGATGGATTTTTGATGGAACGAAGTTATATCAAAAGGCAATCGAAAAGAGGGTAAAAAGAGATTACATATCATTAGTACATGAGGGAGTGTTTTACATTTTGCAAGAAGATATGGTAACGATCGGTAGTTTGATCATGATCTGTTTTTTTGCATTGATCATTCCATATCAGCTAAAACAACGTTTAAGACAGGTTATCCCGATTATGGCAACGACGAAAACAGGAAGAAGGATTTATCAGATTCAATTGATAGCAAGTGCACTTGCTGCACTCTTTGTTGGAATTATTCAAATGGCTGTATATGGGATTATCTGGCATTTGAAGGGATTATCGGTATTTTGGAGATGTGAGAGTTGGGGAATCGCATCAAATTCTTACTGGTGCGATAAGCTTTCTTTTGGAACTTATATGTTACTTTATATGGCTCTGATCTTATTATTTGCAATCGCAAGTATTGTGATCATTGATTTTATCGGCAGAACAATAGGAAATTATATGGGAGCTGTTGCGGTTTCAATTCCAGTCTGTGGAGCGATGATGTTCCTTATGAGGAAAATTTATTATATGCTTTTCCTGATTACAAATGATCAGGTTCTGGCATACTGGGAATTGTATGCGCTCGCCACATGGCTCATAGTGATGTTTATATTTTATAAGATCAGAAGTAAGCAATGGAAAAAGGTGAATTTATGAGAATTTTTAAATTAGAGTTTCAAAAGATCATGAAAAATCCCATGCTTTGGTTATTGGCAGTGATATTTTGTCTTGTGAATTGTTTAGTTATTTACAATGAGGCAGGAAATAAGGATACATCCAAAGAATTAGTGATCATGCATGATATTATCAAAAAAACAGATGATATAAACCACTCACGTCAAGCTAAAAATAGAAATGAAAGAAAGCAGTTATCTAAGGCATATCAAGAATATTACAAAGAAAATATCGACTTGTATGACAAACTTTGATATGACGAAGATCCTAAAACAAAAAGAAGAAATGCTTCAGTATCACCCCAAGGGATTTTATTGAAGAAATTCGTAAAAGATAACTATGAGCATCTGCAAAAAAGAGTGGAGGAGATCAAATCTGATAAAGAATATAATGATGCTTTTTATCCAGGACAGTATTATGAGATCCATTCGTTATTATATTCAAAGTTAGGGAAAAAATTAATCGTGGAAATGAGTCTTTTGATGGCACTCAGTATTTTGTTTATCATGGATTATGAGAGACTGCAAAAGACAAATGATCTTGTAGATGCAACCAGAACTGGGAAGAGAATCATGGATTATAAAGCTTTTACGGGGACGTTAAGTGGAATTTTATTTTCAGCGATACTATGCAGTGTTACATGGATTTATTTTTTTTACTGCGTATCATTCAAAGGACTATGGAATGTCTCGGTTGCCTCCACACTAGTTGCAGAAAAAAGATATTCGGGATGGTTTTATCCATTTGTTACATTCTTTAAAATGACGCAGATACAATACTTGATCCTAACACTTACCGTATATCTTGGAATCATCCTGTTGATTGCACTGGCAACGATCGCAATCCAATTTTTGCTGAGGAACAGTTATTTTTCATTTGCTATATTAATTCTCTTAAACATGGCATTGTTCCTAGGTGCTTACTATTCGAATGTAACATTTATGAATGTTATATTACACCTGCTAAACCCAACAAATCTCTATATTACAAGCGGAGCCTGGTTTATGGAAAATGACATTACATTGTCATTTGCAGGAAATGAATTCTGGATTATAGGAGTGACGGGGGTATGGATGATTTTGTGTGTTAAATTGGCAAGAAATTTTAAGTTGTATGACAGAAATGTATCGAGTATTCATAAAAACATAAAGAAAGATAGAGATACGAAAAACGAATTCCATTGACGGATTTTTTGCAAAACGCTGATCCGCCAACACTCCTGCACAACTCACTGCGTTCAAACAGTGCCCGTGTTGACTGCGATTTTGCAAAAGATCCTATGGAATTCTATCATTTCGTACCTCTATCTTTCTTTTATTTCTCTCACATACATGCAAGCTACCTTCAAATCGGATTCTATAGTGTCTCTCCTTTTGTACGATAGCTGTTCATATAGTGCTGTGATTCACTAGTTCGTACGTTCACATCATTTAAGATGCATCCTGTAATTTCAGCTCCTGATCCTGAAAGAATTTCCATACCTTCCAGAATTCGATCTACATCTGTATAGTCCTGACGGATCACAAATACTGCTCCGTCTACATACTGGGCGACGATCGCTGCATCTGATAATAGTCCACTTGGTGGTGTATCTATGATCACGAAATCGGCTTCTGCCTCCAGTTCTTTTACAAACTGTCTCATATTCTTACCACTTAAAACGGTAGATGTATCCTGGATCGGTAGTAAGAACCTGCAAGTACTTTAACGCTTGTATTTTTGTACTGCTGTACTGCATCGTCTATGTTAACTTCGCCTTTCATTACTTCCAGAGTTCCTAATTCTTGTTCATTCATTCCAAGTACTTTGGCGGTGGATGGGTTTCTTAAATCTGCATCTACCAGAATTACTTTATACCCTTTCATCGCAAGTGATATTGCAATGTTGGCTGAAACTGTTGATTTTCCTTCTCCTGGCATAGCACTTGTTACAAGAAAAGATTTCATGCCTGTCTCTTTTTGTGCACGCTCGATCCTTCGTCGTACCGTTCTTGCTGCTTCCAGGAAGCTTCTTGGAATTCTTGGATTATCTAGCACGATCAATTCCTGTGTTTGCGTACGTTTCTTATGGAATTTGGCACGAGGCATGATTCCAAGACTTTTTGCATGGAAGAGTCGTTTGAAATCTTCTTCTTTCTTAACTGTATTCTTACCAAGTGCTAACAGGACATCAAGCAAGATACATAGTAAAATTCCGATCAAAACGCCGATCTGTATCTCATGTCTATAACTAAATGGATTGGCAGGTGTAGTCGGAACCCCGCTTTCATCCATGAGTGTCAGCTGTGAGCTTCCAATGACAAACTCTGCTACCGATGGGTAATTTTTAACGACTGCTTTTAAAATCTTCTCAGCCATCTTCGGATTATTTGCAGTCACTTTCAACGTAAACAGGTTTGTATTCTCCATGACTTCTGCCTCGATCGTTCCAGGAACAGACTGAAGGCCAAGGTCCTGTGCCAATACTTCTTTAAATGCTCCACTTTTCAAAATATATGGAAAAGATTTTGCCATTTGGTTGGCTGTTGCATTCTCAATATATGAATTGGAATTCTCTGATGTAATACTGGAATTGATCGTAAATGTGGAAGATGCTACATAGTATGGGGAATAGGTAAGTCTCTTGTATCCACAGAACACTGCACCACAAATCACAAGAATAATCAAAAATCTCCATTTCATTTGAATGATGCCTTTGATCAAGTCATCAAACAATCCAGCAATATCGATCAGATTCTCTTTATGTTCTGTTTTTGATTCATATTCTTTACTCATGATCTTTCTTCACCTGCCGTTCTGTTTTTGATTCTTGTGTTTTATCTTCATTGCCCTTTTTCGTTCTGCTTCCATAACCATAGCCATAGCCGTAACCGTAACCATATCCATGGTTTCCATAACCGTATTTGCTTCCGTAACCATAACCGCTTCCATATGCATATTTGTATCCATAATTTCTTGCTGTCTGAGCAACTCCATGGAATACATCGTTATAAACGCATCCAAGCATCGTTCCTTCTGCTGAATTTAGGATACTGATCGTCTCATTGATATCTTTTACTAATGCTGTATGTTGTCTTACAACAAGAATCGATGCATCTGCAAGGTCTACTAACTCTTCTGCATCGGCCGCCTGTGACATTGGTGGTGTATCAATAATAATGTAATCCAGCTTTGTCTTAAAGAACTCTACGATCTTCTGGAAGATCGGTGATGCGATCATCTCTGTAGAATTTGGATAGATCATAGAACCTGCGATCAATAACAATTCTGATTTTGGAAGATCTGTTACCAGATTATCTATCTGTTCATTTCCATTCAATACTTCTCCAAACTGCTGTATTTCTTCCTGATCCAATCCAAAAATCTTGTATTGTGAAGGTTTGCGAAGATCCGCATCGATCAACAATACTTTCTCTGATTCTTCCGCAAGTGCCAATGCTAAATTGGCTGCAACTGTTGATTTACCTTCATTTTCTTCCACACTTGCAACCAGAAGTGTTTTTGCATTCTTCTCTTTCATCTTACTGCTGACTTTGCGGGCAAGTTTCTTCATATCCTCCACATATTGAAAGCTTGTTCCTGGATTTGTCAACAATACCGGACTCTTTTTGCGGTGGATTCTTGCTTTCCATGTCTTATAGATCTTCTCATGATATAACGTCTGCAAAAGCTTTGCATCAAGTTTCCTTGAAACTTCTTTTGGTTTTCTCACTGTATCCTTTAAGAATGACAAGATTGCGATCAATCCACATAACGCAACGATCGTCATTGAAAATGTTTTCTTCATAAGTGCTGTTGGCTGAAATTTATTTACCGGACCACTTGGCACTGTTGGTTTCTGCAATACATCCAGCACAACATTTCCGATCAGCTGATCTGTCACAACAGAATAATTATTCATGATTGCCTTATTCAAACGAAACGCCATCTCTGGGGAATCTGCCTGAACTTTCAAAACTAAAAGATTGGTTTCATTTACTACCTCTGCAGATGCACTTCCTGGAAAATAATCCATATCCATCTCTTTTGCGACTTTCTTTTGTAAGATCGAACTGTTTAGAATCTCAGAAAACTTTGTCGCCATCTCAGACGTTGCACTCAAATCTGAATATACACTATTGTTACTTCCTTTGCTGCTTACGATAAATGTACTTGTTGATTCATACTGTTTGTGATAGTTTCGTCCGACATAAACATAAGAGAGCAAGCTCATAGATGCTGCCAGAAGCAGGATCAGTATTGCATATTTCCAGATATCTCTTAAGATACTATACAAATCAATATTCATTTCATAATCGTTGACTGATATATTTCGTTTATCACTGCTCATTTGCCGGCCTCCTATTCTGTAACGATCACGATCAGTCTTACCGTTCCTGTACGGCTCTTTCCACTTTTTACTGAATAAGTGATCTCATAAGAACCTGGGGTATCGTAATCTACTTCATCTTTGATCTTCACTTTGCTTTTATTAATATCTCCTGGTACATCCGAGTCATAATCTCCTCCCATGCACACTTTAGATATGTAAGATGCTGCATCTAGTTTGTCACCTTTCTTCGTATAAACCAGATACTTCTTCAAATGAATAAAAGGAATTTCTGATCTGTCCGTTGCATCATAAACCTGTATCGTTGCCTGAAATGATACCGTGTCTCCTGCACTATTGCTTACCTGAAGTTTGACCGGATATTCTCCTGGTGTATACAGATCAACTACTGAGTTTGTCAAAATCTTTATCTGATTTGATAAATCACCATCAATCTTATCTTTCACCGTAAGATTCTTTAATAATTCTTCATTCTTGGAAGCTCCTCCAGATTCAAAACATAATGGTTCCTTCAAATAAAACTTTGGTGATGTATAACCCTCATACTGTACAATACGGTTTGCACGACTGACGTTATTATGTCTGTCCACTGCTGCATATACAACCAGACGCCGTCCACCTCCCAGAAAGTTTGAAACACTTTCTACTACAAGAGAATCCGTAACATCCCCATCATTCTCATCAACTGCTTTTACTCCTTGCAAAAAATCTTCATCGGTAGCATTGAGCCCTACTGTCAATTCCTGCTGATCCATTGTAATGACCGGTCCGATCCGATCTCCTTTTCTGACCTGTGTAAACCAGAAGATCAGACTTGCTGCCAGTGATATACAAAATATCACAAAACTTACCAATTTTAATTCTTCATTGTACCACCTTTTCTCCTTCAAGAATTCTCTTAGGATTATCATATAACAATTTCTTTGAATATTCAAAAGAATATTCTTGTTCCATATATTCTTTGATATCTGCCATATAGGTTGTCCGCTCATATGGTTTGTGTGCATCACTTGCGATACAAGTTACCATATGTTGATCCAGCAGACGATCTACACATTGTTTTGCTCCTGATCCAAATCTGCCAAAGATGCTCCCTCTGTTTACCTGCAACAAACATCCCCTGTTTTTCCACTTTGCGATACCGCTTTCTGATTCCTGTACACACCGGTATCTCTCTGGGTGTGCGATCACTGGCGTAACTCCAAGTTCCATCAGATCATGAAGCATCTCATCCATCTCTTCCTGCTCGATTCCAAACGAAAATTCAGTCAAAAAATATCCCGTCTGATTCAATGAAAGCAATCTGCCTTCACGGATCATCCGAGGAACTTCTCTTGTCATATAAATTTCCATTCCAGAGAATACTCTTAATGGCAGCTTTACTTCATCCAGTGCTTTTCTAAACGCTTCTAATCTTTGCAGATATTCTTCGATCGAATATTCTTTGAAAAAACCCCCTGTATTGGCATGCGATGTTGCAACTAATGTATGAACACCACTTTTCAATGCCAATGCTGCCATAGATAGAGAATCTTCCATATCTCTCGCTCCATCATCCAATCCTGGCAAAATATGCGTATGTATATCGATCATCTATTTTATTTTCCTTTCAGAAATCCCATATGCAAAAAGAATTCCTCCAGTCCATCAAGACTGGAGGAATCCACCTTGTTTTTTGATTAATACTGTTCTTTGACGTGTTTTGCTGCATATACAGCTAATGCTGCTGCAGCGAGTGATACATATACTAATGTAACTGGCGCTCCCTGATCACTAGTCTTTGGTGATGCAGATGTTGTTGATGTTGATGATGTTGATGTCGTTGTTGTTTTCGTCTTAGCTGGTTTTTCATCCTTGTCGAATTCATCATCATCAATCTGGGTTTTCTCATCAACCTTCTCCTGTTCTGTACTCGTATTATAATACTCATCTTCAGGACTTGGTGCTGCCATAACACTTAGTGAAAAAGCAAAACACATAATCAATGTTGCTGCCATCATAATCAACTTTTTCATGCTAAATCCCCCCTTACTGGATTCTAACTGATTTGTGTATAAAATACCTTCAATATCATCTCAAATAATTTTGTCTCATCCGGATAATATTCTGCATATCCTGTCACACCTTCTTTGATGTCACAGTCAATGCTGTAGATATTGTCAGATGAAAAACTGCTTCCTGAAACTTTCGTTGCAAGATATGTGATCTTCGGTGCTGAAAGATTCGTTACTGAATTCTCTGATACAAGATTCAGAAGATCTAATGGCAATGTAAGATCTCCCTTCATCTCCTGTAATGCTTTCTGGGCAAATGCTGTAATATACTGCTGTTGTCTCTGCATACGTGCCATGTTCGCATCCAGTGGATCAAATTCTCTGGATCTTACATAAGTCTCTGCCTGACCACCCAGCAATGTCACATTCGCACCTTCCTTCAGAGTTGGATCAACGCTTGTCAGATCTCCGATCACTTGAACGTTCACTCCACCTACTGCATCATTCAATACACTGATTGCAGAGAGGTTGATCGACATATATGAATCGATAGGAATTCCATATAACACTTTGGAAACTGCATCCACAGCATTCTTACAGCTCTTGGCTTTCCCATCCCCATAGGCATAGGCTAAACATAACTGTCGAAGTTTCCTTCCTGAATACTTTCCATTCTCATCATATGTCTTAACGTTCGCCATGATATCTCGAGGAACATTGATCAGTGAAATCTTCCCTGTAGAAGTATTCACAGCTGCCAGAAACAAGGTATCTGACTGTCCTGCTCCGTGTTTCTTTAAGTATTCTTCATCTGTATTGATCTTATCTCGGTCAACACCCATAAATAAGATACTCGTTATATCTTTATTATACTGATATTTATGTCCATTGTAAATAACCAAATCTCCCTGATTCTGGACTTTTACGCCATCTACGTTCTTTGACATCTTCATCTTGCCTCCAAATAATGAGCCTTTTCCAAGTGCCCACATTCCAGCAATGGCTGCACATGGAAGCAAAATGATCACCGCTAATACGATTATAACTCTTTTTATGATCTGTTTTGGTGTCTTTTTCTTCTTTACTTTCTTCTTTTTCTCGTTCTTTTCTTCTTTTACTTCAAAGCCTTGAAATTCTTCCTTGGATTCTGGCTGGAGATCCTTCAGATTCTGATCCAATTCTTCATTTAATCTCTTAGCCTCATCCGTATGGTTCTTATTTTGTACTTCTTTCATCCGTCAACACCGCCTGTACTAAATAACGATTATTTGGCTGTCCTCCTACGCAGGTACTCAGCGTGATAATCTTATCGTTGCTTGTAACTTCCTGATCTTTCCTTACATGACTTCCCATGTCTCTTATGTTCTTGACATTTCTTAAATAATTCTCAAACTTCTTCTTATTCTTAAAATTAAATGTCTTAAGTAAATGCCTGTCGTCAAACTTATATGCCGCAAAAGATCGTGTATGTGTATGTTTTCTTTGGTGTGTAAACATATACTTCTTTGTGTTTCTTAAAAAAATGCTTCATCTTCAAACTTGTGAAGATTCTGGAACATAGATCCATTTCTCATATTATGTCCATAAAATACTGTGTTTGGATCTGAAAAATCCTTCTTATTCGCTTTCTCTGTATAAATACATCCTGCAAACTCTGGCTCATTTTTAAAGTTATATTTTAAATAATGATCGTCTGATTCCTGACTTTGTGCTACCGGATAATCAATTCTTGTTCCTGGAACGTAGATCCATGCATAGATATCACTGTTGATCTTGATCAGCTTCTTAAAGTTGATCTTCTGTCCATGTTTGACTCCAGCTGGAACTTTCTCCGGCTCTTTTCCTTCGTTCTCACCAGTAAATTCTGTGCTTGCGATCTCTTTTAATGTTGCTTTTCTTGCCTGTTCTGTCTTATAGTCCTGATACTTGACCCATCCGAATCTTCCAAGACAAATCACACAGACTAGTACTGCAACTTCCAAGAATGATCTTCCATCCACTCTTCTTCATTCAGCTTCCCCTTATGCCGTTATTCTTGTCTTATTATATCTTTTTTTCTATCTGCGGTCAATGAATCCTGCATCTTCGGACAACCTGTGCCCTAAAAATCCATCGCCATTTTGCTTGACTCTTCTTCTGACAATTCTGTAACCTGTGTTTCCATAACACGATAAACTCTCTGACACATATTTAAAACACTCGGACGATGGGTTGTCACGATGCATGTTTTATTTGGGCGTTGTTTTATGATATTTCTTAAAACTTTACGTTCCGTTGTTACATCAAGTGCCGATGTTGCTTCATCTAACAATAAGATCGGTGCATCTCTTAAAACAGCCCTTGCAATCGCAATTCTTTGTGCCTGTCCTTCCGAAAATCCTCGTCCTCGCTCTCCAATCTTGGTATAAATCGTTTCTTCCATATTCTTTACGAAATCCCACGCACAGGAAATCTTCAATGCCTCGATCATCTCTTCTTCTGTTGCATCTTGTTTCACCATTCTTAAATTTTCCGCGATCGTGCCAGAAAGAATTGTATTTCCCTGTGGTACATAGGCAAATAAATGTCTGGTATCTGCATTCATCTCCACCTGCTTCCCATTTGAAGCCCTTAAATATGCTTCTCCTTTTTCCGGATGGATCAAACCTAAGATCAAACGGATCATCGTTGTCTTTCCCTCTCCAGAAGGACCAACCAACGCAACGATCTCGCCCGGATTAGCCATAAATGCAGAATCTGTAATAACACGGTTTCCTTCGATATAAGAAAAATCCACATCCCGCATCTTCACCTCGAACCCATCTTCCACATAAGCATCCATCTCAGAACTTTCTGGAATATGAACTTCTTTCTTAAGCTGTGCAAGCTCTCTGATACGATGTGCAGAGATTGAACTGTTCAAAAAGTTTGGTATGATCGATACTAGATTGTTAAATGCCCCATTTAAGTTACTTCTCTGTTGTAAAAATAAAGTCATCGTTCCATAAGAAATATCTCTTGTCCAAAGCCGGAACAGACAATATCCAAATGCTGCATACTGAACAACCATTCCTATGATCGACATAACGATATTCGTCTTGATCGTAAACATGTTATACTTTAAACTGATATCTTTAAACTTCTCCTGCCAGTTTCTCATCTTCTTTCCATATAAAGAAGAGATCCCAAAGGACTTGATCGTATCAAAATTATAGAATGTCTCGACTTCAAATGTCATCATCTCACTACTCATTTCCCGCACTTTCTTCCCATATTCTCTCTGCTTGGAAATAAGGAACTTCGACATCAAAAGCATAAATGGTGCACTTGCAAATGCCAGTAATGACATGATCTTATCGTAATGCCAGATAACCGCAAATGTTGCAACAAAATCGTAAATTGCTATGATGATCGTCGGCAGCCAGCTGATCGCATTTCCGCTGATCGTACTGACATCACTGTTAAACCGATTCAACACATCTCCATTACTATATTGATTGATTTCCATCCAGTCTGCATCAATGATCTTATCAAAAATGTCTGCCTGAATATCGTTATTGATATAAATACTTAATTTTGTAGAAATACGCCCGATCACATTTCCGATCGTCAGACTAAAAAATGCACTTCCAAGTGTGATCAAGACCATGATCCACAACTTACTCATCTGATATCCTGTGATGATATCGATCATATATTTACTTGCCACACTTCCAACCAATCCCATGGATGTGCTGAAAATACCAAGGATCGTGTAGAAAGCGATCGCTCCTTTATATCGTTTGCTGTAGGAAAAGATCCATTTCCAGTCGTCAATGATCTCTGAAAATGTTCCATCTCGCCATTTCCCGATCAGTATATCTAATGATTCAAACGATATCTTCTGATTTGGTTGATTTTGATTTTCATTGTCCATCATGTGATCATCACCTTCTTTCCTTCATAATTTTGTAAAATTCTTTTGTATACTCACAGATATATTCCGGAATTCCTTCATAATCTCCTGTTTCTAATAAAGCTGCCGCCGCACATGTATTACAGATTGGACGATATTTGCATTCTGTACACCTTTCATTGATCAAGATCTCTTTCGTCTGTGCTGATATCATTTCCCAGCTTCTTTGAAAACCTTCTGCAAATACATTCACTTCTGGTTGACTTTGCATCACACATGGACGTATCATCCCCTGCCAATTGATCGTAAAAGAGCAATTGCCTGCCAGGCATAAAATGTGCCTGCTGTATTGCATATTTTGCGGATGATCTTCAACCATGCTGATCACATGATCCTGATATTCTCTAAGAGCTTCTTCACCCAATTGATGTTGAAAGATCAACTTCTTCGCCATCGCTGCATCCTTTGGATTCATTCGGCTTTGTTCATCAAATGGTTTATTTCTTTCTCTGCTTGCCGGATACATATAGGTATCAAGGTTCACGGCTGTATCCAAATCATCTGCAATATCTAAAATCTTCCTAATATCCTCTTCATTCTTTGAAGTGATGCTTCCATTAATCTTTACATCAATCTCCCTGTCCCTTAGCAGCCTGACTGCATTGACCGTCTTCTGAAATCCACCTGGATAATGACATAACTGCTCATACGCCTGGTCATCTGCTCCATATAAAGTAATATTCATTCTTCTTGGCTTATATTTCTGGAAGAAATCTGCCCATTCTTCATTGATCAGCGTTCCATTTGTATTGATCGTAAGAATCATTCCCATCTTCTGCAGTTCGATATATACTTCCTTAAATCCCGGAAATAATAACGGCTCTCCTCCTGTCAATAACAGAAATAACGTTCCTGCCTCCTTCATCTGATGAGCCAGTCTGATCCATTCTTCTTTGGTTCTTAAACGGCCTTTTTGTTCCATCTCTGCCTTGGATAAACGAACATAACACATATCGCAGTTCATATTACAAAGTGGTAATAATTCCAGACTACCATTCACTGGAGCTTGTCTTTGATATGCTTTCTGGACCAGCATCTTTTCCATGGAATCCATTGCGTCTAGGTCTTTCATTTGGCTCCCTTCTTTCTTGTACATTCTGTTTTATTATATGATGAGATCGCAGAAAAAGAAAGTTTTTATTTACGTTTTTGTTTTCCATATATTGACATTGCAGATTATTCTTGTTAATATCATTTTACAAACTATCTATCATTGGGCATGTATATTCTATATTGCAATTCTAATTTTTCATTTCCACATAATCAGATCAATACCTGTCCATTTGTATCACTTAAAGGAGGCACAATACACATATGACAAAAGTAAAGAGCAAAATAACACCCGATACCATTCTGAAAAACTTCTGGAAAGATAATAATCGACTTTGCAGATCTTTTCAATGCATGTTCTTTGATGGAAATCCAGAATTGAATCCAGATGATCTTACAGAAGTCGATACTGATATTTCTTCTTTATTACAATTTCATGGTTATGCTGAGACTGTAAAAAAGATTGTTGATGTTGTCAAAAAATCTGCTTATGGCGTTGATTTTGTAATCCTTGGAATTGAAAATCAAGCAAAGATCCACTATGCAATGCCACTTCGACATATGCTTGGAGATGCTTTTTCATATCTCAAAGAATATAATGAAATTGCAAAAAAATATAAAGATGAAAAACCTCATGGAACACCAGACGAATTTCTATCTAAAATGAAGAAAACTGACCGATTACATAGCGTACTTACCATTTGTATTTATTATGGTGAAACTCCGTGGGATGGTCCTCGTTCCTTAATTGATATGTTAGAAATTCCTGATGCTTTTAAGCCTTTGATTTCCGATTATAAATTCAACTTGATCGAACTTAGGAAGAGTGAGCATTTAAAATTTCATAATAATGATGTTGATAAAATATTTAATATCAGTAGGTTTATTTTCGACGAAAAATATGATAAAATCACTGATATATTTAAAGATGAAAATATATCTTCAGAATTAGCTATGGTTATTGGCTGTATTACAGAATCACAAAAATTGATCAATGATGCTGTGGAATCAGAAGAAAAAGGAGGTAGCGTGAATATGTGTAAGGCACTCGAAAAATTAGAGGAAAGAGGTCGTCAGGAAGGCAGATTAGAGGGTAGATTACAAGGACAAATAGTCACTAAACTTAAATTAATCCTAAAAAAAGTTCATAAAAATAAATCTTTTGACCAAATTGTAGATGAATTGGAAGAAGATTCAGATGTTGTACAGCCTTTGTATGATTTTGTATTGAAGCATATAGATTTGGGCGAGGATGAAATGGTTCAGAAGTATCTTGAAAACATTAAATAATTTATTATGTATGAAATATGGAGAAGGAAGTCCTTTATGCAACTTCTTTCTCCATATTTGGTTTCTTAATAAAACTCTTTTAAATTCCTAACTGTTTCCTTCGTATATTCACATAAATATTTTGAAACGCCCTCAGAATCTCCACATTCTGCAATCGCTGCCGCTGCACATGTGTTACATACATGTCTTAATTTACATTGATTGCATTCCATGCTTGTTTTGATCTCTTCTGTTTCTCTCACGATCTTATTCCATAATGTCATAAAATCATCCGTTGTGTCAAAGGCATCATAACTTGGCTGATCTAACACGATACATGAACGTATCATGCCTTGCCAATTAACTACAAACGAACTCTGCCCAGCCCGGCATGTCATATGCCCCGGACAGGCATCTCCTTCTTCCGTATGTTCTGCCAGATAAATAGTCTGCTTCGCATATTGCTCAAAAAGTTCATCTCCCATTTCCCGGTGTAAGATTTCAACCCTTGCCTTTGCAGCATCCTCTGGGTCTAATCTCTCCTGAAAATTAAAAGGAGTTGTCCGCTCACGCACGGATGGATACATATAAGTATCGATTCGAACCGGGATATCATACTTTTCTCCGATATCTATGATCTCCATCCTGTCACGAAAATTCTTCTTCACAAGACTTCCATTGATCTTGACATCAATCTCATATTTTTTTAATAATTCAATCCCTCTGATCGTTTTGTCAAATCCATCCTTCATATGGCATAGATTCTCGTATGTCTCATTCTTTGATCCATATAAAGTTATATTTATCCTTCTTGGCTTATTCTTCGCAAAAAATTCCGCCCATTCCTCATTGATCAACGTCCCATTGGTATTGAGCGTAAGGATCATACCCATATCTTTTAATACACAGTATAATTCTTTAAATTGAGGGAATAATAAAGGCTCTCCACCCGTTAACAACAAGAACAATGTCCCTGCATCTTTCATTTGCTTTGCAAGGGAAATCCATTCATCCAAACTTCGCAATCTTCCTTGGGACTGCACTTCTTGTTTGGATAAATGGACGTAGCACATGTCACAGTTTAGATTGCAGAGAGGCAATAACTCCAGTACTCCATAAAGCGGAATACGGTTCCTTGCTGCCTTTGCGAAAAGTTGGCGTTCGAAGGTAGTGTTAGTGTCAAATAGGTCCATGATCACTCTCCCTGTAATAAAAAAGAACCGGTAGGTCGGTTCTTTTTGTATTTTTATGATTTCGCTGTTGCCCATTCTTTCATATTTAAATTAGTTGTACAATGCGTATTATCTCCTTTAGGACCTCTCCATACAATGACATTTTGTGGTCTATCAGACCCTTTCATTATATAATATCCATCTAAAAACTTATCCGTTGAATTAGCCTCATGTGTAGTACCACAAGCATGATAACCACCAAGTTTTTCATCTCCTGGATGGTATTTTCCCCATCCTTCCCATCTTCCTTTTTTCTGCAATCCTGGTTCTCCATTTGTTTCTAACCACACTGTTCCAGAATATCCACCACCAGCATCGCATCTAAACATATACACCGTTCCGCTATCTCCGCAAGCCGCCACATACTCATTCGGTGTAAATTCTTCTATATAAGCACTTGGTCTTTCATATCTTCTTTTCATAACCTTTTCCCCTTTCCTTCTATACAAATTCTATCTTCATCTTATATTGCGTTATCATTCTGCAACATCTTTTTTCATGACTATATTATACTAGAATTTTCCATTTAATGCAATAAACCATCTGTAAAAGGCTATTTTTTTTTCGTAATCTGCTATTTCAATATACAGTTATTGATCTTCTAACAGCTCTTCAAGGCTTAAAAAAATACCGAAATTCGAAAATCACGCTAAAAACAATCATTTTTCTCTACAAATGATTGCAAAATTCAGAATTTAAGATTATAATGGGATTAAATTCTGGGGTTAAGAATGATGATTTATTGA
>ENA-OQKR01000516-OQKR01000516.1-human-gut-metagenome-genome-assembly--contig:-NODE-516-length-15422-cov-2.860739_pt1 | contig 15422 bp, 19 predicted proteins | sample MGYA00242803_ERZ504806 | MGnify/ENA primary metagenome ERZ504806 (study PRJEB26092, sample SAMD00036399) | human gut metagenome | host: Homo sapiens | study: EMG produced TPA metagenomics assembly of...
GGGAATAAAGAGAATGCTTCCCTTGTTTTATTCATGACAGGAAGAGGGGGATGTGTCAATATATACTTGACGATTTCTTTTAGATACGGAAAACACGGATTTCACAGATTTTCTTTATTCTTTTTCCGTGAAATCCGTGTAATCCGCGTAATCCGTGCCTAAACAAAGAAACAAATAGTAAGCGGATTTTAGTTTTGGCACACACACATTCTCTTCGGGTGTTTCAGCACTTGGATTTCAAACCCCGATTAATCGTCATCGTCGTCATCATCATCGTCATCGTCGTAGTGTCGACAATGTCTCTTGTGGTGTTTTTTCGGCTTTTTGTATTTGTGTTTCTTATGGTGGAATTTGTCATGGCGTTCACAGTATGAATTATAGTATTCATGCCAGCAGTCACTGTGGTGATGGACTCTGTTATAGAAAGGGTTATAATACATACTTCCCGGCTTTATGCCAATCTCCACAAGGATACGGTTCCACCGTAACGATGATACCGCTTGTAATAGTCGCATACATCACGCATCTTTTTTCCTGAAGTCCTGGCTATCTCAAGTGCAATTCCCACATTTCCCCAGTCATTGCCACAGCGTCTGTAGTAATCGTCTAAGGAATGGTTTGAAATATTATATTCCAGGCATAGGCGCTTTTCTGTAGTCAGAGAGTTCTACAGATGCGTAGCGGTTAGCTCTGCCGATAAAGACGGAAATGCCATCCTGGGCAGGCAAAGCGCATGCAAGCAGGAGAAAAAACAGTTAGCAAATTAATCTTTTTCATAATGTTTCTAAGTTAAATGGAGTTCTGTTCCTTACTGTGCGAATATTTGGACAGTTTTCCGGCAATTTCTATTCCAGTTTTTCTTTGGCTTTTTCAATTTCATCGCCGGCTTCATCCAAAGCCTTCTTTACTTCATCCGCTCCCTCTTCAATTTGGTCCTGCGCCTCTTCGAGGGCTTCCTCAACAGATTCCTTTACATTTTTCTACTACGGTCTTTAACCTTGTCTTTAGCCTTTTTTTCTCTGCACGATGCAAAGGCAAGTGTAATTGTACATGCCAACATGGCGAATAATAATTTTCTCATATACTTACATTTTGGTGATATTGTGTAATTAGTTAAAATTCAAATGTAGAAATAAATATTGTGTTTGGCAAATTACGAAAATGTTTTTGAGTATCATACATGAGTAAAATGCCCTGCTTATTGATACGTTCTACACAGTGGAGTTTTTTTTGAACTGTCGGATAATTAAGGAGATAAGTCTGCTTTGAAATATGTTTGTGAGCATATAAAAAGCTATCTGTTTCAGTTAGCTGCTCCTTTTGCAGGTAAATGCCATCTGTTCTATTATGATGTGTGGGAATTACGGGATTTATAATTTTGTAACAAGAGAAATAGAATAATTAGTGGTGACTCTTTGGAGTTGCCGCTATTTTTTTGCTTTTTTAAATTGTAAATATTAGAATATAATTTTGAATTATAGAATTATATATATATTTTTGTCACACGATAATTGAGTAACCAATGAGAATATTTACCGAACAAGCATTAAAAGAATATGCAGAGAATCATCCCGATTCAAAGGTCGCTTTGCAAGAATGGACTACCATTGTGAAAAGAAGCAAGTGGACCTGTTTTGCCGATATTAAGAAAACGTTTAATAGCGTTGATAATGTAGGTAATCAACACTATGTTTTCAATATCAAAGGCAATAACTATCGTTTGGTAGTAGTGATTAAATTTACTATTCAGTTTGTGTATATTCGCTTTATTGGTACTCATAAAGAATATGATAGAATAGATTGCGCTAATATTTAGGATTATGACAAAGATAGAAAATCAAGCCCAATATGAATGGGTGGTGAAAAGAGTAGAGGAACTTCTTCCATTAGTGAAAGATGATACTCCTTTGAATGACCCCAATAGTATAGAATTGGAGCTTCTTTCTAATTTGGTTGCTGATTATTCCGAAGAACATTTTGCATTGGGAGAACCAACACTTGTGGATGTTCTTAAACTTCGTATGTACGAAATGGGGCTTAATCAAAAATCACTTGCAAAGTTGGTTGGTGTCAGCCCTTCACGGCTAAGTGATTATATATCCGGTAAATGTGAACCAACTTTGAAAGTTGCTCGTGAGATAAGCCGAAAGCTAAATATTGATGCTAATATAGTGTTAGGTGTATGATAGATGTTAAGGAATTAAGAATTGGAAACTATGTTTTCCCTAAAATGATAGTGGAAAAAGAATCTGTAATTGGAGAGATTTTTGCTATTAACAATTATTTGGTAAGTATAAAGGGGAATCATAACCAATATGATTATCATCTTCTTGAGCCTATACTTCTTACAGAGGAATTACTTTTGAAGTGCGGTTTTACAGAATTGTATTCAGACTCAAAGGGCTATATATATAGTGTCAATAATATCGAGTTTATTCGTTCCTATTTTGATACTCCAAGTTACTTTATAAAAACGAATGAAGAGAACGTATTATTTGAAAAGCCCATAACCTATCTTCATCAGCTTCAAAATATATACTTTGCCTTAAATAGGAAAAGAACTTGAAAGTGAATTTATAATATATCATCTAATCATATTAGGCGTGATTCCATTCGGTTTCACGCCTTTTTTATACCATTTTACGACAATAAAACGATTGTCGTGTATCATCTATCTGATAATTTCTTACACAGCTTATTAATAGCGAAATTTACCGTAGAAATTTATAAATCAAATTCATACGGTATGACAATCCTAGAACAAATCTTAGCAGGGCTACAACAGAAATTCGCTGGGGTGGACACTGCTATTCTTACCCGCATTGCCACCAAAAAGGCAGAGGGTGTAACGGACGAGACAAAGGTAAACTCCATTGTTGAGGGTATCAGCTTTTCGGATGTGTTTAATTCCTATGGTGATTTCCGTGCTGGGAATGCTTCCAAGACCGCAGTTTCCAACTACGAGAAGAAACATAACCTTAAAGACGGTAAGCCAATCGAGACTACCACAACCACCAAAACGGAAGAGAATAAAGACGATGTGTCTGCATGGGCGCAAGCTTTAATTGATTCCAACAAGAACCTTTCTGATAAGTTAACACAGTTTGAAGCGGAAAAGGCTCAAGCAACACGTAGCCAGCAGATTTTGGCAAAGGCAAAGGAGTATGGTATTCCCGAAAACTACGCCAAACGATGCGCCATTAAGGACGATGAGGACTTGGACGCATACTTCAAGGACTTGAAGCAGGAGTTTGCGAATGACGGCTTTAAGGGTGTAGTTCCACCCGAATCATCAGAGCGAAAGATGAAAAAAGAGAATGAGTCAATAGCCAAGATGATTTCAGACGGACAAAAACTATGTAGAATCTAATAAAACTAATTATGACAGCAGGTACAAAGTATAATTTGAAGGCAGAATATGTGCCGGAAGAAATTTACCGAGTAGAAACAGGCGTTAGAAAGAGTGGTCCTTGGAAGTTGGAAATTTCCAATTTGACAATCGGCTCTTATCTTCCCGTATTTACTCCGGTATTCGCTGATTTGCAGAAGCGCACGGTTGTTCCCGTTCGGAATGTTGAAATTTACGAAAAGGCAACAAGTGGAAGCGCTACGAAAATCAAAATCAAGAAAGGCTCATTGGCATATGTTGGTATGCACATCGGGAACGGGAGCAAAGGTGCGACCATTAACTCTATCGACAAGTCTAATTCGGCTTACGATGAACTGACCTTGGCGGCAGACTTAGGAGCTAACGCCGAAGTAGGTGAGGTATGGTTTGAAGCTACGGCAGTAGGAGGAACGAAGAAAAAGGCTACAGCTAATTTCGTTCTTTACGCACCAACCAAGGTAGAAGATGATGGCCCGGTGCTCCCGACATTGCTTATGCAGGCTTACGAGATTAAAATCCCCAAGCTTCCCTTGCCTATTCATAAGTTGGATATGGAAGGTCTTACTTCCCGTTTCCAATTCGAGTATTAATTATTAAAAGAGTTTGACTATGAATTTGACCATACAGACATTATTTTCCGACCCCATGATTGTGAATGCGGTTATTGATCGTGTTCTGCAAACGAGAAAGGATAGAATCTATTGGCAGCAATATGGTGCATTCCAGGAAACAAGAACCCGTGTATTCAAGACATATTTGGGCACTGTTTCCGGTGTGGTAGCTGGTTCTATCATCGGCAAGAATGACCAAAAGCCGCTACGCGAAAGACGCTCTTTGGGAAGTGGCGTTACCGAGATTGCTTATCTTGGCGACCGTTATCAGATGGACATTGAACGTCTGTCTGACTTGCAGGACTTGCTGGATAAGTTCAATGCAGCCAATACAGCAGACCAATCCGCTATTATGCGTGAGATTATTGACTTTATCTATGACGACTACCGCCAAATTTTGCTTGCTCCACACAAGCGTATGGATATTGTCGTAGGTGAGTTGCTTATGACAGGTAAGGCATCAGTTAAGAATGCAGATAACAAGGAAGGAATTGAGTTGCTTGACATCGACCTTCCATTCCATTCGCTCACTCCTACTTCTGAGGCAAAGGCCAAGTTTGTAACCTACCTTCAGCAGGAGATTGAAAAACTGAAAGCGAAATATGGTGTATTCTCTAAGATGATTATGTCACGAGGTACATTCGTGAAGAACATCATCGGTTCAAATGAATTTGGTGACAAGTTTAAGATGCAGTTGTCTGCAAACGAGATGTATCTATCCACCGGGTTGATTACATCACAGCTTGCATCTTCTGTATTTACTGGCATCGGTTTGCCTGCTATTGAAATCAAGGAGGATTACGTGGAAAATCAGAATGGCGAAAACGTTCAGATTTACGCAGACGACAGAATCACCTTTTTGCAGAGTGATAATGTACTCCGTATGCGTCACCACAGACCTTATGTAATGACCGATCCCGTTCCGGGCCGTCAATACACGCAGTCTGAAGGGCAAATGTCTATCTGTAACTATCGCGATGAGGAAGGACGATACATGGAATATACTGCCGAATGGATTCCTGAGTTTATCGCTCCTAACAAGATTGTGAACATTGACCTTTCAACGATGAACGCGTAAATAGTAAGGGTGTGAGGAATCGCACCCTATTGTCTAATTTTATAAATCAGTAAAGAAATGAAGAATTTTATTTTTGCCATGTGTGGCTTTTTAATGATGTCTTTGGTTTCGTTGAGTGTGCAGGCATCAAGTGTGGAATCTCCCAAGTGTGAATATGTGAATCCATCGGTTAATGCCGGTTTGCCGGATATTCAGTCTATCACTTTGGAAACGGCTCCGGCTGATTGTGTTGTACTAACCATACCACAGACTATATTCTTGGTTGCAAATAACCCGGCTATGATGTGTTCGATAAAAGAAGAAGCGGCTATTCAAGGGATACGAATTAATGTTCCCAAATTTCCGTTCAGATACATCTATAAATCAAAGTATTGCTACGCATTATAGCCATACTGCATATTGTAAGCTGATTACGCCATATTGAATGATAGCAGCCATGAGTAACAAGGAGTTTGTATTAAGCGTATTTGATAAGAATACCCCCGTCTAATCTTGTAGTTGAAAATATACTTTCAAGAACGGGATTGGATGGCGAAGAACCTTTTGCCGAGGAAAATAGGGCAAGATTAGAGGTCGCTTGTGCCAAGCAAATTCCGTGGATGATACAAAATCCATCTTCGGTCAGCGAAAGCGGATTTTCTGTGTCTTGGTCTAATCATGTTGATAGCCTAATGAAATTGTACTCATGGCTGTGTAAACAGTACGGTTTGAAAGACGAACTGGGTAACAAACCTAAAGTGACTTTCTTATGATATTCGCTCCACACATATTGCAGGTAAAAGTTATCACCCCGATGGATAAGGATGAGTTTGGCAGACCTATTCCCGGAACAGGTGGTGAATACTGGCAGGAGGTATGCAAGTGCCGTTGTGATGATAACACTACCAAAGAGTTTTCATCTGATAACGGCTCTGTGTATCGTCCGAATTATCATGTGGTATGCGAGAAGAGAATTACTGTCAAGGCTGGTGATGAAGTACGTTGCATGGATGGTGATAGCGTAAGAGGTCAAGGCGAAGTCTACACGGTAAAGAGTACAAACTACTTTAACTACTCGGAATTATGGATGTAGATTTCGATTTTTCAGATGTCGACTCCTTTTTCGATGAAGGGGAATGGGAAGTTGAGAAGAAGATGATTGATGTGGGTGATGAAGCTGTGAAATACGCAGAGGAACATGGCGATTATCAAGACCATACACTCACTTTGAGAACGTCCAATGATTACGATGTCAATAAAGACGGTTTGACGCTGAAAAACGAAGCGGAATACGCTTCATTCGTGGAATCTAAGGGATTTGATGTTTTAAGTAGTGCCGCTTTATATGCGGAGAAACGATTAAAAGAAGAATTTGAATGATAGTAACCACCGACATAGGAAACATCCTCTACCGGGATTGCAAGGCTTTCGGAATAGATATAGTGCCTGATGGTGAAACGCTGATGGGTGAATTGAAGTCCGAAAGGATTGTCATCCACACGAAGAAACAACAGCCGGGAAAGTATTGGAAGAAATCTTTCGCAGAAGTGAATCTATGTGTACCCAATTTAAGCGAGAATGAAGCGAACACAATCCGGCTTAACGAACTTGAAAGAAAGGCTGGCAAGCTGCTTGATGATGTAGTAAGCACCTATGACAGTACAACCTATCGTTACTCTATCGAATCAATTGGCACGGAAGCGGATACAGCTTTGAAATGCCATTACGTGAATGTGAGAATTTTATTTGAAGTAATAAATGTAAAACTATAAGATTATGATTTCAGCAGTAGGAATAAAAAGAATCTTGTTTGCCGATATTGATAAGGTAACGGCAGACATTACCCCCGAAATCGCAAAGACTTTGATTCAAGCCGCTATCAAAGCGAAAGATGAGGTTTTGAATGTACACGGGGAAACGTGGCAGATTGAGGAAACGGAAGCCTCCGTTACTGGGTACAAGAACCAATTAACGGGAAAGAATTACCGTTACGATGATGTGCCGGGAGAAGTATCACCCACTTTCTCTATCGGACAATATGACTGGAAGACAAAGAAAGCGTTCATGGGGGGCGATGTTATTCAGGCAACATCTAAAGATGTGGGTTGGAAGCGTGCTTTGGATAAAGTGGTCATTAACAAAGCATTGTTCTGTCTGACCGATGATGATGTCTGGTTCATCTTCCCAAAATGTCGTATTGTTTCCCGTGAAGCCAATACGGATAAGGCAATTGCAATCGCTGTAAAAGGCTTGGTGCAGGAACCGGGGATTGAAGGTGTTTCTTCTGAGTATAACTACGAAGAGGGGCAGATTAAAGCTTTGCAGGCATGAACTACAGTAACCATTGTACCTACTCCTTCCGATGCGACCGTAAAGCTGGACGGTGTAACGGTCAAGTCAAAGCAGGTGAATGCTGGAGCTACCGTTCACTATGAAGTGTCGAAAGTGGGGTACGTCACTCAGTCAGGAGATATTAAAACCACTCCTTCTGAAGTTGATACCACTCTTAAAAAAGAGATAACATTGGTAAAAGTACAAGAGTGATAACCGGGGGAATGGATATATACCATTCCCCCTTTTAGTTTAAGAATATGAATCAAGCAGCAAAAACGGTTTCTGACGCCTTGTTAGGGCTGGATTTTAAAAATGTAGAGATAGGTGGAATCGTTTATACCATCAAACCGCCTACAATTAAAGTTATCTGTCGTGCCATTCATCATTTTTCCAATATCGGCATGACTGGAGATAATGTCATGGAAGCTATTAAAGAACTTCCTGAAATTACTGGAGATATGCTGAAAGGCATTTCTTGTTTCATCTGTGGCAGTGAGGAACTGGCTGATAATTTGGAGAACGGGACTTTTGAAGAAGTTAGGAATGCTTTGGAGGTGTGTTTTTCCATGATGGATATTTCGGCTTTTCAGTGTGTCAGCTCGATGAGGAACGTGTCGATGCTGGCAGCAAGACCGAAACAGTAGGAAACACAACGTTCTTCGGGCAGATAGCCCATTTGATTGACACGCTGCATCTGAGTTATACAGAAGTGTTTGAGATTATCCCTTATCGGAATCTGCTGATGATGCAACGGGATAAATTACACGCAGTATATGGTGGTCAGAAGGTGAATAGAATCAGTGGTAAGGAATTGGCTAATCGTAGGAAAAAGAAATAGATATGGCGAAATTATATTTTAAGGTAGGTAGTGACTGGGAAGAAGTTGTAAGACTTCGTAATGAAATTGCAAAATTAAAGCAGGAGTTAATGAGCATGGATGGCACGCAGTCTCCTGCTGTTTTCAAGGCTTTGAATGCCCAACTTGCTGCATCCAACCAAAGATTGGATGAGTTGGTGACTAATGCAGCCAAAGCTGGAGCAGAGATGGAAACGGGATTCAAAAGGAAAATCTTCGATGCTTCTCAGGTCGTGAATGGATTCACAGAGAAGATTCTTGCTCAAAAAGCGGTAGTTAAGGATATTGAAGCAGATGTAAAACGTCTTGGAGATGCTTATCGTATAGCATTGAAAAGGAATCCGTTATCAGCAAATGGCAAGTTAGAAGAATACAATGCTGCCCGCAAAGCTCTTGATGAAGAAAAGGCGGCTTTATTTGGATTAACCCAACAACAAGCCGAAGCGCGTCTTTCCGTAAAGAAACTCCGAGATGAATATACACTTTATAAGAATGATGGGAGACAAGTAGTAGAAACTAACGAAGGTATCGCTATATCTTGGAAAAAAGCATTGGCGGTTATTGGTGGTGCTGGAGTATTAAAGGCATTAGGTTCTGAAATAATTCGTGTTCGTGGAGAATTTCAATCCATGCAGACTGCTATTGAGACTATGGTTGGAAAGGATGTGGCAGGACAACTGATTCCGCAAATCAAGGAGCTGGCTAAGATTTCTCCACTTACTATGTCAGATATGGTTGGAGCAGAAAAGATGATGCTTGGATTTAACATACAAGCAGAAGACACTATCAAATACTTGAAAGCCATTAGTGATATTTCTATGGGGGAATCCAGTAAGTTCAATTCGCTGACTTTGGCATTTTCACAGATGTCAGCAGCGGGTAAACTTATGGGGCAGGATTTGAATCAAATGATAAACGCTGGATTCAACCCGTTACAGATTATCTCCGAAAAGACCGGAAAATCTATCGCAACTTTGAAAGATGAAATGTCCAAAGGTGCTGTTTCCGCTGAAATGGTTCAACAGGCATTCATTGATGCAACTTCCGCAGGTGGTAAGTTCTATAATATGTCTGAGAATGCTTCAAAGACTATCAATGGTCAGTTGTCTATGATGCAGGATGCTTTGGATTCCGTGTTTAACGAATTGGGAACTAAGTCGGAAAGTGTTATCATGGACGGTATTCAAATGACAACTTCGTTGATTCAGAATTATGAAACAGTAGGTAAGGTCTTGGCTGGATTAGTGGTTACTTATGGTACATACCGGACCGCAGTGATGCTTGTTACTGCTGCCGAAAGTAAACATACTCTTGTGGAGATTGGACTTACCAATGCCCGTTTATTGGCACGAAAAGCGCAGTTAGCTTTAAACGCTTCAATGCTTACCAATCCTTATGTAGCTTTAACTGTCGTTATCGGTGGGCTTGCTACTACAATGTGGGCAATGTCTGACAGTACAACTGCTGCCGCCCGTGCTCAAAAAGAATATAACGGCATTAAAGATGCAGCATTTAAAAAAGAACAGGAACACAAGCTGAAAATCGAAGAATTATTGACAGCTGCTCGTGATGAGAGTTTGGCTACTCTTACTCGGCAAAAATCATTAGAAGAACTTCGTAAAGAATACCCTAAAATTTTCGAACAATACGATATTGAAAGGCTAAAGTTGGAGAATATCTTAAAGTTGAAGCAAAAAATAAACGAAGAAGATTCAAGGCGTTCTGTTCAAGGCAGGAGAGATGATTATAATGCTCTAAACCAAACGATTGCTAACCAACGGAGATATTTGCAGCTATTTGATAATCCCGATTTACGGAAGAATATGTCTGATTCCGATGCAGAAATATGGAAAATGTTTTCTGGTAATCAGTCATACGTACAGGTGCGTGAGCAAATGGAGAAAAACTCTGAACTTTTAAAAAGTATCAGAAGACATGTTGGATGATAATATTTCCGCTTACAAATCCAATCTTAAAAACTATTCTAAGGAGAAGCTTGAAGCGGAATTGAAACTTGCTCAATCGTCTGCATCCAAACGCAATGGTTTTGTTGTAAACGGGATGATGGTTAAAGGTGGAGATTTAGAAAGCGTTATTTCTTCAATTAATGGAGCGTTGGCTAAAAAGAAATCCCCTACTACCTACAAGCAGGATTATGAGAAAGCGAAGAAAGACTGGGATGATGCTAAGAAGAAACTTTCTGAAATAGAAAAGGATAAATCCAAGTTTACTTCAAAGCAGTATGAAGAAGCTAAGAAACGAGTAGAAACAACAGAAAAAGCCTATAAAAATTTGGGCGGTATTACCGGAAGTTCATTAACCAAACAAGATAATCAAACCGAGAAACTTCGTAAGCAGACTGATAAATATAATGCCCTCCTTGATAAGCAATCATTAGAACAGCAACGTTCTGCCGAAGATTTGCAGATGGAAGTTGATGAAGCCCGAATCAAAGCTATGGATGAAGGTTCTGCCAAGACTATCGCTGAAATGGAACTCAACTTTGAAAAGGAGATGCAGGCTATTGACCGACAAAAAAAGATGCTTTGCGGAAGAAAGTTGAGGATGCTCGCGCTGCATGGGAAGCTAATCCGAAGAAGAAAGGCAAGTCTTTTGATGCCACCGATATAAAGCTGTCTGATGATGAGCAAAACTATTATGATGAACTATACAAGATAGCCATTATCAGTAATGAAAAAATATATAAGGATTTGGCAGAGCACTATTTGTCTTATGCCGATGAACGTCTTGCCATTGAAAAGAAATTTAATGATGATATTTCAATATTGCAGGAAGCCCGTAAGAAAGCGGAAGCCAAAGGTGATGCCAGTGAAATAGCCAAAATAGACCGAAGCGTTGAGAAGCGTACAGAAATCAAGAATGAAGATATATTCAAACTTGATGCTGAACAATTCAAGAAAAATATGAATTGGGAACAAGTCTTTGGTAATCTTGACAAGGTTTCTACTGATACTTTGAAAAAGTTGAAAGTTAACCTTAAAGACTTTATATCATCTCAAAAGGATTTATCTCCTGAAAACCTTAAAGAACTGGTAGATGCTATCGAAAGGATTGATGATAAGGTTTCAGAACGCAATCCTTTTGAAGCTATGTCTGTTTCCTTTAAATCCCTTAAAGATGCCACTGATGCTCAACGTGAAGCGCAGGAAGCGTATAACAAAACGCTCAAAGAAGGTACAGACGAAGAAAAGAAGAATGCAAAGGCTACTCTTGAAAGCGCAAAAAACAACAAACAGAAAGCGCTATCGGAAGCTACTACCATTTTACATCATGGCGTTGATGAGATAGGTCAATATGTCGATGCCGGTAATCAAGTTATCGGTATCATGGAAACGCTTGGTACAAAAACACCTGAATGGTTGGAGGGAACAATGTCCGGGTTTGGCGAGATGTTGGATGGACTTGGAAGTATAGACCTAATGAAACCAATGTCTATTGTTACTGGTGGTTTGCAAACAATAAAAGGAGCTTTGACAAGTATCACATCATTAGGTGGGGTAATTAATTGGAGTGGAAGCAATGCAAAGGAGGTACAGGATTCCATTAATCGTCTTACCGACCGTAACGAGACGCTACAGACTTCTATCGAATCATTGACAGATGAGATAAAGGCAAGCAAAGGAACGAAATCCGTAGCTGCGTATAGAAGTGCTTATGAATACCAGAAAGAGCAGAACTCCAATTATCTGAATATCGCCCGTGAACAGGCAGGTTACCATAATTCACATAAGAGCTGGCAATACTACATGAGATGGTCTGCCGAAGACTTGAAATGGATTCAACAGAATGTAAACAAGAATTTTACCGGAACTTCTTCATTATGGGAGCTGACACCTGAAGAGATGGAAAAACTCCGTAGTAATGTTGATATATGGACAAAGATGCAGAATGCCGGGAAAGGCGGTTATGGTGAACGTGTAACCGATAAACTTGATGATTATATTGAGCAGGCCGGCAAACTGGAGGAGTTGACCGATAGTCTTTATGAGGGTCTGACCGGAATGTCATTCGATTCCATGTATGACAGTTTTGTAAGCAGTCTGATGGACATGGAGAAGAGTGCTGAGGATGTTGCTGATGACATATCCAAATATTTCATGCAGGCAATGCTGTCAAATGCCATCGGTGAACAGTTTAGTGACAAACTGAGAACATGGTATGACAAATTCGGTGAAGCCATGAAAGATGATGGTACGCTTGATAATAATGAGCGTAAGGAGCTGATGGATGAATACATGGGTTATGTGGATGAAGCCATGAAGCTTCGTGATGAGCTTGCCGCAGCAACCGGATATGATAAAATTTCGCAAGAATCAACATCGCAGTCAGCTTCATCCAAAGGCTTTCAGGCAATGAGTCAAGATACCGGCGAAGAGTTGAACGGGCGGTTTACAGCATTGCAGATTGCAGGAGAAGAGATAAAGAATCAGAATATTATTCAATCTCAATCACTTAATCTACTGACAGTAAAAGCAGATGCTATCCTTTCCATGAATACAGAAACGAGGAACATCGCTGATGATACGAGGAATTTGATAGCACAATCTTATCTTGAACTGGTACAGATTTCGGAAAATACAGGAGCTATTGTAAAACCAATCATTCAAATTCAGAAAGATATGGCAGAAGTGAAAAACAATACATCTAAATTATAAACTATGTCAGATTTATTGATAAATACCCAAGACGCCTACACAACATGGGGGGTAAGAATGGGAGAGGGCTTTCTTGATGTACTTGGGGCATCATCACCCATGAAAGAATTTATAGAAAATAAGTCCCGGTTGGAACATGGAAAACGTGTGATAATCAATGACCCCAAAATAGATGAACGGGAAATAACACTTTCTTTTACAATTGAAGGAAATTCCCAATCCGACTATCAAGCAAAGAAAAAAGCTTTCTTTGAAGAATTGTATAAAGGTGTGGTTGATATTCAAGTTCCGGCTAACAGTAATGAGATTTATCATCTGATTTATCTTGGGAAAAGCGTTGCTTATGCACAGAGTTTAGACCATACTTTCGGCAAAATTTCAGCCAAGTTTAACGAGCCGAACCCGGCAAACAGAACCTAATTCACGACATTGGGTTTATTGTCGTGTATATGAGTGTCCAAAATAGGGCACTCTTTTTTTTATCTGCGAACTTTGGATGCGTTATGGTAGACATCAAAGACATATCCGGTAAGACAAGATTTTCGACCCCCATTAATGCCGGGGCTAAAGGCAGGTTTACCCTGATGAAGGAAGACTATATCATCCTTCCGTTCAGTGTTCCCGACCCGGTGTATTTCAAGCTCGGCGACTACGTGGATTTGTCGGGAGTGCTTGACGAGTCCCTGGGCGGACTGCTGTCCAAGGTCTATGAGATAGTGGATTTGCAGAAACCTGCCTTCAACGCTTCTACCGGGGGATATGACTATAAGCTGCGCATGGACGCGTATTACTGGAAGTGGAAGAACAAGATTTTCAAGTACACTCCCGAACATGCCGGCCATGAGGCTTCATGGTCTCTGACCGCACCCCTTGACGTGCAGCTCGGCGTATTCCTCCGCAACCTGAAGGCACTCGGATATACATACAAGGGAAAAGAGTTTGAGTTCAGCATAGATTCCACAGTGGAGAACAAGGCCGTTGCGATGAGGTACGACAATATGAACCTTCTTGACGCCCTGTTCTCCATGGCCGATAAGGAGAAATGGGACTGTGACTGCTGGATAACGGATAACATAATCCATTTTGGGCGAAATGAATATGGTGATTCCGTCAGAATCGAGTTAGGGGTTGAAGCGTCAGCCATGACCCGCAGCGACAGCAAAGGTACTTATGCGACCAGAATCTATGCGTTCGGCTCTACCCGGAATATCCCGGCAGACTACCGTCCCGTGGATGAACAGACGGTTGTCAACGGCGTAGTGCAGCGCAGGCTGATGCTTCCCGCGGACACGCCTTACATTGATGTGTATCCCGACATGTCCGAAGAGGAAGCGATAGAGGATATTGTCGTATTTGAAAATGTCTATCCCAGGCGTACGGGCACATTATCCGACGTGCATACCCGCACCGAAGAGGTGAAGGACGAGAACGGCACGAAAGAGACCGTCACCTACTACCGCTACAAGGATACCGGGCTGGAGTTCAAGGATGAATATCTTATCGAAGGCCAGGAACTGAGAATCCGGTTCCAGTCCGGCAAACTTAACGGCATGGAATTCGGTGTCATTTTCAATCCCGACCCCAAAGACGACATGCGCGGCGCACAGCTTTGGGAAATCGTGAGAAACGAGGATTACGGGCGTATGCTTCCCGATGATACCCTTTGTCCGGAAAACGGCGACGAGTATGTCCTTTCCGGTTTCAAGATCCAGCTTGTGTCTGACAGATATACCCCAGAAGCCGAACAGGAGCTTAAGGGAAAGGCGCTGGAGTATGCCGACCGACGCAAAAGGGATGATGGTACATATAACACGACCCTTGATTCCGAATGGGTGTATAACGACCGGCTGAGACGCTTCTATGAGTTCGGACAGAAAGTGTTCCTTGTAAACAGGGCTTTTTTTGAGAACGGGCGCGACAGCCGCATACTCGGCTGGGAGTTTAACCTTGACAAGCCCTGGGACAGCCCTACATACATAATCGGCGAGAGCATGCCCTATTCCCGTATCGGAGATATGGAAGACAAGATTGATTCCCTGACCTACAAGGGGCAGACATATACCGGCGGCGGAAACGGGGTCTATATAATCAGGACGAACGATACGACAGCCCCTTCCGACAGCAATGTATTCTCGGCACGCAGGTCTTTGGTCTCTTCTTAAGGAAAGCAAGTCCGATAGACTGAATATCTTTTGAAACTCCTCGCAGGCGCGAGTTCGGCGAATTCGTAGACAGTATGATTGCCGGCAAGGGTGCAGGGATATTTCCTGATGGTAGAGGACAATTTGAACGGTTGGAAGTCCGCGGTTCACTGTCAGTGCTTGACCTTATTATCAATCAGATTCAAGGAATGGAATCTGATTACTCCTTCACCGAGATTGGCAAGATAGAATCCGTGGAGGATTTGGGAGAAAACACCTACCGTCTGAGTATCGAGAAACGCACGGACTTCGACTTCATGAAGTTCCAGGACAACGATGTCTGCTTCTCCATCATTAAC
>ENA-OQKR01000517-OQKR01000517.1-human-gut-metagenome-genome-assembly--contig:-NODE-517-length-15412-cov-4.800720_pt1 | contig 15412 bp, 19 predicted proteins | sample MGYA00242803_ERZ504806 | MGnify/ENA primary metagenome ERZ504806 (study PRJEB26092, sample SAMD00036399) | human gut metagenome | host: Homo sapiens | study: EMG produced TPA metagenomics assembly of...
AAAGTTTTACCATATAGTTACGATAAAAGTAGTTCGGATTACGGAAGATTTACAAAAGGGTTATGCCACATGGTATTACTTAAATTCTATATGCAAACGAAACAGTGGGATAAAGCTATCACCGAAGCTCGTGAATTGCAGAAGCCCGAATATAAATACGCATTGGTGACAGACAAAGGGGCCGAGAGGTCAGCTTATGCCAATATCTTTACATACGCCAATGAAAAGAACTCGGAAACAATCTGGTCTGTAAACTGTCTTACAGGTTATCAGGTTCATTTATGGTATCCCCATGTTATGCCAAGTAACCTCAAGGCATCCGATGCCGGAAGATTTGATGGTGGCTGGGGAGGTTATAAAATGACATGGAAATTCTTTAAAACATACGAAGATGGAGATGAGCGTAAACAAACTATCATCTCCGAGTATGATACATGGGAAGGTACTACCCTTAACGAAACCAACAAGGGAGTGGGAAGTAACTCCTTACAGGACGGTGTCATTCCATTAAAATATAAAAATAGAAAGTAATAATGCAGGAAATCAGTGTCAGACAGATTGGATTGTATACCGCTATGCCGATGTGTTGACTCTATTGGCAGAAGCCATTGTCAGAGAAGGAAATACAGTTACAACAGAAGCCATTAATTACTGAATCAATATGGTTTTATGTCCGCCGTATCGCGGGATTCTTTTCGAATGGTGAATGTAAAAATACAGATTACCACACAGCAGATGATCCAGGTCGTCGGTTCGCAGAAGCAGACGGCGCGGTATCCGATCGACGGGACGAGAAACAGGGCGAAGAGTATAAATGCACATCAAAGAGATGATGTCCTGGGTGGAAAGCCATCTGACGGAGCCGCTCACTTTAAAAGAAATCGCCGCAAGCGTTCACCTCTCTCCACGGGAATGTCAGCGGATTTTCAAAGCGTATCTGCACCGGACGCCGATGGAATATCTGCAGTGGAGACGGATTCTCGCAGCGGCAGACAATCTGCGGAACACAAACGAATTTTGCCCTTGTCGTTTTTGGGAACAGATGGTATAATCATTTCATAAATGCAAGACATTTGTGAAAAAATATCATAAAGGAACGAGGATGCAAGATGAAACGACGAGTATTACTGAAATTGAGCGGAGAAGCTCTTGCAGGAGAGAAACACACCGGTTTTGACGAGCCGACCGTCACAAAAGTGGCAAAACAGGTAAAAACTCTGGTAGACCAGGGGATTGAAGTCGGCATCGTAATCGGAGGAGGAAACTTCTGGAGAGGACGCAGTTCCGAAAATATCGACCGTACCAAAGCAGACCAGATCGGTATGCTGGCAACCGTTATGAACTGTATCTATGTATCAGAAATCTTCCGTTCCCAGGGAATGATGACCGCAGTTCTGACTCCATTTCCATGCGGAGAGTTCACAAAAGGATTTTCCAAAGACCGTGCAAACAAATATTTCCAGCACAACATGGTTGTATTCTTTGCCGGCGGTACAGGCCATCCATATTTCTCAACCGATACGGCAACCGTACTTCGCGCGATCGAGATCGAGGCAGACGAGATTCTGCTTGCAAAAGCAGTAGACGGTGTCTACGACAGCGATCCGAAAACAAACCCGGATGCAAAGAAATTTGACGAGATTTCCATTCAGGAAGTCATTGAAAAGGATCTGAAAGTGGTAGATATGACCGCATCCATCCTTTGCAAGGAAAACAAAATGCCGATGCTGGTATTTGGTTTAAATGAAGAGAACAGCATTGTAAATGCTGCAAACGGAAAAATCAACGGCACAAGAGTAACGGTATAATTAATAAAAATTCAGCAGTAAAACACTTGCTGTTTTACTGCGTAAGAAAATGATTCAGGTGTGAGCAGCTCTCCTTTTGCGAAGCAAAACTTTAAATGAGAGCTGCGAATGTCACAGTTCGCAGAACTGTGACCGTATAAGAGATAGCAGGAGGACAAATTTAATATGGCAAATCAGATCGACGAGAGAGTAAAACCGTTTGAGGTAAAAATGGGCAAATCCATTGCAAGCCTCGATTCCGAATTCGGAACCATCCGCGCAGGCCGTGCAAACCCGCACGTACTGGACCGCATTACTGTAGATTACTATGGAACACCGACTCCGCTGCAGCAGGTGGCAAACATCTCTGTTCCGGAAGCACGTATGATCCAGATCCAGCCGTGGGAAGCATCCCTGGTAAAAGAGATCGAGAAAGCGATCATGATGTCTGACCTTGGCATCAACCCGTCCGATGACGGAAGAGTCATCCGTCTGGTATTCCCGGAGCTTACCGAGGACCGTCGTAAAGAGCTGGTAAAAGAGGTAAAGAAAAAAGCAGAGGGCGCAAAGGTAGCCATCCGCAACATCCGCCGCGATGCCAATGATGCGTTCAAGAAACTTGCCAAAGAGGACGTTTCCGAGGACGAAATCAAAGAGCTCGAGGAGCAGACCCAGAAATTAACAGACAAATATATCAAAGAAGTAGATCAGATGGTGGACGTAAAATCCAAAGAAATTATGACCGTGTAATACAAAGAAAACGAGGGGCTGCCTGTCATTTGCAGGCAGCCTGTTATCGTTTACGGAGGAAAAAAGTATGGATAATGAATTAAAAGTGCCGAATCACATCGCCATCATCCTGGACGGAAACGGCAGATGGGCGAAAAAACGCAATATGCCGCGCGGCTACGGCCATATCGTCGGATGCGACAATCTGGAAAAAATGTGTGACGTGATCAAAGACATGGGTGTCAAATATCTGACCGTCTATGCGTTCTCAACCGAGAACTGGAAACGCTCCCGCGCCGAGGTGGAGGGCCTCTTAAAGCTGTTCCGCCAGTATCTGAAACGATGCATCAAAAAAGCACATAAAAATCAGATGCGCGTCAAAATCATCGGAGATCCGAGCGCATTCCCGCAGGATATTCAGGACAGCATTCATGAACTGGAGGAGTGCTCCAAAGATTACGATCACATGTACTTCCAGATCGCAATGAACTACGGTTCCCGCGATGAGATTCTGCGCGGCATGACCCGCATGATCGAGGATGTGAAAAACGGAACTCTCGCAGAGAATGCGTTTGATGAGAACGGAAAACTGACGGAGCAGTGTTTTGAGAGCTACCTCGACACCGCCGGAATCCCGGATCCAGATCTTCTGATCCGTACAAGCGGCGAGCAGCGCCTTTCCAACTACCTGATGTGGCAGCTTGCCTACACGGAATTTTACTTTACCGAGGTTCCGTGGCCGGATTTCCACGAAGAGGAATTGAGAAAAGCCATCGAACAATATAATAACAGAGACCGGCGTTACGGCGGCGTGAAGGAGGAATAAAAAAGATGTTTAAGACAAGACTGTTAAGCGGCATCGTGCTCGTCCTTGTGGCGCTGCTTACGATCTGCAGCGGCGGAACTGTGCTCTATATGACGGTTCTGTGCCTGTCGCTGATCGGTGCAGGAGAGCTGTTCCGCGTGATGAAGGTAAGAGAAGATAAATGGAATCTGTTGGAAATTACGGGCTATGCGGGCGTTGTGATTTTCTATCTGTCCCTGCTGCTTCATGACCCGATGTACCAGATGCTCGCGCTGATCCTGGATCTCGTGCTTCTGATGGCAGTATACGTATTTACTTATCCGAAATACAACGCCAATCAGGTGATGCCGGCGTTCTTTGCGATTGTCTATGTCGGCGTAATGCTTTCCTATGTATATCAGACCCGTATGCTGGACGGCGGAAAATTCCATGTATGGCTGATTTTCCTGTGCTCCTGGGGCTGCGATACGTGTGCATACTGTGTCGGCGTACTCTTTGGAAAACATAAAATGGCGCCGGTTTTAAGCCCGAAAAAATCCGTAGAAGGAGCTGTCGGCGGTGTCGTCGGAGCGATTCTGCTCGGCATCATCTATGCGGCTGCGACAAAGGGCGGCATGGTGGAATACGCCATCATCTGCGGTGTCGGCGCGCTGATCTCCATGGTCGGAGACCTTGCGGCATCCGCAATCAAACGAAATCAGGGCATCAAGGATTACGGAAAGCTGATTCCGGGCCACGGCGGTATTCTTGACCGCTTCGACAGCGTGATCTTTACCGCACCGATCATCTATTTCCTGTCGGTGCTTCTGATTCATTAAAAAAGCTTCCCCTACAGCATAAACGGGAAGCAGATGGGAGAAACTGGAATATGAAGAAAATAGCAATTCTTGGTTCAACCGGTTCGATCGGAACCCAGACCCTCGATGTCGTGCGTGCCAACGGCGATCTTGAGGTGGTCGGCATCAGCGCCGGAAGTAATATTACACTGCTCGAGCAGCAGATCCGGGAATTTCATCCGAAGTTTGCGGCAGTCGGCGATGAGGCGAAAGCGGCAGAACTCCGTGACAGAGTGAAGGATCTTCCTGTAAAAATCGGCAGCGGCATGGACGGCATGATCGAGCTTGCCACGATGCCGGAGAGCGAAATCCTTGTGACAGCGATCGTCGGCATGATCGGCATTCGCCCGACGGTTGCGGCGATGAAGGCAGGAAAAGACATTGCACTGGCAAACAAAGAGACACTGGTAACGGCGGGACACATTATTATGCCGCTGGCAGAGGAATGCGGTGTGCAGATCCTTCCGGTGGACAGTGAGCACTCGGCGATTTTCCAGTGCCTGCACGGGGAAAACAGAAAAGAAATTGAAAAACTTCTGATTACTGCATCCGGCGGTCCGTTCCGCGGAAAAACAAGAGCGGAGCTCGAAAACGTAACGGTAGAGCAGGCGCTCCGTCATCCGAACTGGTCGATGGGGCACAAGATCACGATTGATTCCGCGACACTCGTTAACAAAGGACTGGAAGTCATGGAAGCAAAATGGCTGTTCGGTGTTGATCTCGACCACATCCAGGTTGTGGTACAGCCAAAGAGCATTATCCATTCCATGGTAGAATTTAAAGACGGCGCTGTCATGGCACAGCTTGGCACACCGGATATGAAACTGCCGATCCAGTACGCACTGTATTACCCGGAGCGCCGCTTCCTTGCAGGCGACCGCCTCGACTTTGCGGCGCTGACACAGATCACGTTTGAAGAACCGAATATGGATACCTTCCTCGGCCTTCCGATGGCAATGCAGGCGTCCCGGACGGGCGGCTCCATGCCGACGGTCTTCAATGCGGCAAATGAACGCGCCGTTGCACTGTTCCTCGCGAAGAAGATCCGTTTCCTCGAGATTTACGACGTGATCGCCGGTGCAATGGAAGCACACAAAACGATTGCCGATCCGACGCTGGAGCAGATTCTCGCGGCGGAGCAGGAGACGTATGAATGGATTGCGAACAGATATAAGATGGGAGAATAAGACAGCATGATTGTAAAAATCCTGATAGCCGTACTCATTTTCGGAATCACCGTCATTATCCATGAGCTGGGGCATTTTCTTTTGGCGAAAGCGAATGGTATTACCGTGACGGAATTTTCGATCGGCTTTGGCCCGACGGTGGTAAAGACAGAAAAAGGAGGAACGGTCTATTCCTTAAAACTTCTGCCTTTCGGCGGTGCGTGCCAGATGCTCGGCGAGGACGGTGAAGAGGAGGGGGAAGGAACCTTTAACAGCAAATCCGTGTGGGCAAGAATTTCCGTCGTTGCGGCGGGACCGGTGTTCAACATGATTCTGGCATTTTTCTGCGCAATCTTTGTGATCAGTTACGCGGGAAGTTCCCCGGCACGCGTCACAGAAGTGGCAGACGGTTCGCCGGAGGCAGAGGCAGGCCTGGAAGCGGGAGATATCATCACTTCCTATGAAGGAAGACATATTTCCATCGGAAAAGAGCTGAACTCTGTGATGACGGTACGGGGTGTGCCGACGGATGAGATTACGCTGGAGGTTAAAAAGGCCGACGGGGAAAAGAAAACGATCACATATGAACCGACGGTGACAACGCGGTATATGATGGGCTTTAACTACGATGACTGTGACCGCGGCATGGAATTCACGTATGTGCAGCAGAATATGCCGCTTGCCGCTGCGGGTGTTGTCGCGGGCGACCTGCTCGTATCGATCAACGGAGCGCCGATCACCTGTGTGGCAGATTTTACTGCTTACCAGACAGAGCATCCTTTCGATGGAAGCGCTGTGACGCTGGAGTATGAGCACAGCGGAAAGACGAAAGAGATTACGGTGACACCGGTTGAAAATACGTATGCGAATGTACAGTTTTCGTATCAGCTCCGGGAGAAACAGTCCCCGATCGGCGTGCTGAAATACAGCGTGCTGGAGATCAAATACTGGGTGCGCACCGTCATTGACAGCGTCAGTATGCTGATCACCGGACAGTATTCTGTGAACGATCTTTCCGGCCCGGTCGGCGTGGTGGATGCGATCGGAACCGCCTATGATGATGTAAAATCGCAGGGCGTTTTGGTTACGGTGATGACGATGCTGAACATGGTGATTCTGCTGTCATCGAACCTTGGCGTCATGAACCTGCTGCCGCTCCCGGCACTCGACGGCGGACGGCTTGTCTTTCTGATCATAGAAGCCATCCGCAGAAACCAATCCGGCGAGACCTGGAGGGTATGGTTCACTTCGCGGGCCTGGTGCTTCTGATGGCGTTGATGGTCTACGTCATGATCCACGACGTCCAGCGGATCCTGTAAATCGAAAAATGAAAAGCAACAAAGCCTCATATTCTGCATACCATAAAAGGAGTGCAGGATATGGGGCTTTTTTATGAAAAATTTGCGTATGCAGCAGGAAATGACTGACCGCGGGCGGCTGGAAATCCGGGTAAATACAAGAATCCAGGCGCGGCCTGTTTCCGGGGCGCGGGTGACGGTTTCGTATACGGGAGATCCGCAGAATGTGATCGAGGAGCTGATTACCGACGGGGACGGCAGAACGGAGACGCTGGATCTGGCGACGCCGCCGCTCGAGTACAGTCTGGAACCGAATGTGAATCAGCCGTATTCCGAATATACGGTGAAAGTGGAGGCGGAAGGGTATGAACCGGTTGAAGTGACGGGCTCCGAGCTTCTTTCAGGAGAACAGTCCGTCCAGCAGGTGGACCTCAAACTGGCAGAGGGCGCAGCGTTTGCGGATGTGACGATCCCGGACCATACGTTGTTCGGCGAATATCCGGCGAAAATTCCGGAAAGTGAGATCAAGCCGACGAGGGAGAGCGGTGAGATTGTGCTGTCCCGTGTCGTGATCCCGGAGTATATCATCGTCCACGACGGAGCGCCGACCGACAGCACGGCACGCGACTATTATGTGCGGTACCGCGACTACATCAAAAACGTGGCGTGCTCGGAAATCTATGCAACATGGCCGGATGCGGCGATCCGGGCGAATATCCTCGCAATCATGTCATTTACGCTGAACCGTGTCTATACAGAATGGTACCGCAACAAGGGATACGATTTTACGATCACTTCGTCGACGGCCTACGATCACAAATGGATTTACGGCAGGAATATTTTCGACAGCATTTCCCTTGTGGTCGATGAGATTTTTGCTGATTACCTGTCGCGCCCGAATGTGAAACAGCCGATTCTGACGCAGTACTGTGACGGAAACCGTGTGAGCTGCCCGAACTGGATGAGCCAGTGGGGGTCCAAAAACCTGGCGGACCAAGGGTATTCAACGATTCAGATTCTCCGCAATTATTATGGAGACAATATGTATATCAACACGGCGGAGGAGATTTCCGGCATCCCGTCCTCCTGGCCGGGGTATGACCTCACCATCGGCTCGTCCGGGAACAAGGTACTGCAGATACAGGAGCAGCTGAACGTGATTGCGGAGGTGTATTCATCGATTCCGACGGTCTATGAAAATGGCTATTTCGATGAAGAGACGCAGGACGCCGTCGAAGCGTTCCAGCGGCTGTTCGGCGTGCCGGTTTCCGGCATTGTGGATTATCCGACGTGGTACAAAATTCAGTCGATTTATGTGGCTGTGACGAGGATTGCGGAGCTGCAGTAGGTATACAAAAGTCTTTAAAAGGGGCGTGTTTTCTGCGAAAAAACGCGGAAAATGCGCCTTTTCTGCGGCTTTTGAAACGGATCAGAAAAATTTTAAAACTGTCAAGAAAAATACTTGACACCCAGCATCATTTCGTGTATGATAACCAAGGTGATCGCAATGGAAAAAATATTGGAACAGACATTACTGTATGATTTTTACGGCGAACTTCTGACTGAACATCAGCGTCAGGTATATGAGGACGTGGTGCTCAACGATTTTTCCCTGAGCGAGGTTGCGGCAGCGCGGGGCATTTCCCGCCAGGGAGTCCACGATCTGGTCAGACGCTGCAACAAGACACTGGAAGAGTATGAAGAAAAGCTTCATCTGGTACAACGCTTTGTGCAGATCCGGGAGAATGTAAACGAGATCCGAAAGCTGACAGATCCTTCTGGTGATACCCCGAAAGAAGATGTGATGCAGCGGATTGCAGCAATTGCATCGGATATATTAGAGGAGCTTTGAGCATGGCATTTGAAAGTTTAACCGAGAAACTCCAGAATGTTTTCAAAAATCTCAGAAGCAAGGGCCGCCTGACCGAGGCGGATGTAAAGACTGCGCTGAAGGAAGTAAAAATGGCACTTCTCGAGGCGGATGTCAGCTTCAAAGTAGTAAAACAGTTTATCAAATCCGTACAGGAGCAGGCAGTCGGACAGGACGTCATGAACGGACTGAATCCGGGTCAGATGGTCATTAAAATCGTAAATGACGAGCTGGTTAAGCTGATGGGCTCCGAGACAACGGAAATCGCACTGCACCCGGCGAGTGAAGTTACCATTATTATGATGGCAGGTCTTCAGGGAGCCGGTAAAACAACCACAACCGCAAAGATTGCAGGAAAGTTAAAAGCCAAGGGAAGAAAACCTCTCCTTGCAGCCTGCGACGTATACCGCCCGGCAGCGATCAAACAGCTGCAGGTCAACGGAGAAAAGCAGGGCGTGGAAGTGTTCGCTATGGGAGATAAAAACCGTCCGGTGGATATCGCAAAGGCAGCGCTGGTGCATGCAAAGACAAACGGCTTTAGCGTATTGATTCTGGATACCGCAGGCCGTCTGCACATCGATGAAGAGATGATGCAGGAGTTACAGGATATCAAAGCGGCTGTTCCTGTGGATCAGACCCTTTTGGTAGTAGACGCTATGACCGGACAGGACGCAGTCAATGTGGCCGAGATGTTCAGCAATAAAGTCGGCATCGACGGTGTAGTACTTACAAAATTAGATGGTGACACCAGAGGCGGTGCGGCACTTTCAATCCGTGCAGTTTCCGGCAAACCAATTCTCTATGTCGGCATGGGCGAAAAGCTTTCGGATCTGGAGCAGTTTTATCCGGACCGTATGGCGTCCCGTATCCTCGGCATGGGCGATGTGATGAGCCTGATTGAAAAAGCGCAGGCAAACATCGACGAAGAAAAAGCAAAAGCCATGGAACAGAAGATGAAGAAGGCGCAGTTCGACTTCAACGATTATCTGGATTCCATGGAGCAGATGCGCAATATGGGCGGCATCTCCAGCATCCTGAATATGCTTCCGGGCGTCGGCGCGAAAATGAAGGGTCAGGATCTTGAGAGCATGGTGGATGAAAAAGACATGGCAAGAAAGGAAGCTATTGTACTTTCTATGACGCCAAAGGAAAGAGAAAACCCGGATCTCATCAATCCGTCGAGAAAGCAGAGAATTGCAAAAGGCGCCGGTGTTGACATCGCGGAGGTAAACCGTTTCATCAAACAGTTTGAACAGTCAAGAAAAATGATGAAACAGATGACCGGAATGGTCGGTAAGGGTGGTAAAAGAGGAGGATTCAAACTTCCCTTTTAGCATAAAAGAAAAAATATAAATAAATACATGAATTTACAATGGAGGTAAAGAAAAATGGCAGTAAAAATGAGATTAAGAAGAATGGGACAGAAGAAAGCTCCTTTTTATAGAATCGTTGTAGCAGATTCCAGATCCCCAAGAGACGGACGTTTCATCGAGGAGATCGGAACTTACGATCCGAATCGCGAGCCGAGCGCAATCAGCTTCAACGAGGAGGCTGCTAAAAAATGGCTGGCTAACGGCGCACAGCCGACCGAAATCGTTGCCAAACTCTTAAAACAGGCTGGTATCGAGAAATAATTCATACGGGGGTATCTTGTAATGAAAGAACTTATCGAAGTAATTGCAAAATCTCTGGTTGATCATCCATCTGAGGTAGTTGTGACAGAAACCGTCAGCGGTGATGACCTTCTGCTGGAACTCAAAGTAGATCCGTCAGATATGGGAAAAGTCATCGGACGTCAGGGACGCATTGCGAAAGCAATCCGTACGGTTGTAAAAGCAGCTTCCTCAAAGAGCGACAGAAAAGTTGTCGTAGAAATTTTACAGTAAGTAAAAGATAGGAAAAGGAACCGACAGTTGTTGCCGGTTCCTTTCTTTACGCGGGCAACGAGACAAAGTCCGTGCTTGCACGGAACCTTGGCGACTGCCGCGATAACTTGAGAAACTCGCAAAGCGTGTTTCTCAAGTCGCAATACACAGTAGAACTGGTTGGAAAGGGTTTTTGAATGGAAGAATATTTGCAGATTGGCGTAATTACCACAACCCACGGCGTACGCGGTGAGGTAAAGGTATACCCGACGACAGATCCGGAGCGTTTTCTTTCTCTGGTACCGCGTTTTTCTCGATACAGGAAAAGAAAAAAAACGACTACCATGTAACTGGCGTGCGTTTTTTCAACAGCTTGCCATTGTAAAATTCAAAGGAATTGACAACATCAACGATATCGAACGGTATAAAGGCTGCAGCCTCTATGTGACGAGAGAGGATGCCATTCCGCTGGAAGAGGACGAATACTATATCGCAGACCTGCAGGGAATGCAGATGTACACCGAGGACGGCGAACTGTTCGGCACGCTCCGCGATGTGATGGAGACCGGTGCGAACGACGTCTATATTGTAGATTCGAAAGAGCACGGAGAGGTTCTGATTCCGGCGATCCATGACTGCATTCTGGATGTGGACCTGGACGAGCAGAAGATGACGATTCACCTTCTTCCGGGCCTGATTGACTGATAAAGAGAGTAAAGAACGATGAAATATCATATTCTGACGCTGTTTCCCGAGATGATCGAGCAGGGGCTGCACACCAGCATCCTCGGAAGAGCCATCAACAACGGCTATATTTCCCTCGAGACGACGAATATCCGGGATTTTTCAGCAAATAAATTCAACCGCGTGGACGATTACCCGTACGGCGGCGGTGCGGGCATGGTCATGGAGGCGGAGCCGGTGTTCCGCGCCTACCAGTCGGTAGCCGAAAAGATCGGGAAAAAGCCGCGCACGGTCTATCTGACACCGCAGGGAAAAGTACTGAACCAGACGATGGTGGAAGAGCTGGCGCTTGAGGACGATCTTGTGCTGCTCTGCGGCCACTATGAGGGCATCGATGACCGCGTACTGCAGGAAGTGGTAACGGACTATATCTCGATCGGGGATTATGTTTTAACAGGCGGAGAACTCGGTGCAATGGTGCTGGTGGATGCGGTATCGCGGTTTGTGCCGGGTGTCTTAAGCAACGAGGAATCTTCGCAGTTTGAGTCGCTGCAGGCAATCTGCTTGAGTATCCGCATTACACAAGACCGGAGACATGGCACGAGAAAAAAGTTCCGGAGTGCTTCTTCCGGTGACCACAAAAAGATCGAAGCGTGGCGTCATGAGGCATCCCTGGTGCGGACAGCCGAGCGGCGGCCGGACCTTCTGGAAAATGCATTCCAGATTTCCTGCGCATGCAATGAAAAAGAGGAATCGTCTGCCTGGGCGCACGATCTTTTGGCAGGCATGACACGCTATGGTGTAAGCCTTGATCTCGGACGAAAGAAGATCCGGAAACAGAAAAATCTGTTTGATGACCATGATTTGCTGATTCTGCAGCTTCCGGGAACGCTTGAGGAGGGTATGAAAGCAAAGAGCGAGTATATCCGCAGCTTTGCCGGAAAAGAAACACCGCTGGTGTTTTTGTGCCCGGACGGATTCTCAGAAGAGGAAGAAAAACTCGAAGAGCAGCTGGAAAAAAACGGTTTCCGTCTGGTCGCACGGCTTACCGGCATACCGTCCGCGGACGGCCTGCAGCGGTTTTCTTTCGCGCTTCGCAGTCTGCTGTACAGCGGCGAATGGAAAGTGAAAAAAATACTTGCATCTGCGGATGCATTATAGTATAATATATCTTGTTGTGAGTAAAGAGATGGTCCGCTGTTGCAAAAAGGCATTAAGAACATCCAGGGTAAAAAAAGGAGATAAAGAAATGAACGACATTATTAAGAAAATCGAAGATGCACAGTTAAAAGCAGAAGCACCGGAGTTCCGCGTTGGTGATACCGTTAAAGTTTACGGTAAAATCAAAGAGGGTAACCGCGAGCGTATCCAGGTATTCGAAGGCGTTGTCCTGAAAAGACAGGGCGGCGGAAGCAAAGAGACCTTCACCGTTCGTAAGAGCTCCAACGGCGTAGGCGTTGAGAAAACATGGCCGGTACACTCTCCGAACGTTGAGAAAGTAGAAGTTATCAGACGTGGTAAAGTAAGACGTGCGAAACTGAACTACTTAAGAGACCGTGTTGGTAAAGCAGCGAAAGTGAAAGAGCTGGTAAAATAATAAGTCGTTAAAAGGATGGCCGGAGGAACATGAGCAATTGTGTTTCTCCGGTTTTGTCTTACGGAGAATTACACTATGGGTATGAATACCAGATATGTAAAGGAATATTTCTACAAGAAAAAGATCCGTTCCACGTTTGTATGGATTCTGGAAATTATTGCGGCGATTCTTCTTGCCGCGGCATTTTCCTGGTTTTTCTGCAGAAGTGTCGTGGTGCAGGAGGGTTCGATGGAGCCGACTCTCGTGCCGGGGGAGCGTGTGCTGATGGACTCCGCCTGGTACCGCTTAAGTTCTCCGAAACGCGGGGATATCATCGCGTTCCGGACGAGTGAGGACAAGAAGGCGAGCATCCACATCAAGCGTGTGATTGCGCTGCCGGGCGAGACGGTACAGATCAAAGACGGACAGATCCTCATCAACGGGGAAGTCTATAATGAAAAAGATGAATTTCCGGCCATCACAAACGCGGGACTTGCCTCCGAGCCGATCACGGTCGGGAAGGGACAGTACTTTGTACTCGGCGACAACCGGAACAACAGCGAGGACAGCCGCCACAACGGCATGGGACTCGTGGATTCGGACCGCATTGTCGGAAAGCTCTGGTTTACGATTTCGCCGTGGAAGAAAATCGGTTTCGTGTAAACGCAGCATAGAAGGAGAAGAAACATGAATTATCAGTGGTACCCGGGTCATATGACGAAGGCCCGCAGACAGATGCAGGAAGACTTAAAGCTCATCGACCTGATGATTGAGCTGGTCGATGCGAGAGTTCCTGCAGCGAGCCGCAACCCGGATATAGATGAACTTGGAAAGAACAAAGCACGGCTGATCCTGCTGAACAAATCGGACCTTGCCGATGAGCGCGGAAACGATGCCTGGATGGAATATTTCAAGGGAAAGGGATATTCTGTTGTGAAGGTCAATTCCCGTTCCGGAGCCGGCATGAAAGCGATCAACAGCGCCGTACAGGAGGCCTGCAAAGAGAAAATCGAGCGCGACCGCAAACGCGGCATCCTGAACCGTCCGGTCCGCGCGATGGTTGTCGGTATTCCGAACGTCGGAAAATCGACATTTATCAATGCGTATGCGGGCAGAGCCTGTGCGAAGACCGGAAACAAACCGGGCGTCACGAAGGGAAAACAATGGATCCGTCTGAGCAAACAGCTGGAGCTTCTGGACACACCTGGTATCCTGTGGCCGAAGTTTGAGGACCAGCAGGTGGGACTGCATCTTGCGATGATCGGTTCCATCAACGATGAGATCCTGAACGTGGAGGAGCTGGCGCTGTCCGTCATCGATTATCTGACGGCAGAGTATCCGGGAACGCTGGAGAAACGCTTTGGCTTTGAAGGTGTGACGGATCGTGTGGAAATCCTGGGTGAGATTGCGCGTGTGCGCGGATGCCTGAAAAAGGGAAATGAGCTCGATTACGAAAAAGCAGCACGGCTTCTGATGGATGATTTCCGGAGCGGAAAGCTCGGCAGAATCACGCTGGAAAAACCGGATAAATGGATTTATCAAATAAAAAATGCGGAGAACAACGATGACAGAGAAAAAACAATCGATATCCGCCATACGGGAAATTTTTGCGGCAGCTTCGGAGACGGAGCTGCCCGCCCTTTATCTGGAATATGAAGAGGATTCCCGTGCCGGCGTACAAAATCTGATTCAAAAATACCAGAAACAGGAAGAGGCCTTAAAAAAAGAGCGCGAGCGCACGGAACAGATGAAGATCTACGAGCACAAATATGAGGATCTTGGCTGGATCTGCGGCATCGACGAGGTCGGAAGAGGCCCTCTGGCGGGCCCTGTGGTCGCAGGTGCGGTCATTCTGCCGCGTGACAGTAAAATCCTGTATCTGAACGATTCCAAGCAGCTGACGGCCAAAAAACGCGACGAGCTGTACGATGTGATCATGCGCGAGGCAGTGGCCGTCGGCATCGGCTATGCCTCCCCGGCGCGGATCGACGAGATCAATATTTTACAGGCAACGTACGAGGCGATGCGGGAGGCGATCAGCAAGCTTTCCGTGAAGCCGGATGTACTCTTAAACGATGCGGTGAAAATCCCGCAGGTGGACATCCGCCAGGTGCCGATCATCAAGGGAGATGCCAAGAGTGTTTCGATTGCGGCGGCAAGTATTGTTGCGAAGGTGACAAGGGACCGCCTGATGGAAGAGTACGACAAGGTGCTTCCGGGCTACGGTTTTGCATCGAACAAGGGCTACGGTTCGGCAGAGCATATCGCTGCTTTAAAAGAAATCGGCCCGTCACCGATCCACCGGCAGTCGTTTATCGGCCATTTCGTGTAAAGGCACCGCATCAAAAAAGGAGAGGGTATCGCATTTGAACCAGCGGGAAGTAGGAACGAGACAGGAGAGCCGTGCGGCAGAATATCTGGAAAGTCTGGGATATCACATCCTGGTGCGGAATTTCCGGTGCCGCTTCGGTGAGATCGACCTGATCGCAAAACAGGACGACACATACATTTTTATCGAAGTAAAATACCGCACCGGCCGGACAGCCGGAGACCCGACAAGCGCCGTGGATGGAAAGAAACAGAAGAAAATTTCAAAAACAGCAGATTACTACCGCATGCTCCACCAGATCCCGATGGATGTGCCCTGCCGTTTCGACGTCGTGGCAGAGACACCCGGAGGAGATCCGCGTATATGCGAACGCGTTTTATTATCAGGGGAGCGGCTGGTAGGAAGGGAGTTTTTATGATACCAATTCAATGGAAACAAACGATAAAAAACGATGCATGTCAACGAGC
>ENA-OQKR01000520-OQKR01000520.1-human-gut-metagenome-genome-assembly--contig:-NODE-520-length-15345-cov-3.261401_pt1 | contig 15345 bp, 18 predicted proteins | sample MGYA00242803_ERZ504806 | MGnify/ENA primary metagenome ERZ504806 (study PRJEB26092, sample SAMD00036399) | human gut metagenome | host: Homo sapiens | study: EMG produced TPA metagenomics assembly of...
AAGATCAGCTGATTGACCGCTGAATCTTCTCTTTTCCATACACGAAAAATTGAATTCCCTTTTCTCTGATACATAAGCAACAGCAGGCAGATTCCTGCCCCTAATAATCTGACTGTCACTAAGCCACGTAGCCGTCAGATCTTTTGTCATCAAATAAATATTTTATCTTTGACATTCTATACTCCTCTAATTTTCTTTGATTACTTGTCGCAAATATTCAATACTTGCTTCTTTTCTCTCATCAATAATCTTATTTACTACATCGTAATCAATTTCATCTTTCATTTTTTCTAGATCAAATTTGAAATTCTTATCGATTTTACGATTTGGAATATGTAATTCTCTTAATAAAGCTCCAACTTTCTTGATTCTACTTTCATTCGTCAAATACACTTTAAATGGTCTTTCATTCAAAATTGAAAAAACCGCTCCATGAAATGTTCCTGTAAATACAAAATCTGCATTTCTAAACATTTCAACCCATTCAAATGGTGCAAGATCTACCGTAATATCTGTATATTGTTTATCACATTCTCCAGCTCCATATATTGCATACCCATGTTCTTTTGCATAGCTGAAAATTTGATTTTTAACTTTTTTAGGCAAATGTTCACAATAGTAAAATAAAATATAAGGTTTCTTTGCTACTTTTAATTTTGCTTTTGGAAACTTGCTTAAAAATGTTGGATCTAAAACTCTTGTTGGATAATTTCCTGTAATATGTTCTACTAAATCTGCCGTCAGATCATCTCTTGCTGATATTGCTTTAAATCTTTCAATTCCTTCTTCTACATAACTTGGAATCACATCATTTGCACTTGATTTGCCCACACTTGGTGCGTATGCAACTAAATTTTTGCATGTAAGACCATGTCCAAATTTAACTTTAGCATCACCTTTTCCGTCTTTAAAATTCCAAACTTCGTCACTACCAACAATAATGTAGTCATACCCCATTTTATTAATCTGTTTTGCCGAAAAACAGACTTTAGATAATGTCATATATTTTTTTCTTGCTTTTGAAAAAATACCAGGAATTCTTATTTTTCTTAACCATTCTTTGATTCCTTCGCGATCTTTATAAAAGCGGAACCATCCACCTACATTAATCACAAAATGTTTTACATTAATACAATTAATAATTTCGACCTGATCTTCTGGGAACGCTTTTGCCATTGCTTCCCTTAAAGCATATGCCTGTAAAAACGCTCCGTAATTATCTATATACTGATGTGTTAAAATACCAATTTTCATATATTCTCCCTATATAATTCAATATATCTTTCCTGTAATTTTTTAGCTTCTTCAACAATATTATATCGATTCTTAGTTATCACTTCATAATTATTTTTTCTATACTGATCTTCTAAAGCTTTCTCTAAACACTCAACCCATTGTTTCTTGTCTGATGTAGAAACAAAAAATGCCTTATCTGTTAATCCAATCTCTCTCGTTATGTTATCTGAAAATACACATGGTAAATCTGCTGCCTGTGCTTCTACTCCTACAACAGGCAACCCTTCCCATACTGACGGCAAAACAAAAAGCATCGAATGCCTGATACCACTCATTCGCATTTCCTACATTTCCTACAAATAAAACAACATCTGCAATTCCAAGAGTTTGAACTTTTTCCTTCATTTTAGGCATTAGTTCTCCATCTCCTAATAAAACTAGTTTTGTATCCTTATGATTTTTATAATATTCTGCAAAAATATCAATTAAAAAAGTATGATTTTTCTGTGCCATAAAACGACCCACATGTCCTATTACTTTTTTATCTTGTAGATGATATTCTGATCTAATTCTATTTCTTATTTCTTCATTATAACAAAAATCGTTCAACTTCTATTGCATTGGGGATAAATTCATAGTCTTTGTTTTCAACGACTTTATTTCCAAAATAACATCTTGCTGCTTCTATACCACATGTAAACTTATGATTTATATTATATTTTAATCGACTTCTACAAAAAATCTTAATCGGCCATTTCCAATCCTTGGTAATGCTCGCTCCATGTGCATGAAATATTCTAACAGGAATTTTATTCTTTTTCGCCGCATGTAATGCATAAACACCCAAAGCGCCATTGTGTGCCTCTACTATTTTATATTGGGAATATTTTTCAAATAGTTTTTTCATATATTTTAAATAATGAGGATACTTTGCCGGATTTAAACCTGGAGTATGAAAAATATGTCCTCCCATTTGCTTTATTTCTTCATCATAAGCTCCTGGTTTAGTCTTATTACACAAAAAATCAAATTGAACTTTTTCATGATCCATATGTCGATAATAATTCATAAGCATTGTTTCAATTCCTGCTCTATCCATATTACTTACAGAATGTAATACTCTAATCATTTTGCTTTCCTTTCACCTTAACAACCTCAAATAGAAGCCACACTACTATTCTCTACTAATTTTTCCTTGCAGCTTTTCTTTCCTCTATAAACCTCAACAGTTCTATTCACAACATCTTCCCAATTATACCTACCACAAATATACCCAGACGCTTCTCTCTTATACTTCTCCACAAGCTCCACATCATTACAAACCATCTGCAGCTTCTCCTTCAAGTCCTCAACATTAGCCTTCTTAAACAATATCGCCTTATCCTCAACCACATCAGCAATCTCAGCAATATCAGACCCGATCACACAGTTTCCATAGCTCATAGCCTCAAGCAGACTAAGTGGCATTCCCTCTAACTTAGAAGGCAACACATAAACATAAGCATTACTATAAATCTCTTCCAGCAACTTCCCTGAAACAAATCCAGTAAAGATAATATTCGGATCATCTCCAGCCATCTCTTTCAGCATCTTCACGTACCCATCCGTATCACTCGTAGCCCCAGCAATTACCAGTTTCTTATCTGTTTTGAGTTCCTTATAAGCCTCAATCAAGAAATGTATTCCCTTTTCTTCTGTCAGTCGTGATAACGCACAAATATACTCATCCTTATGAAGTCCAAATTTCTGAGTGATCAAATTTGCTTTCCGATTCTCATGTGTCATAACCCCATTCGGAATCAAAACAGTATCCCTGTCATAAAACTTCTTAAAATACTTCTGTACTTTTTCACTTAATACAATCACTTCATCTGCATACTTTGCTGCAATATATTCCCCAAACTTAATATATCTGGAACCAAATCCATGTTTCCATTTATCTCTCGCCCAGTCAATTCCATGAATCGTTACGATACAGCGCTTTCCAAACAGTTTCGGAATCCATAGAAATGCACTTGGTCCTTCTGCATGAAAATGTACAACATCATATTTTCCAAATGCTGCACAAATTGCAGCAGAAAAAGAGGATGTCATCGCTGCTAATCCTCTTTTATTGATCGTTATTACTTTCTTTAACTGAACTCCCCTATACTTTTTCCTTTTTACAGTTTTTACATATTCATTTTCCACTTTATCGCCAGATCGGTTAAAGCATGTTACTTGGTGGCCTTTTTTTATCATTAATGGACACATAATCGTCAATACGCGCTCAATTCCACCTCTTCTAGATGGAACAACCTTATGACCGATCATCGCAATTCTTAAATTCTTGTTATCTCTTTTTTTCAATTTGATAGTCCCCTTCATTTAATCAACAATCAACTAATCCACAACTCCACACTCTCAAATCTACCTACTGTGCCCCATCATCCCCACAAACAACAAGCCACACTGTCTTAAACAATATCCCAATATCCCTCCAGATAGACCAATGATCAATATAATCAACATCCATCTGAACAATCTCCTCAAAGTCCGTGATCGTACTCCTTCCACTTACCTGCCAAACTCCAGTCAGTCCAGGCTTCTGGCAAAGTCTCTTCTTATGGTAAGCACTATACTGTTCAAACTCATCCACTGTAGGCGGTCTTGTCCCTACCAGACTCATATCCCCCTTCAGTACATTCCAAAACTGTGGAAGTTCATCAATACTAGTCTTCCTGATAAACTTTCCAACCTTGGTGATTCTCGGATCGTCTTTCATCTTAAACATCAAGCCGTCCATCTCATTCTGTGCCATAAGCTCTTTCTTGCGCTCTTCCGCATCCTGATACATCGAACGGATCTTATAGATCTTGAAGATTCTTCCATTCTTCCCAACCCTCTTCTGTGAGAAGAACAGCGGCCCTGGTGATTCTAACTTCACCAGCGGTCCGACAATGATCACTGCGATCGCTGTGATCAACATTCCAACCAATCCCCCGGCAATATCCATTGCTCTCTTCATCATCAGCATGACAAATGATACATTATGACCAGAGAAACTTACACTCTCATAAGGTCCAACCTTCTCCAGTGATCGTTCCAGATTCTCATTGATCTGGAACTGGGAAATGTTAAGATTCGTCTTAATTCCCATGTCCTCAAAGTTCTGTACCGTCACCGCAATTGGGAATTCGTCATCCATCGGTATATATAAGAATACTTCATCTACAACCGACCGCATCGCATATTCAAAAATACTTCGATACGAATGTGCCACAACCGGAATCTCGTTGATAAGCCATCCTGTCATGTCTTTGTCCACGACTGCAACACTTGTGATCCACAGGTCCCAGTTCTTCTCTTCCATGATGTTTCCGATCACTTCTTCTGCATGATCACTCGTTGTAATGATCATCATCTTTCTTGCATAAGAATGATCCTTTCTTCTTGATAACCAATACTTCCGATAAGCTCGATGTATGATCTGCATCCATACAAAGCCAAATCCAGAAGTAAAGATATAAATAAATCTGGAGTAATCTTCTGCATCCTGGATCAGAAATGCGACCATCGCCATTCCTGCTGCCATCAGAATGACCGTCTGCAGATTCATTCTCATTTCTTCTATAAATTTGCGCTTAAAAAAACCACGATTTGGACGAAACAGAAAGTAGATCATCATAAGTACTACGATCGCAATGAGCCAACGATAATACGTATCGTTCCCCATCACGGTATACCCTGTTTCAATATTTCCAAACCGCAGCCATACTGCTGCAAAATAACCAACAGTAACTCCCACCAGATCTAATAAAAAGATTAGGAAGTTCTGCATCTGTAATCTTGTTGCTTCCATATTCTATTTCATCCCCATTTATTTTTACACTTTGTGTTAATTATTTATACTTTCCAAAGTATAGCATATATTTTCTAAATTTCAATACAAATCTTTGTACTTTTTGTCGAACTTTAAATTTTTTCTTATTTCGTATATTGTTTCTTTGAACTTTTAGCTTTTATTTTGAACTTTTCATTGAACTTTTCTTGTTTTTGTGCTATATTAAACAAAATCATTTGAACTTTGAATTTTATTTTGAACTTTTATCGGAGGGTATTATGAATCAGACATTTACCTTTGCAGATCGTTTAAAGTCTGCAATGGAACAAAAACATATGAAACAGGTTGATCTTATTCATGCAGCAGAGACTGCCGGAGTCAAGGTCGGGAAGAGTCATATCAGCCAGTATGTCAGTGGCAAGACGGTTCCTCGCGCGGAGATTCTTCATTTCTTATCAGAAACTCTTGATGTTGATGCTGACTGGCTTTCTGGAAATGGAGGGAATGCTGTGAATCTGGAAACTTCTCCAAGGAGAACATTTAGCAAATCTACCAAATTAGATAATGTGCTTTACGATGTACGTGGCCCTGTCGTAGATGAAGCGAACCGCATGGAACGTAATGGAACTCATATCCTGAAATTAAATATCGGGAATCCTGCTCCATTTGGTTTCAGAACCCCGGATGAAGTCATCTATGATATGAGACATCAGTTAGCTGACTGCCAGGGATATTCTGCTTCTCAGGGATTATTTGCTGCAAGAAAGGCGATCATGCAGTATGCGCAGCTTAAGAAGATCCCAAATGTTGATATCGACGACATTTATACTGGAAATGGTGTCAGTGAGCTGATCAATCTGTCAATGTCTGCTTTATTAGATGATGGGGATGAGATTTTTGATCCCTTCTCCGGATTATCCTTTATGGACGGCTTGTGCAACGCTTGCTGGTGGGAAAGCAGTTCATTATATCTGTGATGAACAGTCTGAGTGGTATCCTGATATGGAAGATATCAAGCGAAAGGTAAATTCCCGTACAAAGGCGATCGTTCTGATCAATCCTAACAATCCAACGGGAGCTCTTTATCCAAGAGAAGTCTTACAGCAGATCGTTGATATTGCGAGAGAACATCAGTTGATGATTTTCTCTGATGAGATTTATGACCGTCTGGTGATGGATGGAGAAGAGCATGTATCTATTGCTTCTCTGGCTCCAGATCTGTTCTGTGTGACATTCTCTGGTTTATCCAAGTCTCATATGATCGCTGGTTTCCGTATCGGATGGATGATCTTAAGTGGTAATAAGGCGATCGCGAGGGATTATATTGAAGGGTTAAATATGTTATCAAATATGCGACTTTGTTCGAATGTTCCTGCGCAGGCAGTTGTCCAGACAGCACTTGGCGGTCATCAGAGTGTCAATGATTACATCATTCCTGGTGGACGTATTTACGAACAGAGAGAGTTTATTTATAATGCGTTGTGTGATATCCCTGGTATCAGTGCAGTGAAACCAAAAGCTGCTTTTTATATCTTCCCGAAGATTGATACAAAGAAGTTTAACATTACAAATGATGAACAGTTTGCTCTGGATCTGCTTCGTGAGAAAAAGATCCTGATCGTTCATGGAAGTGGATTTAACTGGAAGGATCCGGATCATTTCAGAGTAGTTTATCTGCCTCGTGTGGAAGTGCTTGAGGATGCTTCTGTGAAGCTTCGTGATTTCTTGGAGTATTATAGACAGTAAAATCTTACTCCATTATAAATTTTTGAAGAATGTACAATCAAAAAGAGAACTTACCCGCTTGTATGTAAGTTCTCTTTTTGATTATCTCTTATTATACTATCATTATCATTTTGGGCAATATTTTACATTACAGATTCATATAAAAATAAACAAACACCGGCATCGTAACCACCGCCAGCAATGTCGTCATTACATTGATCGCGCTTGCATATTTCGAATCGTTTCCGTACACCTGACACATCTGTGTGATCGTTGAGGCGCATGGTGTGATCGCTGCCATGTATGTGATCAGGATGATGTTTTCTGCCTGTGGGTGCCAGTTTTTCATTCCTAATAGAATAATGACTGCAAGTGCTATGATCGGTTCGATCACTAATCGGATGAATGTGACCAGGTAGATTCTTTTGTTTGTAAATACTTTCTTTAGATTGACTCCTGCAATCAGCATTCCTGTGACGATCATACTTAATGGTCCGATCATGCTTCCAACGGATGACAGAGTATTTCCTATGATCTCTGGAAATCTGATCTTCGTGAAGAATAAGAAGACTCCTGCGAATACAGAGATCATGTTTATATTTAACAGGATCTTCTTTAAACTGATTTCTGTTTCTCCACTGATCTTACATTTGCAGTGGGTCCAGATGAAGAATAATTGGACACTCATGAAGACGCAGCCGTAGATGACCCATTCTTTTCCTAAGATATAGGTGACTAATGGTACGATCAGGTTGCCTGAGTTGGAATAGTAGGCAGATGTGTATTCCACCATGTTCAAATGAAACATTTTTCCCATGATCCATGTGACAAACAGTAATAAAAACTGCAGGATCACAGATGCGATACATGCAACTGCCAGTCCTTTCATAATGCTTGGGGTATAGTCTACCTGAAATGCAGTGATGATCACAGATGGTACGATCAGATAGAGTATGATCTTTGAGATTACTTTGCTGTCTTCTTCTTTTAAAAATTTGATCTTTACCATAATGTAACCCATGAGGATCATCAGGAATAGTTGTACGATCTGTTTTAGCAGCAGAATGCTGATTTGCATGGTGTTTTCCTTCTTTCTTTTGTATGTTTTCTTGATATCTCATCCTAGTATATCATTCTGCTTTTTTTATACAAGAAATGTTTCTAATTTGATACATCTTTCTTCGTTGTTTTTCCTGGAATCATCTTGATAATCTTCCCAAAAAGTATTAGAATCTGTATAGTTTTTTGAAAGAGGGTATTGTATATGAAGAATTCTTCGAAACAGTCCGTGAAGATGGATATGCTTCATGGGAGTTTATTCGATAAGATGTTAATGTTTGCTATGCCGCTTGCTGCCTGTAGTATCTTACAGCAGCTTTTTAATTCGGTCGGTACTGCCGTTGTCGGACGGTTTGCGAGCAGCGAAGCTTTGGCGGCGGTTGGTAGTAATAGTTCTGTGATCGCTTTGATGGTTACGTTGTTTTCTGGGATTTCTCTTGGTTCTAATGTTGTGATCGCCAATTATATCGGACAGAATGATACGAAGCGGATTCCTCGTGTGGTACATACCGCTGTGTCTCTTGCACTGCTTAGTGGTGTGTTTTTGCTGATTCTTGGACAGTTTGTGGCTCATCCGATCCTTTTGCTGATGGGTGCACCGAAAGATATCATTCATCTTGCAACGTTATATCTGCGGATTTATTTTCTTGGAATGCCATTTTTTATGTTATATGATTTCGGTGCTTCCATTCTTCGCAGTATCGGAGATACACGTCGTCCGATGTATGCTTTGATCGTGTCTGGTGTTGTGAATGTGATCTTGAATCTTCTATTTGTCGTTGTATTTCATATGGGTGTTGCGGGTGCCGGACTTGCGACGGTTGGTGCGAATGCAACAAGTGCTGTTCAGATCCTTTATTTTCTGACGCATGAAGAACTTCCGATCCGATTGTCTTTTAAGTCTTTGACGATCGATCATGATGCTGTTTCTAAAATCCTGAAGATTGGGGTTCCTGCGGGACTTCAGGGAATGGTGTTCTCTCTTGCCAATGTCTGTATCCAATCTGGGATCAACAGTTTTGGAGCTGGCGGGATCGCGGGTTCTGCGGTGGAATTAATTATGAGTATTTTGCTTATTATCTGGTCAATGCCTTTGCTCAGACGGTGGTTACATTTACCGGACAGAATTATGGTGCGAAGGATGAGGGGCGTTGTAAGAGATTTTTCGTCTTGGAATGTTATGCAGTGTGATCTCTTGCGGTAATCCTTAGTACGATCTTTGTTGTATTCCGTACATTCTTTATTGGATTATTTACAAGTGATCCATCTGTCTATCATTATGCTCAGCTTCGTTTTTTGATCGTTCTAACATTCGAGTGTCTGACAAGTTCTTATGAGATCAGTGGTGGCTGTCTGCGTGGATTTGGGCGTTCCATGACTCCTGCGATCCTGACAGTGTTTGGATCTTGTGTATTACGTTTGATCTGGCTTGCGACGGTCTGTAACTGGTTCCATGATTATAAGCTTTTGATGGCAATCTATCCGATCTCTTGGGTATTGACTGGAACGATGGTTCTGGTGGCTTATTTTAGGACACGTAAGAAGCTGTTTTTATAATTTGATGATGTAATTAAAATGTCTGTTATACCTATTTGTTTCATAATAGATCTAACAGACATTTTTCTTTGCTATTTTTAATATTTAGCACACAAAAAACCGAACAATTTACGTAAATTGAAATCATATTTACGTGAATTGTTCGGTTTTATTTCACATATTTACTTCCTATTCATCTTCTTGCAATGCATATGCTCTTTCTTCGATCGATTTCTTCTTTGTTTCTTCATAGTTCTTTAACTCTTTGATCGCTTGTCCTGACATTGCATACAGGATGAAGATATTAAAGATCGTCATTAACCCAATTCCGACATCTCCTAAATCCCATACGAATGTATAGGTCTGGATTCCTCCGATAAATAACATCACAAGTGCTAATACTTTATAGGCTGTCTGCCATCCCCATTTGTCACCGAACAGGTAGGCGACGTTGGATCTTGCATAGAATAAGATTCCAAGGAATGTCGAGAAGCTGAACATCCAGAGGATCACTGCGATAAATACAACTCCGAATCCTCCTAAATGGTAGTTCATTGCTGTCTGTAACAGGTTCATACCGGTTAATCCATCGGTCAGATTCTGTGGTGCTAATAACATCAACATTGCCGTACAGCTGCAGATCACGATCGTGTCGATGAAGACTCCTAATGCCTGTACCAGTCCCATCTGTGCTGGGCGTTCACAGTCTGCTGCTGCGGCTGCACATGGTGCGGATCCTGATCCTGCTTCGTTGGTAGAATAATCCTCGTTTCACTCCGTTCATAAGAACTGCTCCAAACCCTCCGGCTGCGACCTGACGGATTCCAAAGGCTTCTTTGAAGATTCTTGCAAAAACCCCTGGAATGCTTGGCAGATTCGTGAGGATCACAAAAATTGTAATCCCGAAGTAAATGACTGCCATGATCGGTACCACGATATCTAATACTTTGACAGTTGCATTCTTCCTTAGTACGATCACTGCTGCCACAATAACAAGCACGATCGTTGTATAAAGTGTTGGAATATGGAAGGCATTGTGGAATGATTCTGCCACGGAATTACTTACCACCTGACTGATCCCACACCAGCAGATCAATCCTGAAATCGCAAATAAGACAGCGATCAGCGTGTGTTTTTTCTTCTTTCCTTGTTTCTCTTCCATAAAGTGATGTATATAATAGGCTGGTCCTCCTCGATATCCACCATACAGGGGGTCTTTTTCTTTATGTAACTGTGCAAGAGTTGCTTCGATAAAGGCTGTCGATGATCCAAGCAATGCTGTGATCCACATCCAGAATACGGCCCCTGCTCCACCTGCGGATATTGCTGCGACAACTCCTGTCAGATTCCCCATTCCGACACGTGTTGCTGTTGATACAATCAAGGTCTGTAAAGAAGAAAGACTGCTTTTTTCATCTTTTCCATTCTTATTGTTTGCTGTTAGTGCTTTGACCATATCCGGGAACAGACGGATTGGTAAAAATTTTGTTTTGATCGTAAAAACGATACCTGCTGGAAGCAGCAATATAATGAGCAGCGAAAGTCCCAGGCTTCCACCTCCTGGTAACGGAACATGAATCCATTCTCCCCATAAAAACTGATATATATTTTCTATTAGCTGAACAATCATTGACTTGCCTTTCCTTTCATTGTTTTTCCAAAAAAGAAGGCATGCAGTTTTATTCTGTTATGCATGCCTTCTTTTATTATATAAAATTTTCTGATAAATGTCAAAAAATTTACTTCGTATACCTGCTTATCAGTGCAAGAATCAGAAAACATACCACCTCGAGCAGTACGATCGTTCCTCCTGGCTTAAGACCTACATAATAAGACAGTGTTAATCCGATCACTGTTGTGACCAATGCTGTGATCACACCGATAACCATAACTGCTTTGTAGCTTCGTCCTACCTGCATTCCGCATGCGATCGGGATCACAAGCATGGATGAGACGATCAGTGTTCCGACCGTTCTTGATGCGATCGATACCGTCAATGCGGTCAATAAAGTAAAGATAAAATTGATTGTCTTGACAGGTACACCGCTGATCCTTGCTGCATTTTCATCAAATCCGATATAGAATAGTTCTTTATATAGAAGCAATACACAGAGCAATACTAACACACTGATCACACATACGATCTTCAGTTCGTCTTTGCTGATGGATATGATACTTCCAAATAAGAAACTGTTAAAGTTCGTTCCGTTTTTTACGAATCCGGATAGGATACCAGCAAGTCCGATCCCTGTTGACATGATGATTGATATCGCCATCTCAGAATATCTTGGGATCTTTCTTCGGATCGCTTCAACTCCCAGGGCTGCAAACAGACAGATTCCCATTGCTCCTAAGATCGGATTGATCCCTAATAACAAGCCCAGAGCAACACCTGCCAGGGATGCATGAGAGAGTGCATCTCCGATCATGGACATTCTCTTTAAGACGATCGTGATTCCGATCAATGGTGCGATCACGGCCAGTAAGATTCCTGTAATAAATGCGCGCTGCATAAATCCGTATTGTAACATCTCGATCATTCTTCCACGATCCTCCCTTCATCCATTCTTAAAATACGATCACATCCTTTACATTCCTGCAGTCTTCCGTGTGTGATCATAAAAATGGTCGTATTGTATTTTGTATTGATCTCATAGAGCATATCGTACAAGATCTTTGTTGATCTTGCATCTACTCCCGTTGTTGGTTCATCTAAAATCAGAAGTTTCGGATCTCCGATCATTGCTCTTGCGATCATCACTCGCTGCTGCTGTCCACCAGATAATTCACCGATCCGTCTCTTAAGGAATTCTTCCATTCCAAAATCCCTTAGTGTCTCTTTGATCTTATTCTTATGTTTTTTATGTGGCAGATGAAACAAGCCAAGTTCCTGATAAAGTCCTGTGATCATGATTTCTTCTACCGTTGCTGGGAAGCTCTGGTTCTTACTGATCCCATTCTGTGACACGTAACCGATCCGTTCTTTAATCTTGGATCGTTGTTCATCAGGATGATCTCTCCTTCATCTGGTTTCATTTCACCTAAGATCAGACGCATAAGTGTACTTTTTCCGCTTCCATTTTCACCAGTCAGAACAACATATTCGCCTTCATGGATCGTCAGATTGATCTCTTCTAAGACTTCCGTATCACTGTATCCGAATTTTACATGATTTAATTGTATCATCTGTTTTGTGTTTGATTCACTCATTCGCTTAATGCCTCTTTGATCGCAGCGAGATTTTGTTTCATTACGGAAAAATAATCTTCTCCTGCTTTGATTTTTTTGTTACTTAGTCCTTCCAGGGGGTTTAACATCTTTGCATTGGCTCCGGTCTCTTTTGCAATGGTTTTCGCTACTTTCGGACTCACCAGTTCTTCAAAAAAGATTGTTTTTACCTGATGTTCTTTTGCAAAGCGGATCACTTCGCTCATCTGTTTGGGATCTGGTTCATCGTCTGCGGATAATCCCTCAATTCCCATCTGTTCTAACCCATATGCGTGACATAGATAGCCAAATGCTTCATGTGCCACAACAAGTTCTTTCTTTGTAAGTTTGGATGTTTCTTCCTTATATAATGTATCTAATTTGTCACATTCTTTTGCGTATCTCTTATAATTCGCTTCGTAATAATCTTTATTCTCTGCATCCACTTTGATCAATGCTTTCTTGATCTTGTTCATCTCATACTTTGCATTCTGTGGATCTAACCAGACATGGGGATCATTCTCACTGTTGTGTTCGTGATCGTGTTCATGTGCATCCTGATCTTTTAGTAACTTGATCCCTTTGGATGCTTCAACGCTTGTAAGTTCTTCCGTATCAAGGCTTTCCAAAACGTCATCTACCCATTGTTCCATGCCGGCTCCATTATAAATGAAGATGTCTGATTTCTCCATCTCGATCAGATCCTTCGTTGATGGTTCCCAGTCATGAGGTTCTGTTCCTGCCGGTACCAAATTGATCACTTCTACTTTGTCTCCACCGATCTTCTTTGCAAAATCATACATGGTGTAAAAACTTGTTGTAATTCTTATCTTGCCATTCGATTTCTTCTTGCTTGTATTGCCAGTACATCCTGCCATGCAAAAACTCATGGATATGATGCATACCAGGATCATCCAAATCTTTTTTCTCATTCTTCTCTACTCCAATTTCTGCGGTTTCTCTCTGGTATTTATAGCAAATCTTTCTTGGTCGTGTCAAGCGTGGTTCACGAATGATCGCTGAAAATAGACGTGCGAAATGCATTCTGTGACCATAATTCATTCCCATAGATGATCCTGTAACATCCAGTATACATCAGGGCTGCGAGCACTACGTCCACCACACTATGTTGTTTTAAGAACATCGTCGACATGATAATTAATATCGTTAAGACAACACATGCTGTATCGGTGCTTTTCTTATATTTTCTCTGATTCTTCAAAATCGCAACGCAGCATGCCAGAGAGTTAAATACATGAATACTTGGAAGTACATTCGTCGGAGTATCCGTGTGATAGATCATCTGTACTGCTTTGATAAAAATGCTGTCTCCAGTAAGAACTGGTCTTAGATCCTGTCCATTCGGAAATACTAATGAGATGATCAAAAACAGGGTCATGCCTGTTCCAAGTGTTATGATCAGCTGATAATATTCTTTCCATTGATTCTTATTAAAAAACATAAAATAAAAAACTGTAACTGCTACAAATAAGAACCATAATAGATATGGTACGATGAAATATTCACAGAATGGTATCTGATCATCTATCGTTGTATGTATGATATAATGATGCACATCTCGATCTTCAATGTAGGAAAATGTGATCATATAAACTATAAAAAATACTGCGATCATACCAAGATGTCCATTCTTTATGATCTCATTTAATTTTGTTCTCAATTGTGACTCCTTTCTTCAAAATCATTGCCTATTAGAAAGTGTATACATATAGTAGTACCACGATTTTGTAGAAATTTCAAATCTTTTATCGAAATAGTTGTGGCGGGATCTTCTTAACTAGCACTCCACTTAACACTCCGATGATGATCCCTGCGATCGTTCCTGTGATCAGTAATACTGGTGCATAATAATAAATCTTTGTATTCTCCATTAAGAAAACAGCAACACTGAGCTGCCCGATATTATGCGCTACTCCGCCTCCAACGCTGATTCCAATGGGTGAGAATCCTTCGATCTTCTTTAGAAGTCCCATGATGACCAGACTTAAGATCCCTCCTGCCAGACTGTAGGCGATCGTCATTGGATTTCCAAACAAGAATCCTGCCAGTACAACTCGGATCACTGAGATCTCAAGCGTTCTTGTCCATGTTGTAAAGAATAACAAAACCATGATCACTCCATTGGCAAGTCCTAATTTCACTCCGGGAATTCCAACTGGTACCGGGATCAATACTTCTATATAGGATACAACAAGTGCCAATGTTAAAAACATCGCATCTGTCGCTAATCTTTTTGTTGACATATATTTTATTTCTCCTGTTGTTTTCTATCTCATCTGATGTTTATTGTGTTACCCCGTCTAATTCCTGTTCTTTACCATCTTCTGATTGAATCTCGATCACTACTTTATGTGGCAGACATACGATCGTTTCTCCTGATTTCTCGATTGCTTTATGGTCTGCACAGATCTGGTCTTTACAGTCTGCTTTTTTCATTGTAACTTTTCCATCTTTGATCTGCATGACGTTCGTGCCATTTTTCTCTGGAATATGATAGATCTGATCTTTCTTGATGGATGTTTTAGTACACTTCTTTTCCTTCAACTGTCACGATCACTTCTTTTCCGTCTTTTTGCGTTCATCTTGATCGCTGCCAAACTGATCAGCGAAATTGCCAGTACTGCTGCGATCAAGATCATATTCTTTTTTCTTCATCTTTATACCCTTGATTTCTTCCCAGTACTTCTCCAATTGGGTCTGTAATCGCTACAGATCTGCCTGTTTGTCTCTGCTTGTCG
>ENA-OQKR01000521-OQKR01000521.1-human-gut-metagenome-genome-assembly--contig:-NODE-521-length-15338-cov-2.409178_pt1 | contig 15338 bp, 17 predicted proteins | sample MGYA00242803_ERZ504806 | MGnify/ENA primary metagenome ERZ504806 (study PRJEB26092, sample SAMD00036399) | human gut metagenome | host: Homo sapiens | study: EMG produced TPA metagenomics assembly of...
AGGAATACCACCGCGAACGCTCTTGATTCCTGTGATGTAAATACCACTGAGAACTACCTTGGCTTCCTTCTTTACCGGAAGTAACCTCAAATACTTTTTCCTCGCACATCAGTGTCATGATCTTTGGTCCGATCTTGGCTTTGACGATCGGGACTCTGGTACGTCTTAAGTACTTTGGAGTATTCTCAACAACAGCCGCCGGAAGTCCGGCCTCTTTCAGCTTCAACCTCTTTTTATCAATAACGAGCATACTGACGGTCTGTGCAACTGCATCCATCTGCTCTTTTTGCTCTGCCTGCTTTTTCTCTGCTTTCTTACCGAAGAAATATAATCCTACGCATATTCCAATGAGGACTACGAGGACTACGAGAAAGATTATCATTCCTGTACTCAAAATAAAACCCTCCTAAAACGCGGTATTTCCGCTTGATATGTATAAAATATTGTAACATTCTTTAAAAGGAAGTGCAAGTAAAATTCAATTAGGGGTTACTTTTCACCGGAAAAACGAGTATACTGTTTATTGTGACGCATTTTACCCTGCAGACTGGAAAAGTAAGCAGGGGAGTAACTCATTTATTATTTTACGTTTCAGAGAAAAGGAGTAAGAACTGAATGCTTGAAATGCTTGGAACTGGTATATCGACAATGCTTCATTTTATAATGGACAATATTGTCATTATCAATATCATTCTTTCCCTGATTATTGTATTTTTTGAGCGAAGGTCACCACAGGCTGTGTGGACATGGCTGCTGCTGTTGTATTTTATACCGATTGTTGGATTTATCCTGTATCTGGTCATTGGTCAGGATTTCCACAAGAGCAGGATGTTCAAGGCAAAGGAGATTGAGGGAGAAGTCAAATATGCAGTCCGGCGGCAGGAAGAGACGATCTACAAAAAGCGGCTAAGGCTGGCAAATCCGGAACTTGACCGGTTCAGGGATCTGATGTTGTATAATCTGGAGGCCGGAAGTGCTGTGCTTACGGATAATAATGATATCCGTATTTATACAGATGGAAAAGAGAAATTCCGGGCCTTGATCCATGAGATGAAGCAGGCAAAAAAAGTACATTCATATGCAGTATTATATTATACGGAGCGATGAGCTGTGGCAGGAGATTGAACCGGTACTGATCCAAAAGGCAAAAGAAGGCGTGGAGGTCAGAGTCTTATTGACAGTATGGGCTGCAGAACAATGCATAAAAAAAGACTGGAAACCGGCTGAAAGGCGGGCGGTGTACAGATCGCAGAGTTTTTCCCGGCGTTGCTTGGAAAGCTGCAGCTTCGTATGAATTACCGAAACCACAGGAAGATCGTAGTCATAGACGGACGGATCGGATTTGTCGGTGGATTCAATGTAGGCCGTGAATATCTGGGTCTGGATGAGAAGTTTGGCTACTGGCGGGATACGCATCTGTGTATTGAGGGAGCGGCAGTTACGTCACTGGCGGTGCGATTTGTGCTGGACTGGAATTATGCGGCAAAGGAAAACCTCTTTTTAAGAGATTCTCTTTTTGAGATCCCGCAGTATGTACGCGAGGGCATGACCCGGTGCAGATCATTTCCAGTGACCGGATCCCAGTCGAAGGAGATCCATGATAATTATCTCCGGCTGATCCACCATGCAAAGGATCATGTCTATATACAGACACCGTATTTTATTCCGGATGATTCTATTTTAGATGCCCTGAAGATTGCAAGCCAGTCGGGGATTGATGTGCGGATCATGATTCCGTGTAAGCCGGATCATCCATTTGTATACTGGGCAACTTATTCTTACATAGGTGAGATGGTGGCTGCCGGAGCAAAATGCTATGTCTATGATAACGGATTTCTTCATGCGAAGACTTTGTCGGTGGATGGACTGGTGGCGTGCGTTGGGACTGCTAATATGGATATCCGCAGTTTTGCACTGAATTTCGAGGTGAATGCGACGATCTACAGTGAGCGGACAGTCGGAAGGCTGGAGGCAGCATTTGAAAATGATATTACAAAATGTAAGCAGGTTACAAGGAAAGTTTATGATGAACGGAGTTTGCTCATCCGTGCAAAAGAGCAGTTTTCAAGGTTGTTATCCCACTTTGTAAGTGGTAAGGGTAATCATAGAATAATTTATACAAGGAGAAGAAAAATGAAAAAAGGATTGATGGTTGCACTTGCTGCAATCGCAGTAACAGTATCCGTTGCCGGTTGCGGTGGGGATGGAAAGCTGTCAAATGATTATGTGACAGTAAACCAGTACAAGGGACTGGAAATAGCAAAAGTGGAGAAGAAAGAAGTCAGTGATGATGATGTGGAACAGACGATCCAGAGCCGTCTTCTTTCTTCAGGAAAAACGGATGGTCTGACAAAGGACGGTGCGGCAGAGGACGGAGACTGGGTAAATATTGATTATTCAGGTTCTGTTGACGGCACAGCTTTTGATGGCGGAACATCCACAGGATATGACCTCCAGCTTGGTTCGGGTACATTTCTTGCTGCGACAGATGACTACAAAGGATTTGAGGAACAGATCGTAGGACATAAGGCAGGAGAAGAATTTGATATCCAGGTACAGTTCCCGGATCCGTATCAGAACAATACAGACCTGTCCGGTAAACCGGCAGATTTCCACATTGTCCTGAATAAGGTTTATGCTCCGGCAGAACTGACAGATGAGTGGGTAGCATCAAACGATGATTCCTATACAACAGTTGATGAGCTTAGAAAAGGTCTGAAGGAGACGATGCAGGAGTACTATGACAGTCAGTATGATTCCCAGGTGAAATCCGAGATTGAGGACAAGCTGCTGGAAACTTCAGAAGTGAAGAAGTACCCGGATGGTGCAGTGGATGATAAAGTTTCTCAGATCAAAGAGAGTTATGAGACGACAGTTAAAAATTACTACGGAATGGAACTCAGCGATTTCATTACGAGTTACCTGAAGACAACAGAGGATGACTTTAATACGAAGATTGAAGAGCAGGCGAAGAAAACGGTTCAGTTAGAGCAGGCACTCAGACTGATCGCCAAGAAAGAGAAGCTGGAGCTTTCTGATAAAGATTATGAGAAAGAAATGAAAACTTATGCTAAAAATGCAGGTGCAGAGGATGTGGATTCTTATAAAGAGCAGGTAGGTGAGGATAACCTTAAGACGATGATCTTATGCGATAAAGTGTTGGATTTCCTCGTAGATAACTGCAAGCAGACAGAAGATGCATCCACATCAACAGGTACATCTTCAACAGGTACACCATCTACAGATGATAAATAAGAAATGAGAAATTGGAGGGGTCGATATGAAGCTTGAAAATGAATTTCTCCTTGTGGAGATCGCTGCACAGGGGGCAGAGGTAACAAGAATTTTTAACAAAAAAGATGAGACAGATGTACTGTGGGAAGGAAATCCGGTCTTCTGGTGTCGCCATTCTCCACTGCTTTTCCCGTATGTAGGAAAGACTTATCAGAATAAGTTGTGGATCGATGGAAAGCAGTATGATACAGAAAAGCATGGATTTGCACGTACAAGTTTATTTGATTGTGTGGCGGAAAGCGAAAATTCAGTAACTTATATGCTGAAGGATTCCGAGGAGACAAAGAAAATGTTCCCTTACGCATTTGAGCTGTATGTGACGTATACGCTGGAAGAGAACAGACTGAATGTAAAATGGGAAGTAAAGAATCCGGCAGATAAGACGATGTATTTCTGCATCGGGGGACATCCGGCGATCCGTTTTGCGAAACCGGAAGAGAAGAAGACGGATTATGTCCTGAAATTCCCGGGAAAGAAGACACTGGAGTACATTGGCGTGATCGAATCTGAAGCAGCAGCAGACCCGGATAAAATTTATAAGCTGGAGCTTGAAAATGAATGTTATCCGTTGACAGAAGAGCTTCTTGCCAATGATGCACTGATTTTTGATCATGAACAGTTTGATGAAGTGTGGGTATGTCATAAGGATGGAAGTCCTTATGTGGGAATGAAATATCAGGGGATTCCGAGCATGGGAATCTGGTCTATGCCAAATGCCCCGTTCGTATGCCTGGAGCCATGGATGGGACGGTGTGATAACGTTGGTTTTAACAAGGACATCTCAGAGAAACCATTTATCAATCATGTAGATGCAGGAGAGACTTTTACGAACGGATATGAGTTGATCGTGGCAGTAAATCATAAGTGATAAATATATCGTAACAGAGTGGACAAAACCTGAAAAAGAAGAAAAGAAGCGGTTGGACAGAGAAGGATATTTTCAGATTCTCTGTCCGGCCGTTTCTTTTCTTATCGCTTTTCCGTTCTTTTTACTTCTTTTCTTCTTTTCCTTCATCTGCTTGATGACTTTCAGTCGTGTAAATTCTTCACGTTCTTTTTCTTCCAGTGCATTGGAAATTGTATAGACCAGAGTTTCGTACATCGGGATCGTAATATTTTGCAGTGCATTGGCACGCTTCTGAGTTTTTTTAATATTGCTTGCCAGCCGGTAAGCGGCGTTTTCGATCATGGAAAGCCGGATCGTCAGTTCTTTTACTTTCCGGAAGGCCTCACGAGCCTTGTCAATGGATTCTCTGGTCGTGCTGAAAGAATAAGTCGGCTGTCCGGGATCAGGCACATATTTCACATGAGGAATTTCAGTTCCCATGATACTGCGTGTCTGGATCGTGATGGAATTTTCAATCGGAACTGTATAGGCGAGAAGCTCGACTGTGCTGATCCCATTTTCAATATTGGCACGCTGAAGGCATTGATAAGCATACGTGAAGGTCGAATCAATGTCCTCCTGGATCGTTCGGGCTTCTTCGATCAGATCCATCAGTTCCCGGATGAGGATATTTCTTTTTTTATCCATCAGGTCATATCCCTGACGTGCCAGAGACAGTGAATTTTTGGCAAGCATCAGGTTTCCCTTTGTGGGAAAGGTACGAGGATCCATAAATTTCCCTCCTTTCAGATCCACTTACAGAGTATTTCTGAATAGATGTTCCGGTCTATTCTTCCGGTGCAGGTTTGTAGTATTTGTCGAGGATCTTTGTATCTACACGATCCAGTTCCTCTCTTGGAAGTTTTCCTAACAGTTCCCAGCCGAGATCCAGTGTCTCTTCCATACTGCGGTTTTCATCCGGCCGCTGTCCGATATAACGCTCTTCAAATTCTTTTCCGAATGCAAGATACTTTTTATCAATCGGAGAGAGTTCATCTTCACCGATAACAGAAGCGAGGTTTCTTGCATCTCCTACTTTGGCGTAGGCGGAGAAAAGCTGATTGGCAAGATCCTGGTGGTCTTCTCGTGTATAGCCTGCTCCGATTCCGTCCTTCATCAGACGGGAAAGGGAAGGAAGGATATTAATCGGCGGATAAATGGACTGTCCGTGTAACGGGCGGTCAAGTACAATCTGTCCTTCTGTAATATAACCGGTCAGATCCGGGATCGGATGTGTGATATCATCATTTGGCATGGTGAGGATCGGCAGTTGAGTCACAGAGCCATCTACACCGCGGACGATTCCTGCACGTTCGTAGATCGTGGCGAGTTCACTGTAGAGGTATCCCGGAAATCCCTTTCGGCTTGGAATCTCTCCTTTGGAGGAGGAAACCTCACGCATCGCTTCGGCAAAAGAAGTCATATCCGTCAGGATGACAAGAATGTGCATATGCCGTTCAAAAGCCAGATATTCCGCGACAGTCAGGGCAACCTTCGGAGTGATGAGTCGTTCTACGACCGGATCATTTGCAAGGTTCAGGAACATGGCAACATGGTCGGCAACACCGCTTTCTTCAAAAGTATTCCGGAAGAAATCAGCGACATCATGCTTGACTCCCATAGCGGCAAATACAATAGCAAACTGTTCATCGGAATCATCCCCCAGAGAGGCCTGCTTTACGATCTGTGCCGCAAGCTGGTCATGCGGGAGTCCGTTTCCTGAGAAAATCGGAAGTTTCTGTCCGCGGATCAGTGTGGTCAGTCCGTCGATGGCGGAGATACCGGTGTGGATATAGTTCCGGGGGTATTCCCTGCGGATCGGGTTCAGCGGAAGACCGTTGACATCCCGTTTCAGGTTTGAGACCAGTGGTCCGAGATCATCAATGGGCTGTCCGATTCCGTTGAACGTACGACCGAGCATATCCGGTGAAAGTGCAATCTCCATCGGGTGTCCGGTCAGTTTGGTATGCGTATTTTTCAAAGACATATTTTCAGAGCCTTCAAAGACCTGGATGACTGCTTTATCTTCGTAGACCTCTACAATACGTCCAAGCTTGCGTTCTTCTCCGTTTACGACAAATTCTACGATCTCATCATAAAAAGCATCCTGTACGCCCTCCAGTGCGATCAGAGGACCGTTGATACTGCTTAATCCTAAATATTCTATTGACATTTCTGCTGTCCCTCCTTATGCATTCTTTTCAATGACACGCTGATAAAAGGCATCAATGTCGCGATGGTACTGGGCAAAAAGCTCCAGCCGGTCATTCGGAACATCGTATTTGATGGAAATAATGCGGTCAAAAATATTTTCCGATTTCAGGACGGACATCGGATGTCCCATGGTGACAAGCGTACGTGCCTGCTTATAAAGGTAAAGGATCGTATCCATCATCAGAAACTGCTTTTCCATGGAAACGCAGGTATCATCTTTATGGAATGCATTCTGCTGAAGAAATCCAAGTCGGATCACGCGGGCAATTTCCAGGACGAGCTTCTGATCGTCGGGAAGAACATCACTTCCGATCAGCTTGACAATTTCAAGCAGGCTGCTTTCCTGATTTAAAAGAGCCATCAGACGGTTACGGTAGTCAACGAATTTCGGGGAAACGTTGTCCTGGTACCAGGGGCTTAAGTCAGTGAGATATTCACTGTAACTGGTCAGCCAGTGGATGGCAGGGAAATGTCTTGCATAGGCAAGACTCTTATCCAATCCCCAGAAGCAGCGTACAAAACGTTTGGTGTTCTGGGTGACCGGTTCGGAAAAGTCACCGCCCTGTGGGGAAACTGCTCCGATAATGGTGACGGAACCATCTGTTCCGTTTAAATTATGCATCATGCCGGCACGCTCGTAAAAAGCGGAAAGGCGGGATGCAAGGTAAGCCGGGAATCCTTCTTCTGCCGGCATTTCTTCCAGTCGTCCTGAAAGTTCTCGGAGGGCTTCAGCCCAACGGGAGGTGGAATCTGCCATGATCGCTACGTCATAGCCCATGTCCCGGTAATACTCGGCAAGTGTCAGTCCTGTATAAATACTGGCCTCGCGGGCAGCCACTGGCATGTTGGAAGTATTGGCGATCAGAGTAGTACGATCCATCAGTGGTTTTCCGGTACGTGGATCAGTCAGTTCACTAAATTCCTCAAGCACCTGCGTCATTTCATTTCCACGTTCACCACAGCCGATATAAATGATGATATCCGCATCCGCCCACTTGGCGATCTGATGCTGGGTCATGGTCTTTCCGGTTCCGAATCCACCCGGGATTGCGGCAGTACCGCCTTTGGCGATTGGAAACATCGTGTCGATGATCCGCTGTCCGGTGACAAGCGGAACGGATGCCGGAAACCGGTGGTGCGTCGGACGCGGTGTGCGGATCGGCCAGTGCTGGGTCATGGTAAGGTCTTTTGTATCCCCGTCAGGGAGCTGCAGACGGACAAGAAGATCATCAATGGTATACTCTCCGTCTGCCACTGTGACAAGAACGGTTCCTTCGATCCCCGGAGGAACCATACATTTATGGGTGATCGCATGGGTTTCGGGAACTTCTGCGATGATATCCCCGGCATGGAGATAATCTCCCTGCTTTACAGTAATGTGGGTGGGCCATTTTTTTGTACGATCCAGTGAATCCACGCTTACTCCACGGGTGATGAATGCACCTGCAGATTCTGCGATCCGTTCCAGCGGACGCTCGATTCCATCGAAAATATTATTCAGGATACCGGGAGCAAGGGTCACAGATACCGGATTGCCGGTGGCAATGACCTCCTCTCCGGGATACAGTCCGGTGGTTTCTTCATAAACCTGAACCGTGGTCAGGTCTTTGTCCAGTGCAATGACTTCTCCAACCAGCTTCTGCTTTCCGACATAAACCATTTCTGACATACAGAAACCGGTATTTCCTTTGAGGTAAATGACGGGACCGTTGATTCCGTAAATAGTTGCTGTCTTAACCAATGCCGTCTCCTCCTTCAAATATAAATTTATCATACTGATCCTTTAACTGAGTCTGAAAAGAATTATCGATCAGGATGTTGCGTGACCGGATGACCGAGCGGACACCACCGATAAAATCTTCTGCACTGACAGTCAGATGAACCTGGGTTGCATCTTCCAGCTCTGTCTTTTTCTTTTCATCAGACAGGTTGATATAGACCGTAACCGGGTCAGTTCCTGCAAAACGGACGGCACTGTGGATGCAGCGTATAAGAAAGTCGTCATACGCTTCTGTCTTCATAAAGGCATGGATCAGATCCTGTGCTTCTTCAAAAATTTTATCTTTCAGCTCCTGCTGGATCTTACCCTGCTTTCTTTTGATCTCAAGCTGGGATTTCGCGAGAGCCTGGTTCAGAGCCAGTTTTGCATTCGTGGTTTCTGCCTTGATCCGGGTTTCGGACTGGCGTAATGCCTCTGCTTTATGGTCTTCAAAGACTTTGTCAAGAGCTTCCTGGTGAGAGTCGATGATCGCATTCCCTTCAGCCCGGGCCTGCTCCATGGAAGTCGTCTTTAAATGCGTGATCTTTTCTTCTAATGTCAAGAGGAATCCCTCCTTCTGTATTTGTTGATATTGTACGGATACCGGCCGTAACTAAAGTTTTAAGCCAATGGCTTCGGTGATATAGGAAGTGATGAAATCTTTTTTTCGCCCTGTTCCGTGACGGTCGGGGATCTCTACCAGAAGCGGCATCTTCCGCTCTAAGCGGAATGTGTCGATCAGATCAGGAAATTCCCACCCCAGCTTTTCAGTCAGAAGTACGATGCCAACGGTCTTGTCTGCAAGGACATCTTCCAGTGCCGTACGGAGCTCTTCCCTTTCATGGATGACGATGCCGTCCACACCTGCCAGCCGCATTCCGGTATACGTGTCAACGTTATCACTGATGAGATACATTTTCAATAAAAACCACTCCTTAGAGATTTCCCAGGATCATGAAGGAAATGATCAGTCCGTAAAGGCATACACCTTCTGCAAGTCCTACGAAGATCAGAGATTTACCAAGTACGCTGGAATCTTCACTGATAGCACCTAACGCTGCACTTGCCGCACTTGCAACGGCGATACCACCACCGATACAGGAAAGTCCGGTTACGAGTGCTGCTGCAAGGTAGCCCATGCCTGTGGCGAGAGTCGCACCATTGGCTGCGGCTGTGGCTGCATGGACGCTGTCAGGACCTGCCAGCATGGCAATAGAAGCAATGGCAAAAGCACCGAAGAAGAAAAATGCATTGATACCGATCGTGCGTTTGTACCGCTTTTTGTTCTTTTCACCGATCAGGTAATAGCCGAACGGGATGATAATGCTTAAGATAAGTGCTGCGATAAAAATAATTTTTGTTGCGATAGTCATAGTGGAATCCTCCTGCTTTTTATTAATTTCAGGCTGTTGTTATGCCTGTTTGTTCTTTTTCTTTTTTGTGTACGGGTTAAATGCACGGCCGCTGCCACTGTAGAAACGGCTGAACATTTCATAATATTCCAGACGGAGTACCTGGATGCCGACGATCAGTCCTTCAAATCCGCAGACGAACAGATTGCCGAAAATAACACCGATCCAGTTCGGATGTCCGCTCTCTGCACCTGCCAGCTGCAGTACCACTTCCATGATGGCTGCATGGCTGACGGCAAATGCTCCGATACGGATAAAGGAAATCGTATTGGAAAAATAACTCAATAAAGTTTCAAACATCTCAAAAAATCCCTGAACCACGTACATTCCCGGTCCGGTCTCCATCTTGTCAGCATGCTTTTCAATCCTGCGGGCGAGCGGCTCTTTCAGGAAAATAAGAAGAAGCGGTACTCCGAACATCACGCCCATGACGATTCCGCCCGGAAGCGGATTGCCGGTCATGAAGAGTACAATGGTGACAACCACTGCGAGATAGAAAACCAGTCCTGCTACACCATTTGCATCAAACCAGGTTCCCTCGACATCTTTGCTTTTTGCTGCATTAATAATATGCAGGATCATGGCCACGATGATAAGGAACATACCAAAGGCAACTGCTACGATAAAGACTGTATTCAGTTTCCCCAGGAACGGTAATGTGGTCATATGGTCGATGGGCCGTATCCACAAAGGCTTCAGCACATCTTCAAATCCGAAGATACTTCCGAACATAAATCCGAAGATTGTGGAGAAGAATCCGGCTGTGGAGATAATCCCCGCCAGAGGGATCTTCTTAAAGTGATAGATCAATGCCCCACCGATGAGAAGGAGAAGTCCCTGTCCGACATCTCCGAACATGACTCCGAAAATAAAGGAGTAGGTCAGTCCGACAAATACAGTCGGGTCCATCTCATTGTGGGCGGGAAGTCCATACATCTGAATGAACATTTCAAAAGGCTTGAAAAGCTTTGGATTCTCAAGCTTGGTCGGAGGCTCACCGAAGTAAGCATCATGGTCATCTTCAACGACAACGAAGACTTTGTCATCATCTTTGATCTCTTCAAGAAAACGATCCACATCATCCTCTGCCATCCAGCCGCAGAGAATATAGTAATCTTCCTGATTCTCATCCATACGGGCCGCCATTTTGCGGACATCAAAATTATTGGACAATTCTTCTAAACGGTTCTTTGCGGCAACCAGTTGTGCGGCACGGTCGGAGAGCATTTCCCCGGCTTCTTTGTCGAGGTCGTTCATCTCCACATTTACCCGGGCAATCTCCTTCTCCAGTTCCTGATAAGCATAAGCCGGAGTTCCCTCAAATTCATCTTTCAGCTCGATCCGTTCAAAATGAAGAGAGCGGAAGACGGCATCTACTTTTTTCGCTTCTCCCGGAGAAACAAAATAAGCACCATAGACAAAGCTTTCATCCCGTTCGCCCTCTACAAAGATCGCACCCAGGTCATCCATGAGATATTTCTGCATTTTATGATAATGCTCTACTGCAATCCGTCCGAAGCGGTAAGTGATGAACCGGTAGCTGAGTACCTGATGCAGATCACATTCCAGTGGGCGGAACGGTGCAATGATCTGTTGCTTTGTACGGAGCTGTTCAATCTTATTTTTGCATTTTTCCTTTTTCTGTTGCAGATCTTCATAATCTGCACTTGCATTTCGCACAAGTTCAAACATATCGTCCAGACCGAGAGATGAATCGGGAGTGACCGTATCCGCATTTGGAAGGTAACTGACGAACTGAGTTGCCTTTGCGAGAACATCCCGGTATGGATTGATCTCAACAAAAGGACGGAGGTTCTCGACTGTCTTCAGCTCGGAGAGAGCGGATTCCAACTGGATCTCATAGCGTGAGAGATACTGGTCAGTGACCCGGTCGATATCGTTTCTTGGGCCGGATATGTTGATAAATTTCATTTTTACAATCATTGGGTTCTACCTCCAACGTAAGTCATCGTCTCACCCGGTGAGAGTCCGTAACGGATACACTCAAGGGTGGTGGTGAGCTTTTTGATTTCTTCTTCCTTGAGGAAGAGATAGGTGTTGACAGCAGCGATCGAATAGGGATTCCGTCTTCTGTCGATCAGATAAAGGTGATGCAGACACTCGGAATACATCTGTTCCATGTCCGGATTTTTCTGAAAATGATACTGTCTTCCGTAGCGGGTCTGGCTCACCAGAGTCTGTAGTTCTTCGATTCCCGCAGCCTCAACCATTTCCTTGATCTGAGCGGTTGATAATTTATAGTGGATCGGAATGATCAGAAGATAAATATCCGCGGGCTTCATATTATAATATTTCTTTGCACGTAAGATCCACTGCATATTGAGCAGATCGATCTGCGAACCACAATCCCTTTCGTAGAGTTCCAGATCCTCTTTTTTTAACATTTTTTTACGGGCTTTCCACAAAGTAGTGAAAAAGTAAAGTTTCAGTGCAAGGTCATAATCATACAGGGTGACTTTCTGTGCATCCTGCAATTTCTTCAGCGGATCATAGTATTCTGTCCCTTTGAGATTGTCCACCAGTTCATCTGTCGTTCTGGAAGTGATGAGCCGGTCGATGGAAAGCTGGGAATAACGGTCAAAGAACTCCTTTTTATAATGAAGATCAAAAGGTCTCTTATAATGATTGATGACGATCCTCAGACAATAATCAATCAGGTCGATCTCATAGGATTTGAGCCGCAGTTCCATGAACTTCCGCTGCTTTGTCCGCAGAAACGGTAGAGCTTGGTATAATCCCGGTAAAGTGACTGAGTCAGCAGCTTTTCGATATTTCCACGGTGAAGCTGCGTCGGCTCAAGGGATTCAAGGGTTTCTGCATAAGCAGTATCTTTTTCAGATATTCCACTGCCTCCGGTATGGTATGCAGGGATGCAAGCTCCTGAAACTGTCCGGGGCTGAGAAGTCTGGATTCCATGGCACGCGTCTTTGTTACGATCCCGCTGTATTCAAGCAGATGTCCCATAGGCTACACCTCTGTGATCTTTCGGAGAATCTTCTGTGCATACAGAGTATGATTCTCTTCATATTCTTTTTGCAGTGCGTTGATCTGTGCCAGACTTTCATCGCTTTGAGATGAAAGGATCTGAGAAGTCTTTTTTTGCAGATCATCCTGTATCGCCTGAATCTGCTTTTTGGTCTCTGACTCAAGCTCCAGGTCGAATTGCCTGCGTTTCTCGTCATATTTCTCATCGAGAATGGACTTTTCAGCTTCTGCATGCTGCACAATGCTGACGGCAGCAGATTCTATTTCCGTCAATTTGTTTAGAATAGAGTCCATAATAAGCCTCCTTTTTGTGAGAAAATTATAATATCTACTATAATACACCTTTTCACAAAAAAATCAACCCGTCAGCTTTGACCGGAAAGTGGTTGCGTGTTATGATGTATAGAGAATCTCTGAGGAGGAATCATACATGAGACTTAGAAATATCCCGCGTGCAGAGGGCGTGATCCAGATGCACCGTACAGTGATTAAAAGACCGGAAGATCAGCGAGGATGCTGGCATCAGGTGTTTGGAGACCGGCATCCTATCTATATAGAAATCGGAATGGGCAAGGGGCAGTTTATTCTGAATATGGCAAAGGCTCATCCCGATGTGAACTTTATCGGAATCGAGCGTTATTCCAGTGTGCTTTTGAGAGCGTTGGAAAAGTTTGATACAGAGGAATATGAAGCTCTGACCAATATCCGGTTTGTCTGCATGGACGCAAGAAATGTGGAAGAGGTGTTCGTACCGGAGGAAGTGGATAAGATTTTCCTGAATTTTTCAGATCCGTGGCCGAAAGCACGCCATGCAAAGAGAAGACTGACTTCAACGGAATTTTTAGAACGGTATGAAAAGATCCTGGCGCAGGGCGGAAGGGTTGAGTTTAAGACGGATAATACCGAGTTGTTTAACTTTTCACTGGAGCAGGTGAAAGAGGCCGGCTGGTATCTGGAGAAATACACGTATGACCTGCATCACCAGGAAGAGATGAATGCAGGAAATATCATGACAGAATATGAAGAAAAGTTTTCCCTGAAAGGAAATCCGATCAATAAACTGATCGCGAGAAGGAAAGACTGAAAAAAGAAAGCATACATTATTATAAGAAGAATGATTAAAAAGAATGGATGTGTGCAGAGTGAAAAGATGTGGATTCAGGAGAAGATGCTGCTGTACGTTTTATTGTCACAGGAGACTGAACCGATGCCTGCATACGATCTGCTGTTCACTGGAAGAAGTATGCAGGATCCTGAATGAGCGGTGCGGCGGAAAATAGTAAAATACATTGTAAAAAGAAAAGAGGCTTGACTTCCTGTAGTGCGTTATGATACAATGTCATGGCGAATGGAAGTAGGCCTTTTTTTTATGCCTAAAATCAGATGGTTCGCAACCATCAGTAACACGTAGGTGAATATATTAAAAGCGAGGTGGAAGTTGTGCGCACAAGAATTACTCTGGAGTGTACGGAATGCAAGAACCGTAACTACAACATGACGAAGGATAAGAAGACTCATCCGGATCGTATGGAAACCAAGAAGTATTGCAGATTCTGCAAATCACACACACTGCACAAAGAGACAAAATAGTCGTTGTCGAAAGGATGTGGACATATGAGTGAGAATACGAAGACTCAGAAAAAGAGCTGGTTTAAAGGGCTTCAGGCGGAGTTCAAGAAGGTTATCTGGCCAGACAAGAACACTCTTACAAAGCAGACGACGGCAGTTGTTGCTGTTTCCGTAATTTTGGGAGCGTTGATCGCAGTAATCGACGCAGCACTGAAATACGGAATTGACTTTTTAGTAAAATAGTTGACCGCAGCAGAAAGGTGATTTTATGTCAGAGGCAAAATGGTATGTCGTTCATACCTATTCAGGGTATGAGAACAAAGTAAAAGCGAACATTGATAAGACGATTGAGAATCGTCACCTGGAAGATCAGATTCTGGAAGTCAGAGTTCCTCTCGAGGAAGTCACAGAACTCCGCAACGGAGTTGAAAAGGCAGTGCAGAGAAAGATGTTTCCGGGATATGTGATGATCCATATGATCATGAACGATGACACCTGGTATGTCGTAAGAAATACAAGAGGTGTTACCGGTTTTGTCGGACCTGGATCCAAGCCGGTTCCGCTTGATGAGAGCGAGATGGAGAATCTTGGAATCAACAAAGAAGATGTGATCATGGATCTGGCAGTCGGAGATGTTGTTACCGTTCTCAGCGGAGCATGGGAAGGGACTGTCGGAGCTGTTCAGACAATCAATGAACAGAAGAAGAGTCTGACAATCAATGTCGAACTGTTTGGCCGAGAGACTCCGGTTGAACTTGGATTTTCAGAAGTGAAGAAAATGGATTAAAATTGCGTGGGAGGGATGGAAGTCCCGCCAATACCACAAGGAGGTAATTTAAAATGGCAAAAAAAGTAGAAGGTTATATTAAATTACAGATTCCTGCTGGAAAGGCAACTCCGGCACCACCGGTTGGACCTGCACTTGGACAGCACGGTGTAAATATCGTTGAATTTACAAAGCAGTTTAATGCTAGAACAGCAGATCAGGGAGATCTTATCATTCCTGTAGTGATCACTGTTTATAATGACAGAAGCTTCAGCTTCATCACAAAGACACCACCGGCAGCAGTTCTTATTAAGAAGGCCTGCAAGATCCAGTCCGGTTCAGGTGTACCGAACAAGACAAAAGTAGCTACAATCACAAAAGCTCAGGTTAAAGAAATCGCTGAACTGAAGATGCCAGACCTGAACGCAGCAT
>ENA-OQKR01000524-OQKR01000524.1-human-gut-metagenome-genome-assembly--contig:-NODE-524-length-15259-cov-3.576791_pt1 | contig 15259 bp, 9 predicted proteins | sample MGYA00242803_ERZ504806 | MGnify/ENA primary metagenome ERZ504806 (study PRJEB26092, sample SAMD00036399) | human gut metagenome | host: Homo sapiens | study: EMG produced TPA metagenomics assembly of...
CATCATAGAGCCCATATTTCCGCTGAACTTGTCAGTGGAACCAAGAAACTTTGCATTTCCCTTTACAGATGAAAGGACATTTACAGCCTGCTTTAAGTTCTCTGTGTAATCTTTAAGCTCTGGCACATTCAGCTTTAACAGTCCCTGTGCACAGGACACTAAATGTACAATGGCACCAACAGACACATAATATAGCATCGTATGTCAGAGCTTGTAAACCGGCAGAAGTGGTAAAATATTCCACATCATTTACCGCACTTTTATTGTCAGGCGTGAGGAAATCGTCACAGCCGGTCAATGTGATAGAGCCAGCCATGCACATTGTGTATAATAGTTTTTTATATAGTTTCATATTACTTATATGTTTTACTGGTTAGAATTTGATATTTGCACCAATCTGGTAGGTTACGGAAGCCGGTCCGCCGTCAGTCAGGTTTGCGCTTGCCCATTCCGGATCGAAACCATCGTAGCCGGTGAAGCAGAACGGATTAAGTACGTTTACGTAAAGGCGTAAATGTTTAACGGCTATTTTGCTCATCCACTTCTTCGGGAAAGTATAACCTAAAGTGATGTTTTTAACCTTTACAAAAGACGTTTTTTGGTATCTTACTCCCGAGCTGCTTTTACTGAAGTAACCGCCACCTGTTTTTCATAATTGTTAGGATAGGGGTAAGCACCCATGTGCGGTGTTTCCAAGTAAGTGATGTCTCCTGTTGCCTTGTCCAAAACCGGAGTTCCTGCCGGGATATAGTAATCGAAACTCATCTTTTGACGGCCACGGTCGCTGATATCCATGTATTGTTCGTGGAAATAACTGCGTGACCATTGTCCTTGTTTGGTGTAAAGCATAAACGAGAAGTCGAAGCCTTTATAGGTCATTGTGGAGCTCAGGCTACCGGTCCATTTAGGGTCGGTGCATCCATAAATCTGCTTGTCCTCATCATTGATTTTTCCATCATCGTTCCAGTCGTTTACAGCCATCTGACCTTCGTACCATTTCAGTTTATTGGGACTCTTGGGACCATATTTGTCGTACACTTCCTGTAATGTATAGTGTTTGTCTCCATTGATAGTGTGCATCGTGACCCCGTCTGCCGTAATTACACCTGCATAGGTGTAGTCGCGCAGTACATTCAGGCGTTCGCCTATGAACCAGTTGTTGCTGACATCGTCTCCGCTCGGCAGTTCTTTGATTTTACTCCAGTTGCGTGCGAATGCTACATTGACATCCCATGTAAAGTTCTGGTTGCGTATAACTCCGAAGTTGACGCCCAACTCAATACCGGCGTTCTGAACAGAGCCGATGTTGGTTGTCAGGCTGCTTTCTCCGGTTTCCAAAGGCACTGTCGATTTCATGATTTGTCCGTCGGCAAGGCGGCGATAAGCATCTGCCGTTATATTGATTCGGTTCTGCAATACGGCAAAGTCCACACCGAAGTTGAATTCCTTGATTTTCTCCCACATCAGGGCTTGGTCAATGATTCCGTTACCGTAATAACCTTGGAATTCATTACCGCCGATTACAGCATAAGACGGTCCCGATGTGTAATAGCTTGTAGCATAATCTCCTACATTATTGTTACCGGTAATACCATAGGACAGGCGAAGTTTCAGATTATCCAACCATTCCACATCTTTTAGGAAATCTTCTTCGGACATTCTCCATGCCAGGGCGGCAGAGGGGAACCATCCCCAGCGGTTGCCTTTTGCGAAGCGTGAAGAGGCATCGGCACGTACGGTAACTGTGGCCATGTAACGTTCTTTGTAGGCGTAGTTCAGGCGGGCAGCTACGGAAACCATGGACGATTCGGTATACGAGGACTTGGTAGCCTGGTTTTTGGCACCTTTTTCCATGGCATGGTAAGACAATCTGTCATCAGATATATTGGTAACGGATTGGGTATAAGTTTCTTTGTCTGTTCTATACATGGAGAACAATCCCATAGCTCCCAAGCGGTGATTGCCCCAGGTCTTGGTGAAATCAATCTGGTTATCCCATGTCCAGTCCAGCCGGTCTGTGTTGACAACCGATGCATAGTTTTGCTTTTTATTCTGGTAATATGCCGTTCCGTCAGGATATTTGTCCGAAACGCCGGTACCCATGAAGATGCCTTGACGTCCATGGTAGAAGTTGGGAGAGAAAGTCGTTGTGAATTTCAGTCCTTTCATAAGATTGAAGCGGAGATAAGCATTACCGAACACATGGAATTTGCGGGTCTGATTTTCGTAAGCATCGATATCCAAATCAACCAATGGAGACGGAGTAGATGTTAAAGACATATTGCCCACTTTTGCTGGTTTGGCCAATAGGTTTCCGTCTTCATCCCACGGAGAAATGACCGGAGCAAACCAGAAAGCATTGTTGTAAGGAGAATACGCATTGGAAGAATCGGTAATCCAGTCATCCTGTACATCGTATACCATATTGACCGACATACCTGCTTCCACTATTTTAGATAATTTGCTGTCGAAAGCAGCTTTGATGTTGAAGCGGTCATAGCTGTTTTTCTTGAAAACATTTTCTTCGCCTTGATAACCAGCACCCAAGCGGTAGGATGTTTTCTCGCTTGCACCGCTTGCACTGATGAAGTGGTTTTGTTGTGAACCGGTCTGCAATACCTGGTCTGCCCAATCATAACTTTCATTATTCATCCACCGTGTATACAAAGGTGACTCTTTCCACTCAGTGCCATTCTGGAATACAGACTGCAAGTCTGCATCTTTGATTATATATTTGATATGTCCCGTTTCGTCCGGACCGCTTGAAGTTGTATATTTGGCAAAGCGGTAGTTCATCCATTCCGTAGACTCCATGAATTTGGGCATGCGGGCTACTTTTCGGATACCGTAATAACCATCGTATGTAATTTCTACCGGTTGGGCTTTGCTTTGTCCGGCTCCGGCTCCTTTAGTGGTAATCAAAATTACTCCTTCGGATGCACGCGAACCGTAGATGGCTGTGGAAGAAGCATCTTTCAGCACATCGATACGTTCGATATCTTCGGAGTTCAGAAAGTCGATAGAAGAGACTACCATACCATCCACTACGTAAAGAGGACCGTTTGAATTGTTAATGGAAGATTGACCGCGGATTTGCATGCTGAATTTACCATTGGCGCGGCTGTTGGTTGCCGTGATGTTGACTCCCGGAACAGATCCCTGCAGAGCATCTTCTACGCGGAGCGCACCACGGGCGGCCAATTTATCGGCAGAAACCGAAGCCAAGGAACCTGTCACATCGGTTTTCTTCATTGTTCCGTAACCTACCACCACCACTTCATCCAATGCCTGCGCATCTTCTTTCAGTGTTACCTTAATGTTCTTCTGGCTGCCCACTGTAACGGTTTGCGTGATATAACCGATAAATGATACCTGGATTTTTGCATTGGGCTGTACGCTGAGTTTGAAATTACCGTCAATATCGGTAATTACACCGTTGGTCGTACCTACTTCCAATACGTTTGCACCGATAATAGGTTCACCTGTACCGTCGATTACGGTACCTGAGATTTGGTGACCTTGTGCAAAGGCGATTAAGCATAGCATACTCAACGACAGAGTAGCCAATGCTCTTTTTGCAAGTCTTTTTAGATTCATAAGTTTGTTTTTTATAGTTATTAAATATAGTAAGGCTGATAATCGTAATGAGGTATTCTCACCCGTTATCGAACACAAAAATACATGATACATCGTAAATATTATAGTATTTTTTGATATTCTTTGTGGAAAAATTAACTGTTATCCTCTGACTGTCCGTGTGACATATTCTCCTTTCTCCCTTCACATCTCCCTATTCATCAGGCTTTGCGGGTGAACCCTTTGTTGGGAGGACCATAACGGACAAGCACCTCATTTTTTATGTCAGAGACACTACAGGATAGAAATTTCCATAGCGTCCGTGCTTTCGCAGAAAACCGGCAGGCACGAGCTGCTGCGAAAAACTGTTCGGGTTGCTTCCCCTCATGGCGGCAGGGTTTTGCTTTTTCAGTTCTTTGAAGATGTCGGCAGCGGAGAGATTACTTATTTTTTCTTTTGGGTCCTCGGATGTTGCAGGACGGAAACAACTGCGTAGTACTTCTTCTGCCGGATTGCGGTGCTGGAAGATGCGGTTGTGTTCTTGGAGCTCTTCCTCTTCTTCGGCCGAAAACCAATAGCGTGCTCCATCCGAAAGTTCCTGTTTCAGTTGTGCATAGATTTGCTTGTGCTCAATGCAGGTACAATCAATTTTATCCTTTACCTCTACACAGAGAAAACGGCGGCTGCCGGTGTTGTCGGACAATAAGTCGAAACGGTTGCTCGTGCCGATGAAAGAAGCAATACGGGTAGGGTACGGAAATTCTTTTGGTATGCCTTGCAAAGGTTTAAATCCGCCATTTGCATCAGGTTTTTGAGCAGTGGTATTTTTCCTGAAGAATATTTATCGAATTCATCGAGGTTTAGCAGTCCCATTTCCGACATTTTGCGGGTGGCATTGCTCCGTGAGGTAAGCTCCACTTCATCCGAATAGTAGCGGGACAGGCTGTCGGGCATCAGACTTTTGCAGAATGTGGATTTCAGGCAGCCCTGTCGGATGCTGACGAGTAGGGGAGCTACGCTGTTGGCATGCTTTCCAGTCTGTCCTGTCCATTGGGCAGTGAGACCGAGCATCCATGTATGGAAACCGTTTATCCAGTATGATTCGGACGAGATGCGTTGGGCCAGTCGGGTTATCCGGTCGATGCCATCCCAAACGGGAAGTTGTTCAAAATAAAGCAGGAAGGGATGATATTCAGGTACATGTTTGGAGAAAAGAAAACGGCTGATATCTTTGTCCCAACATAGAATTCCCCGGGCATGGGCTTCGAGGCATAGGGTATTCAGTTCCCGTTTGCCGATGGTGACAAACGTTTTGTCTGCGGCATTGGCGGGGCGGTATTCGGTTTCGTCTGTCAGCAGGTTGTAACGGAAGAGGTAACAGGTTTGCAAAAAGCGGTTTACCTGTTCTGTCAGGTTACATTTTTGCACGCGGGCAGGTTTGTCATACTTCCGGTTTCTTAGTAGAAAGAGGATAAATTTCATAATGCTTTTTTTCATGGTATGCATTGTTTTTATTAATGGGTTCATGCCACTAAGTTACTATCGGCAGGAAGCCTTTTGCAAGTCTTTCTTATACTATTTTTATTGGTGGTACAGTATGTGGAAAGACCTTGTGTTATTGTATTTTCAATGTGAGATAATTCTTTTTCTCTCGTTGCAAAATAGGGTGTTGACTATAGTCAACCGTTCTGTTCATTACTGTCGGCTGTTCTGTTTACAACAGTCGGCTGCTTTGTTGACTGTTGTCGGTAACCGGTTTATCTTAAAGGAAAAATAGATTATCTCGTAGGAAAACACTATATTTACACAATATAAATAAATACTGCACAATGGCAATTCATTTTGAATGGTATGAGAATCCGGTTCCACCAAACCGGCCGGATGAGAAAAAACTCCATGCACGCATTACGTACAATGGAAAGGTAGGGACAGACTACGTGAGGCGTAAAATCCAGGAGCGTTGTTCGCTGACGGAAACGGATGTAACGGCTGTGCTCGATGCACTGTCGCATGTGTTGGGGCAGGAACTGGGCGACGGACGCCAAGTGCATCTGGACGGGATAGGTTATTTTCATCCTACGCTGAAATGTATAGAAGAGGTGACGGCAGAGACGAAACGCAAAAATACCAAAGTTCGCTTAAAAGGTATCAAGTTTCGTGCCGACCAGGCATTGAAGAACGAAGTTGGAGCTGTGAAGCTTAAAAATATCAAGCATGACGGACACTCCAGTAAGTTATCGGACGTGGAAATAGACATGCGCCTCCGTGCTTATTTTGCCGACCATCAGCTGATGACCCGTGCAGACTTCCAACAGATTTGCGGATTTATGAGGTCGAAGGCTATGGAACATATCCGCAGATTGAAGTTGGAAGGAAAAATACGAAATATAGGACTGCCTACACAACCGATATACGTACCCGTGGAGGGATATTACGGGATAAGCAGGGATAGGATTGTCCGGAAATGATTTTTTGACTTTTATTATGGATTTGCGGGTGAAGGCTTGGAAAGAGGTTTCACCCGCAAATGCTGATGGATAGGGAGATGTGAAGGGTAAAGAGATAAATGACAGATGGATATAAGCATATATCTTTATGATGTTTTTTAGCAGGTAAAACATTTTTAGCAGTTTTATGTCAAAATCTACACAAGAGATGTGACTTAAAAAATGAATTTTGCCCCGTGAACAAATATCGTGGAGAACATTATTTTTTTAACACATCTTTTTATGTATAATCAACAAAGACTAAAGAAAGTTGCTTTGATGCTCATGATGAGCATGCTTTGCCTGATTTCCTTTGCACAGGAAAGACAGGTGCAGGGCATCGTGAAAGACAAGAGCGGTGAACCGATGATTGGTGTCAACGTTTTGGTAAAAGGTACCACCAACGGTACCATAACTGGAGTGGACGGAGATTTTACGCTTTCGGGCGTGAAAAAGTCCGATATCCTCTCTTTTACCTATATCGGCTTTAAGAATAAAGAGCTGAAGTATGAAGGAGAGAAACTGCTGAATGTGGTTTTGGAAGAGGATTCCGAGTTATTGGATGAAGTTGTTGTCATAGGTTATGGTACGGTGAATAAGCGAGACCTGACCGGTTCCGTAGCTTCCGTCAGTTCGCAGGATATTGCATCTATTCCGGTATCTAGCGCTTCCGAAGCATTGACCGGTAAAATGGCGGGGGTGAATATCACTACTACGGAGGGTTCTCCCGATGCGGATATTAAGATACGTATACGTGGTGGTGGTTCTTTGTCGCAAGACAATTCACCTCTTTATATAGTAGACGGTTTTCCTGTATCCAGTATCAGTGACATTGCTCCGTCTGAAATTCAGAGTATTGATGTCTTGAAAGATGCTTCTTCTACAGCTATTTACGGTGCACGTGGTGCTAATGGTGTAATTATCGTTACTACCAAGAGTGGTAAAGAAGGAAAGGTTCAAGTGGATTTTGGCGCTTCGTTCGGTTTTAAGAAAGTGACTAAAATGACCGAAGTGATGAGTCCTTATGATTTTGTGGCTTATCAACGTGAAATCGGTTCGTTGGATTACGGAAATTATAATGATATGGATATCTGGAAATCAATCGATGGTATTGACTATCAGGATGAGATATTCGGACGAACAGGTAATCAGCAGCAATATAATGTGAATGTGGCTGGGGGTAGCAAACAATTGACCTACAGTGTAAGTTATGCTCATAATGAAGAAAAAAGCATTATGCTTGGCTCAGGCTTTAAGAAAGATAATATCAATGCAAAGCTTAAGTCGGAACTGAACAAATGGCTGACTTTAGACTTCAATGCGCGTTTGAGTTATTCTACTATCGAGGGTTTGAGTGGTGGTGCTGATACGAATGAGTCCAATGCTGCTAATTCTACTGTAGCCAATGCGGTGGTTTTCCGTCCGGTCAATGCTTTGTCTCATAGTTCGGATGATGATGAGGAGAGCAATGCTGCTTTACAGAAAACGCCTTTGGAACGTTTGCTGGCAACGAATAAAGGACGCAATTCTTTCCGTCAGAATTATAATTTCGGTTTGAATTGGAAGCCGTTTAAGAACTGGACTTTCCGCTCGGAATTTGGTTATGGTTGGAGATATGAAGATACAGAACAATATTGGGGTACTGACGCTGTAAGTAACTCTAAATATGGTTATAACGGACGTCCTCAGGCATATTTGCTGCGTGAGACGACAAAGAACTGGCGCAATGCCAATACTCTTACTTACGAAAATAAGAAAATGTTTGATGGTCGTGACCGTTTGAATGTGCTCGTGGGACATGAAGTGAGCAGCAGCATGGAGGAATCCATAGAGAATGTATCTGTAAATTTCCCTACAACAATGGGATTTGAGGATATGAAAGCCAATATGGGGGCCGGCACGGCATTGCCGAACCAGTCTACTATCTCTGCCGAAGAGAACATGCTTTCATTCTTCGGGCGTGTCAATTACACGATGATGGACAAGTATTTGCTTACGGTAACGGTACGTGCCGATGGTTCCAGTAAGTTTGGAGATGGAAACCGTTGGGGCGTTTTCCCCTCTGCCGCATTGGCATGGCGTATTTCCGATGAGGCGTTTATGGCTAATACAAAGGATTGGTTGTCTGCATTGAAATTGCGTTTGAGTTTTGGTACGGCTGGTAACAACCGGATTAATTCAGGGCTTCTTTATACTACTTACTCGTTGAGTGGCAATGATTCCCGTAATCCTTTCTTCAATGGAACCAGTACACCTATGTTGGAACATGGGACCTATCTTTATAACCCAAAGTTGAAATGGGAGACTACCGTTACCCGTAACTTGGGTATTGACTATGGTTTTTGGAACAATCGTATTTCGGGTTCGGTAGATGTATATTGGAATACGACCAGAGATTTGCTGATGAAGGCGGAGATACCCGGTAACTCCGGTTATTCTTATCAGTATCAGAATTTTGGACAGACTTCGAATAAAGGTATTGAAATGTCGATGGATGCAGTATTGGTAGATACGAAAAACTTCAGCTTGAACTTTACTGCCAATGTTGCCTACAACCGAAACCGAATTGACAAATTGACCACCGACAGCCCTTGGCAGAGTAGCAATTGGGCAGGAAGCACTATTTCCAAATATGAAGATTTCCGTGTGGAAGAGGGTGGACGTCTGGGTGAAGTATGGGGATTCCGTACCAATGGATATTATACAGTATATGATCCTGTTACCAATCCGACCGGAGAATTGGTATGGGGCGATAAACAATGGGTGCTGAAAGATGGTATGAAAGATAACAGCCCTACGATAACAGGAGGTTCTTACTATCCTGGCGGATTGAAAATACAGACCGATGAGAATGGAAATCCTTTGAAACAGCGTCTTGGAAACACTGTAGCTCCTTGGGTAGGCGGTTTTGGGCTGAATGGGCGTTTCGGCAATAGCCGCACCGGTGAGTTGGATGTGAATATCTTCTTTAACTATTCTACCGGCAATGTGATTATCAACGGTACAAAACTGGCATCGTCTTTCCGTTCCGGCTCTAGGACCGGTTATAACTTGAATAATGATTTCCGTCTTGGTAACCGATATACATGGATCGATCCGGAAACAGGCTTGAATCTTGCCAGCTCTTCAACCGCAGTCTTGAATCATTATGGTGACATGCAAGCTGCCGGATTGCGCCTGAATGAAATCAATTCCAATGCCAATATGTATAATCCGGCTGCTGCTTCTACTATGCAGTTAATAGATTATGCGGTGGAGGATGCTTCTTTCTTGCGCCTGAACAATCTTACTATCGGTTATTCGCTGCCTAAGCACCTTGTTAAGAAAGCATTCTTGCAGAATGTAAGGGTTTATCTGACCGGATATAACTTGTTCTGTTGGACCAGCTATAGCGGAGCCGATCCTGAAGTGGATGTGAGCAGCAAGCGCAACGCCATGACACCGGGTGTGGACTATGCCGCTTATCCCAAGAGCCGTACGTTTGTAGGCGGCATTAACATTACATTCTAAAACCTAACAGATATTGACTGATATGAGAAATATATATAAAACTTTATGTTTAGCGGCAGGGTTGGTTGCCATGACTTCCTGTTCTGATTTTCTGGATCAGACTTCTCCTTCCGAACTGGATAATAAAACTACTTTTAATAACACATACTATACGGAACTGACCGTGAATAAGATTTACGGAAGTCTGACTCAGGACCAAGCCTACTCCAACTTTATGCCTATTATAGCAGGTCTGAATACGGATTGTGAATTGGTGGACGGACTTGGTACCGATGCCAGCAATACCTCCAGCGAACGCGGTAATATGAATTACAATGCTAATCCGGGTTGGACGCAACTTTCGCGTGTATGGGATGTGATGTATGGCATTATTGAGAACGCCAATCTGGTAATAGATGGCATAAACAACAGCGAGCTGATTAAGACGAAAGGCGATGATTGCGATATGATGCTACGCTTCCGTGCCGAAGCTAAAGTGTTGCGTGCAATGATTTATTTCGACTTGATTCGCCTTTTCGGAGATATTCCGTTTGCTACCGGTGCTTCGGATAGCAATCTGGAAAATGTGTATGTAGGGAAGACTGACCGTGATGTTATTATGGAGGCTTTGATTGGCGATTTGGAAGAATCCATTCCTTATCTGCCTTGGGCAGGTGGTACAACTTACACCACAGAGCGTGTCACCAAAGGATATGCACATGGTTTGCTGGCAAACATAGCATTGACCCGTGCCGGATGGTTTATTCGTGAAGCTGCGAAGGAAGGATATGTGACAGCTACGGAAAACTCAGATCCGGCTTATCCTACTCAGCGTTGCGATGATGAAAAACGTCATGAGATGTATAAATTGGCAGAGGAACATCTTGCCGCTATCATCAATGATAATACACACTCGATGACTCCCACTCTTGCAGGTTATTGGAATGGGGTGAACTTGTGTGAACTGGATAATACCTATCGTGAAAATTTGTTGAAATCCGATGGGGCTGAATATAGCAGTGAATTGGGGTATACTGTAGGATTTCGTGTAAACGGTGCTTTTCCCGGTGGTGTGTCTGAGGTAACAGTAACTATGGGTCCGTAAAGGGTAATTCCAGTGGTAAGCGTCAAACGTGACAGCTCCTTATATATGTCTTTTGATGCTGCAGACCAGCGTCGTGACCTGACTTGTGCCCTGATGCAGATTCGTACGAAGAGTGGCGTTTATAAAGAAGATATGCTTGGCAATGCTCCTTTTGCCATTTATTGCGGCAAGTGGGACTATCGTAAGATGAAAAATCGGAAAGACGGTTGGTGGGATGCTGTGAAAGCAAGCGACCAGAAAGTGTGCAGTGGCATCAATGTTGTAAAGATGCGCTATCCTCATGTTTTGCTTATGTATGCGGAGGTTATGAATGAACTTTACGGCAGCTATAATACAGGTGGCGAGTATTGTTCAAAAACAGCTTTCGAAGCTCTTTCCGAGATACATACACGTGCCTTCAACGGTGACAAGGCTGCTGCAGAGGCTCATTTGACGAAACTCATTAATGAACAGGGCTTCTTTGAAACGATTGTTGATGAAAATGCCTGGGAATTGGCAGGTGAGGGTGTACGTAAATTCGACCTTATCCGTTGGAATCTGCTCAGTGCCAAGATTGACGAGTTCAAGGAGAGCTATCGTAATGCAGTGAATAATGGTTCATATCCGGCTAAAATTTATTATAAGTTCAAGGAGGATAATTTCACGATTGATGTAACCACATTCAATTACAACGAACCTGTGGAAGCCGGTTACTTTAGCGCCAATTTCTTCGGCAGAGAGACTACAGATGCCAAGCAGGAGCAACTGCTTGTTAATCTGCCCAGTATTTCGGCAGGATTGAACCGTGTAGTGAAAAACCGTTATTTGCTTCCTATCGCTTCTACCACGATTTCTACATCGAATGGCAAGTTGCATAATTCTTATGGATATAGTGATTAATCTTAAACACTCAAGGAAATGAAAAATATCAGAAATATATTGGCTAAAGGGGTATTTATGCTCCTTGTCTCTTTACTTGCAATGGCATGTACAGAGAAAAGCGATTGGGGTATTGATGCCTCGTACAGCCGTCCGTTTGGAACCAATGAGGATGGTATAAATGTGACAAAAGATGAAAAAGTAGCTCGGGTTACGGTAACTTGGGATGCCATGCCCGGCGTAGAATATTATATTCTTGAAATAAGCAAGAATGAGCTGACTGATGAAATTCCTATGGGATCGGAAGAAAACGGTAATCTTGTTTATGGGAATACGGTAGAAAACCGCATATTGAAAGCTCCTTTTTAATTGACAATCTGGAAGCAGGTGCGGAATATTATCTGCGTATTAAGTCTGTGGCAAATGGCAAGGAATCCTATTGGGCTTATTTAGACGAACCGTTCAAAACAGTAACGGAAGAGGATGTATTGAATGTGCCTGCCGAAGAGGATCTTCCGGTTGCATCAGGTAAGGTACGTATGTCATGGGAAGCTGGTCTGACAGTAACGCATTTCGAGATTGTGGGCGGTGCTGCTCCTATAGAGCGGGCAATTACGGCTGAGGAAGCTGCTGCAGGAGAGGCATGGATTGAAGGACTGAAAATATTCACAGCTTATACTATCAGCATTTATAATAATGAAACGTTACGCGGTTCACAGGAAGTGGTAGTGCCGGGATTGGAAATAGAGTCTACCGTAGATGAGATTACAGCCAATACGGCAAGATTCTCTTGGGATAATACAGTGGATGTGGACCAATATATCTGTCAGCCCTCTTCAGCGCCTACTCCGGATGATGCCACCGGAGCTGTTTCGCTAAGTGTTTCCGAGGTAAATGAACATGCCGTTATTATACCGAATCTGGAACCAAGTACAGAATACACAGTTTATGCTTTCTATAATGGGGCTATATGTGCACGTGCTACATTTACAACAAAGAAGGGAAAACCTGTTGGGTATACGGAATATAATGGTGTTGAGGCTTTAATAGCCGATTGGGATGACTTGTCCGGTAATATTTTAGTGACAATCAGTGCAGATGCGGATTTGAGTAACAAATCTGAGATACCTGCTGCGGTTACTAATATTGTCTTTTGGGGTGAGGGAGCTACACAACCGAAATTGACAATAAAGGGAATGTCGGTTCCGGGGGCGCTAACCAAATTGGAATTTTATAATTTAAATATAACAGCACCAAATGGGTATATTGTTAATCAAAATGCAGTAGATGGTTCATTTGCTGATATTATTATAAGTTCATGTACATTGAAAACGTTGCGAGGAGTTGTCCGTTATCAGCTGGCTGCGGCTGATAAATCTTTACATTTGGAGATTGCTGATTGTATTATAGATGATTTGACAGGAGGTTCTCATTATGGTGTTTTGCAAACAGAAAAGGTTGCAATATCATCTATTGCCGTGGAAATGACTAATACGACTATTGCAAATACAGGTGTAAAAGCTGCGACAATTTTTAGAACTAATACAAAACAGGGAAATGTGAGTCTTGTTGTTAAAAACTGTACATTCTATAATTTATTTAGTGGAGAAGCACTTATGAGAGATATAATTGGAGGTACAAATTCTTTTACAGCAGAAAATATATTATTTGCAGGAAGCGGCTCTGTTAAAATATTTAATAAAACAAGTGATGCTCCAGGTATTATAAATGGGTCGAAAATTTATAGTTCTTCAGATCTTACTGTTGCAAATGCCGGTGAGGTTTCTACTACAGCTTTGTCCTATTCTTCATCCCAACTGTTCCCGAATGCATCTTCAAGTACCGATGTGCTTGATTTGACTTTCGGTGCAGATATTCCGAATGAAGTTAAGATAATCGGTGATCCGCGTTGGAATAAATAATAAATTTAATAACATGAACTAATATGAATACAAAATCTATTTATACAGTAGGTAAATGCTTGCTCCTCTTGTTACTTATCTTCACAGGTTATGCCTGTGAAGATAACGATGAAGGCAAGGAAAATACAAGTGCTCCTGTTCTTATTTCATGCAATATCAATGGTACGGAGGTTGATCTTGCCAATATTGATTCGGAAACGGAGAACAATTTGACAGCGGGTACTGATGGTTATGTGGAGTTTGTCTTTAGCAAAGCCATGCGCCAGACTCCGCCGACTAAGGATGAAGAAACCGGTGAAGTGCTGACAACCGGAATTTATTTCAATGATAAGGTTGCTTCCAATCAGATTGTCATCAATTATGAGAAAGTCCGCTATCCTTATTCTGTCAGTGAAGGTTCCGAATGTTCCTTGTTTATCGAGGCGGGTACATTGACGGATATGCAGCATCGTCCTTACAGTAAAGATATTACTTTGAAGTTTACAGCCACTTCCGGTATTTCCGGTGGAGATAGCGAAACGGTGTTTGATGCTGTTGTTGATGCAAACGGAAGAGGCGATTATACCACTGTACAAGCTGCTATTAATGCCGCTCCTGCCAATTTGACATCGCCTTACCTGATTTTTATTGCAGCAGGAACCTATAATGAATGTGTATATATACCTAAAACAAAACCGTTTATTCATTTGATTGGAGAAAATCCTGACAGAGTGAAAATTCAATTTGCGTTGAATCGTGTGGAGGAGCAAACTAATTCGGATACATGGCCTTATTCTATTCACAATCCTAATTCACCTGCGCGCCTTGCAGGATATACCACAGATCAGAATTGTGTAGTATTGATTAAAGCTACTGATGTTTATCTGGAGAACATTTCCATTATTAACTTGTACGGTGCATTGAAAAGCCGCTATGACGGTGGTCTTGGAAAAGGTGGACAAGCTGAAGCTCTGTGTAGCCATTATGATAGATTGGCTATGAATAATTGTAAATTGGTTTCATTCCAGGATACGTGGTGGACGCGTTTCCAGAAAGTGAACGGAACGTATGGTATTTGCCGGGCTTATGTACAAAATTCATGGATTGAAGGTAGTACGGACTATATCTGGGGAAGTGGTGATGTGCTGATAGAAAACAGTACTTTTTATAACACGGGCAATGGTAGTTTTATTACGGCTTCACGTAGTAACGAAACCGATGCTTATGGGTATGTGATGAAAGACTGTACGATAGACGGTGAGGCAGGTATAACCGCTTTTTCTTTCGGACGTCAGCAATCAACTTCTGCGAAGGCGGTTTTCATTAACACTGCTTTGAAGATGGATATTATAGACGGTCATTGGACTGCGGGTAGCGCAGCGCCTGCTCTTTTTGGCGAATATAATACGGTTGATAAAAATAATCAGGTAATTTCAACAGGAGATATGACAGTTGGTAGCGGCAGCAGTCAGTTTACTGCAAAAGTTCTTTCTGCAGATGAAGCTGCCGGATATACTTATGAGAACATCATTGCCAGAGAGGGATGGAATCCGAAACAGTATATGCAGACCCCAGGCACTACTATGGCTACCTTGGATGGTACTACTTTAAGTTGGAATGCAATAGACGGAGCTGCAGGTTATCTTATTTTTGTGAATGGCGTCTATTTGGCACAGACTACCGAAACTTCGGTATCTGTTACGACTGCTGCTGACGGGGTATACACAGTCAGGGGAGTAGGACACTACGGAAGTATCAGTGCTGAATAATTGTTTTATAAAAGCCGGTAAATCTGCTGCCGGCTTTTATGTATTAAAAAACTTACTTATGAGAATATTGAAACT
>ENA-OQKR01000527-OQKR01000527.1-human-gut-metagenome-genome-assembly--contig:-NODE-527-length-15164-cov-3.503159_pt1 | contig 15164 bp, 12 predicted proteins | sample MGYA00242803_ERZ504806 | MGnify/ENA primary metagenome ERZ504806 (study PRJEB26092, sample SAMD00036399) | human gut metagenome | host: Homo sapiens | study: EMG produced TPA metagenomics assembly of...
CTTCCGCTGGAAGCCGGATCTGGATCGTGTTTACCGACATCAATATCCCCGTGGAGTACTACACCGACGTGCTCAAGCGCCAGGCGGTGGTCAACGCCGGGGTCACCTTCCGGCTTCCGGCAACCAGGTCGGGGGGGAAGTTCGAGACCACCGACTTCCAGTACGAAAACGGCATTGAGGACTATGTGAAGGAGCTGGCCGGGGGAGAACTCCCTCACCCTGCCCGTGTTCTGGCAGACCGAGCGGCGGGCCGGACCGGGCGGACAAGCCCGAGTACAAGGTGAAGCTCTCCGTCTCCTTCTGCTTCTCCAACACGGTGCAGATTATCGAGCACTACCACAACTCCTCCTGGCTGGAGCACGGCGGCTCCCCGGAGAAGGCGGTGAAGTCCGCCTTCGTGAATGGCATCGACGCCTACCTCAAGGCCCAGGGCAAATACCAGAAGAGCGAGAGCAAGATCACCTGGGCCGACGTGGAGGACTGCCTGGTGCTGGTGAGCAACAACTTCTCCACCCAGACCTCCTACGAGAACCAGACCAAGAAGGCCATCAACAACAAGTTTGTCCAGGAGGCCATGACCGAGTTTCTGCGGGCCCAGTTGGAGGTCTACTTCATTGAGAATCCCCTGGACGCAGGGAAGATCGCCGAGCAGGTGCTCATCAACAAGCGCAGCCGGGAGAACGCCGAGCGCACCCGGCTGAACATCAAGAAAAAGCTCTCCGGCAGTGTGGACATCGCCAACCGGGTACAGAAGTTTGTGGACTGCCGGACGAAGGACACCGACCGCCGGGAGCTCTACATCGGTGGAGGGCGACTCGGCTCTGGGCAGCGTCAAGCTCTCCCGGGACGCGGAGTTCCAGGGCAGTCCATGCCCGTCCGGGGTAAAATCCGTCAACTGCCTCGAAGCCGACTACGCCAAGATCTTCAAGAGCGAGATCATCACCGACCTCCTGAACGGTGCTGGGCTGCGGCGTGGAGGTGCACGCAAGCACGCCAAGGACATGGCCGCCTTCGATCTGATGAACCTGCGGTGGAACAAGGTGGTCATCTGCACCGACGCCGACGTGGACGGCTTCCAGATCCGCACCCTCATTCTCACCATGCTCTACCGCCTCACCCCCACCCTCATCCAGCGGGGGTACGTGTATATCGCCGAGTCCCCCCTGTATGAGATCACCTACAAGGACAAGACCTGGTTCGCCTACTCCGACGCGGAGAAGAACGAGATCGTGGGCGGGGAGCTGGCGGGCAGGAAGTGCTCCATCAACCGCTCCAAGGGCCTGGGCGAGAACGAGCCGGACATGATGTGGCTCACCACCATGAACCCGGAGACACGGCGGCTCATCAAGGTCATGCCCGAGGACGTGGAGCGCACCGCCGCCGTCTTCGACCTGCTGCTGGGGGACAACCTCCAGGGCAGAAAAGACCACATCGCGGAGAACGGCTACAAGTATCTGGAGCTGGCGGACATCTCCTGACCGGGCATACGGCCGCTATATAGGGCGGCTGACCGTTCCAAGCAGACCGTTTCCCGGGCCGTGCAGCAGTTCAAGGCCGCGGTCAGCCGTCGGAGCGCCCGGAAAGGCCTGTGGCAGTCCGGCTATTACGGCCCTATCATCCGAAATGACGCCGATCCGGCCGAAACCCGCCAATCTATCGCCGACAATCCTCTGAACTGGATTCTGAATAAGGACTGATACCAATGCCCAAAAAGAAGGCCCCCGAGGAGGGGGCAAAGAAGGTAATCAACCCCAACGTCATGGGCCTGCGGCCCGAGGTGCTGGAACAGCCCATCACCGAGACGCTGGAGATCAACTACATGCCCTACGCCATGAGCGTCATCGTCAGCCGCGCGCTGCCGGAGATCGACGGCTTCAAGCCGGCGCACCGCAAGCTGCTGTACACCATGTACGAGATGGGTCTGCTCAAGGGCGCACGCACCAAATCTGCCAACATCGTGGGCAGCACCATGCACCTGAATCCCCACGGCGACGCCGCCATCTACGACACCATGGTGCGCATGGGCCGCGGCAACGAAAGCCTGCTGGTGCCCTTTGTGGACAGCAAGGGCAACTTTGGCAAGGCGTACAGCCGCGATATGTCCTGCGCCGCTGCCCGTTACACCGAGGCAAAGCTGGAAAGCGTGTGCGAGGAGCTGTTCCGGGATATCGACAAGGAGACCGTGGACTTTGTGCCTAACTACGACAGCACCACCACCGAGCCTACCCTGCTGCCGGTCACTTTCCCCACCATTCTGGCCAACAACACACTGGGCATCGCGGTGGGCATGGCCTGCAACATCTGTTCCTTCAATCTGGCGGAGCTGTGCGCCACCACCGTGGCGCTGATGAAGGACGAGCACCACGATATCGGCACCACCATGCCCGCCCCGGACTTTGTGGGCGGCGGCCAAATTTTGTATGATGAAGCGCAGATGCGTGAAATTTACGAGAACGGCCGCGGCAGCGTAAAGGTGCGCGCCCGCTATAATGCAGTGCCCGGCGAAAATATGATCGAGGTTACCCAGATCCCGCCCACCACCACGGTGGAGGCCATCATGGACAAGATCGCGGAACTGGTCAAGACCGGCAAGGTCAAGGAGATCAGCGATATGCGCGACGAGACCGACCTGAACGGTCTGAAGCTGACGTTGGACCTCAAGCGCGGCGTGGATGCCGACAAGCTGATGGCAAAACTGTTCAAGGCCACCCCGCTGGAGGACAGCTTCAGCTGCAACTTCAACATTCTGGTGTCCGGTCAGCCCCGGGTCATGGGTGTGCGGGAGATTTTGAAGGAATGGACGGCGTTCCGCGTTGAGTGTGTGCGCCGCCGCACCTACTACGACCTGCACGGCAAGGAAAAGCGGCTGCACCTGTTGCAGGGCCTTGCCGCCATCCTGCTGGATATCGACAAGGCGATCCGTATCATCCGCACCACCGAGGAGGAGACCGAGGTGGTGCCCAACCTGATGATCGGCTTTGGCATCGACGAGGTGCAGGCCGACTATGTGGCAGAGATCAAGCTGAGACACCTGAACCGGGAATACATCCTCAAGCGCACCGGCGAGATCGAGCAGCTGGAAAAGGACATTGCCGACCTGAACGATGTGCTGGCAAAGCCTGCCCGCATCCGCCGCATCATCATCAACGAACTGAACGATGTAGCGAAAAAATACGGCAAGCCCCGTTGCAGTGAGATCCTGTACGACCTGCCGGAAGAGGACGCCGCCGCCGAGGAAGAAGCTGTGCCGGACTACCCGGTGACCGTGTTCTTTACCCGGGAGGGCTACTTTAAAAAGATTCCGCCCCAGAGCCTGCGCACCGCTGGTGCCCACAAGCTGAAGGAGGGGGACGAGATCATCCAGCAGCTGGAGACCCGCAACAACGTGGAGGCACTGTTCTTTACCGACAAGCAGCAGGTGTACAAGGTACGTCTGGCAGAACTGGAGGACGGCAAGGTGGCCCAGATGGGCATCTTCATTCCGGGACGGCTGGGCATGGACGAGGGCGAAAACGTGCTGAGCATGGTCATTACCGGCGATTACAGCGGCTTTATGCTGTTCTTCTTTGCCAGCGGCAAATGTGCGAAGATCCCCCTCAGCTCCTACGCCACCAAGCAGAACCGCCGCAAGTTGCTGAAGGCGTACAGCGATAAGGAGCCGCTTGCCATGATGCTTTACCTGCCGGAGGAGACCGAGCTTGCCATCCGCACCAGTGCCAGTCGGATGCTGCTGGTGGGCACGGCGCAAATTGCCGCCAAGACCACCCGTGATAGTCAGGGCGTGGCGGTGGTCACCCTGAAAAAGAACCAGACCATTGCCTCGGTGGTGCCGGCGGATACCTTGGAGCTGGCGAACCCCCACCGCTACCGCGTGCGCAGCCTGCCCGCCACCGGTGCGCTGATCCGCGCCGAGGACGAGGGCGAGCAGATGAGCCTGCTGTGATGGCAGGCGGCGGAGAGCTTTCCTTCGCAAATGAGTCCGGAACCCCCTGTTCCGCCCCAGTGCTGCGCACCGGGGCCCCACTTCGCCGGAATTTGCTCAGGAAACTCCCCGCCGCCTTTCCGAAAAGTCCCCTCCCGTGAAAAAGTAACTCCGAAACGACCGCAGTCGTTTCGGAGTTACAAATTATAAAAAATTTTCCGCTGTTATTGTTAGAGCGAAGCGGAGACAATTTTAAATCGTTTATCCTGAAAAGAGGAAGCAGTCATGCAAAATATCGACCTGATCTGTGTGGGTAAGCTGAACGCCAAATATTTCGCCGAGGGTGTGGCAGAGTACCAGAAGCGTCTAGCGGCCTTTGCTGCCTTCCGCATCCTTGAGCTGCCGGAGGAAAAGATCGAGGAGAAAAACGCCTCGGACGCCGTGGTGAAAAAGGCGCTGGATAAGGAGGGAAAAGCCATCCTTTCCAATGTGCGCAAGGGGGCTGCTATCGTGGCTATGTGCATCGAGGGCAAGCAGATCTCTTCTGACGAGCTGGCGCAGTTTCTGGCGCAGCGCGCCGGCAGCGGGGCAGGGGACGTGGCCTTTGTCATCGGCTCGTCCCACGGCCTGTCCGATGAGGTGAAAAAGGCCGCTGCCCTCAAGTTCAGTATGGGCCGCATCACCATGCCCCATCAGCTGGCACGGCTGGTGCTCACCGAGCAAATCTACCGCGCCTGCACTATCAATGCGGGCATGAAGTACCACAAGTAAAAAGCGTTATTTTGGCTCCCGGAACGTCTGCGAACGCTCCGGGAGCTCTTTTTACAGAAAAGCGTAAAAACTGCCGGAAAAGTGATTTTTGGCTTTTCTTTTGGAACAGATTTTATTATACTGATAACATGGAGCGATCTGCTGCAAAATACAGCAAAAAACACAGGATGGAAGAACCATGGAAAAATACAGAAGAGGACTGCGGCTGGCGGCCTGCCTGCTGGCACTGGCAACGTGTGCGGTGCTGCTTTGCAGCTGCCTGCATCCCGGAAAAGCCGACAGCTATACGGCAGCGATGCCGGTCATCGTGGTGGGCAGCGATAACTACCCACCCTTCAACTATATGGGCACAGACGGCGCGCCCACCGGCATTGACGTGGAACTGGCCACTGAGGCGTTCGGGCGGCTGGGCTACCGGGTGAAATTTGTGACCATCGACTGGGAAAAGAAGAAGGAACTGGTGGAAAACGACACCATCGACTGCATCTGGGGCAGCTTTTCCATGGATGGCCGCGAGGAAGAATACCAATGGGCAGGGCCTTATCTGTACAGCCGTCAGGTGGTGGCAGTGCGCTCCGATAGCGACATTCGCACTCTGCAGGATCTGGCCGGTAAGGTGGTGGCGGTGCAGTCCACCACAAAGCCGGAGGAACTGTTTTTGAATGCGGAGCAGAACGGTCTGCCCCGGCTGCGCAGGCTGTATTCCCTGCAGAATCGGGATCTGCTCTACACCACCCTGCTCAAAGGCTACGCGGACGCCTTAGCCGCCCACGAAAGCGCCATCCGGCAGTTCATGAAGGATTACAGCGTTGAATACCGCATTCTGGACGAGCCGCTGATGACGGCGCGGCTGGGCGTTGCCTTTGCCAAAGAGCGCGGTGATGACCTGCCGCAGCAGCTGACGGAGGTTTTTCGGGAGATGCTGGCAGACGGCACCGTCCGGCAGATCGTGTGCCGCTATCTGGACGACCCCGGGCACTATCTGGATGGACTGGAGGATCGCACCCATGCGTGACGGAATGGAAAAAGGAGCACCGGTCATCAACCGGAAGCAGTACATGCTGATCTGTGCACTTGCGGGGCTGCTGATACTGGGCGGCGTGCTGGGGCTTTCGGCCCACAGCGACCTGCAAAATGCAGAAAAGCAGTTTGAGGATACCATCAGCTATGTTAAGGAGCAGTGCACCGGCTACGACAACCTGAACCTTGCCTCCGAGACCAAAAGCCTGATGCGGATGATGGAAAACGTCCAGCACCTGTGCAGTGAGATCGCCCGGGATCAGAAGGATAACCCCGGGCGGGTGCTGGACGATGCCGCTATGGAAGAATATTTGCAGGATTATACCCTCAGCGGCATCCTTGTGCTTTCGGCAGAGGGCAAAATTTTGTGCGGTGCCTCACAGGATGGCCGGGTGGCTGACCCGCAGGTCCGGGAACAGATGGAAGCGGAACTGGCCGGTTCTATCGTGCTGACTGTGGCCGACCACCCCCAGCAGGTCTATGCCGGGCGGACGGAAAAGGAGGACAGCTCCTATGTGGACACCGCAGCCTGTGCCCGGAAAGATGGGGACGGGGTGCTCGTGGTGTACTACCGCACCACGGCAGAATATGTGCGCAATTACAGTCTGTCCTACCAGAACTGCGTACAGGGCTATAACCCCGCTGTGGACGGCATCATCGTGGTGACCCGGGGCGACCGCATCGTGGCCAGCAACGATATCTCTCTGCTGGATACCACCGTGGACGAAAACCCCACCCTTTCTGCCTTAAAAGCGCGCAGCACAGACGGCGGCATGATCCATGTGCACAGCACCACCGGGCAGCAGTACGCCTACGGCATTGTGGGGCAGGGACGCAGCTTTTATATCTATGTCTACCGCCCGGAGCAGGAGGTGTATGTCTCTACCATGCGCAATGTGAGCATGGCGGCCTTTGCTTACATGGTCGTGCTGTTCCTTTTGCAATTGCTGCGCGGCAAGACTGCCCGGCGCTACCGGGAGCAGCAGCTGCGCCGGGAGCAGGAGTACCAGGAGTCCCTCAAGGCGGCTGCGCTGAAAGCAGAGAGCGCAAACCTTGCCAAGACCGAGTTTTTGCAGCGCATGAGCCACGATATCCGCACCCCCATCAACGGCATCCGGGGTATGGTGGAGATCGGCGACCGCTGCCCGGAGGATATGGCGCGGCAGGCCGATTGCCGCAAAAAGATCTGGGAGGCCTCCACCCTGCTGCTGGAGCTGGTGAACGAGGTGCTGGATATGGGCAAGCTGGAGTCCGGCGAGGTGGTGCTGGAAAATGTGCCCTTTGATCTGCCCGAGCTGATACACGAGATCACGGACGTGCTGGAAAAACAGGCGGAAGAGCGCGGTATTGTGCTGCACCGGGAATACGGCAGGCTGCCGCATCCCCGGCTGGTGGGCAGCCCGCTGCACGTCAAGCGGCTGCTGATGAATGTGCTCAGCAACGCCATCAAGTATAACCGGGAGAAGGGGCGCGTGATGCTGGACTGCTTTGAACTGAGCTGTACCGGGGACAAGGCGCAGATCTGCTTTGTCTGCGCGGACACCGGCATCGGCATGAGCGAGGAGTTCCAGAAGCGGATGTTCGAGCCCTTTGTGCAGGAAAATGCCGGGGCGCGCTCGGTATACGGCGGCACCGGCCTTGGAATGTCCATCACCAAAAGTCTTGTGGATAAGATGGGCGGTACCATCGGGGTGGAAAGCAAGCAGGGCGTAGGCACCACCTACACCATCACTTTGCCCTTTGCTATCGACAATACCGAGGCCGCAGAGCCGGAGCAGCAGCAGACAGACCTTACCGTGCTGCGTGGGCGGCAGGTGCTGCTGGCCGAGGACAACGCCCTGAACATGGAGATCATGGAGTTTTTGCTGAGCGATGTGGGCATAAAGGTGACCAAAGCCGCCGACGGACAGCAGGCGGTGGAGGCCTTTGCAGCCTCGCCAGTGGGCGGCTTTGACGCCATCCTGATGGACGTGATGATGCCGGTGCGGGACGGCCACGAGGCCACCCGCGCTATCCGCGCCATGGACCGCCCAGACGCAAAGACCATCCCCATTTTTGCCATGACGGCAAACGCCTTTGCGGAGGACCGCCTGAAAGCGCTTCAGGCCGGTATGAACGAGCATCTGTCAAAGCCCATCGACCCGGATGCCCTGTACCGCCTGCTGGTAAAATACCTGACAGAGCGCAGCTGAACTGTCTGCCGGGCTTTACAAGCGGGGCAAAACATGGTACAGTAAATATACTGTGCTTGCGCAAGCCGCAAGCACGCCCGGCGGTGGGAAAGCCGCCGGCACACAACACGATACGACACGGCAAACCAGCCGCGGACGGAAAGGATGTACTACAATGGAACAGAGCGAAAAGACCCTTGACATGATCGTCAATCTTTGCAAGAACCGTGGTTATGTGTTCCCCGGTTCCGAGATCTACGGCGGTCTGGCCAACAGCCTGGGACTACGGACCCCCTTGGCGTGGAGTTCAAGAACAACGTCAAAAAGGCATGGCTGAAAAAGTTTGTGCAGGAAAGCCCCTATAATGTGGGTTTGGATGCTGCCATCATCATGAACCCGCAGACCTGGGTGACCACCGGCCATGTGTCCAGCTTCTCGGACCCCCTGCTGGATTGCCGCGCCTGCAAGGCACGCCACCGCGCCGACAAGCTGATCGGTGAGGAGCACCCCGAGGTGAACGTGGACGCCATGAGCTTTGACGAGATGGACGCTTTCATCGCAGAGCACGAGGATATCGTCTGCCCCGTCTGCGGCAAGCACGATTTTACCCCCATCCGCAAGTTCAACCTGATGTTCAAGACCGCCATCGGCGTGACCGAGGATAGCTCCTCCACCTGCTATCTGCGTCCCGAGACTGCACAGGGCATCTTTGTCAACTTTGCCAACATCCAGCGCACCACCCGCCGCAAGCTGCCCTTCGGTGTGTGCCAGGTAGGCAAGGCCTTCCGCAACGAGATCACCCCGGGCAACTTCACCTTCCGCACCCGCGAGTTTGAGCAGATGGAGTGTGAGTTCTTCTGCAAGCCCGGCACCGATCTGGACTGGTTCGCTTACTGGAAGGACTACTGCGAGAACTGGCTGCTGAGCCTTGGCATCAAGAAGGAACACCTGCGCCTGCGTGACCACGAGCCCGCAGAGCTGGCCTTCTACAGCCGCGCTACCACCGATATCGAGTACGCCTTCCCGTTCACCGACTGGGGCGAGCTGTGGGGCATTGCAGACCGTACCAACTACGACCTGACCCGCCATCAGGAGGCTTCCGGCAAGAGCTTGGAGTACTTCGACAGCGAGACCAACGAGCACTACATCCCCTACGTCATCGAGCCCTCTCTGGGCTGCGACCGCGTGGCGCTGGCTTTCCTGTGCGAGGCCTACGACGAGGAGCACCTGACCGACAGCAAGGGCAAAGAGGATGTCCGCACCGTGCTGCATCTGCATCCGGCTCTGGCTCCCTACAAGTGCGCCGTGCTGCCCCTGAGCAAGAAGCTGGGCGAGAAGGCTATGGAGATCCGCAACGAGCTGAGCAAGTACTTTATGGTGGATTACGACGATACCGGTTCTATCGGCAAGCGTTACCGCCGCGAGGACGAGATCGGCACCCCGTTCTGCATCACTGTGGACTTTGACACCGTGGGCGATGAGGCCAAGGGCATTGCTGCCGACAACTGCGTCACCGTCCGTGACCGCGACACCATGGAGCAGGTGCGTATGCCCATCAGCGAGCTGAAGAGCTACATCGAGAGCAAAATCGAGTTCTAAAAAATACACTGTTACGCAAAAAGCAGCCCCACCGGTGCTCCGGCGGGGCTGCTTTTTTAGTGTCGTGACGGCTGAAAAAAGTGGGTCAGAAACGTCCGCAGACGTTTCTGACCCACAAAACTCTAAAATCGTCAGGCGGGCGGGTTACTGCTGGGCGAAGATCTTTACCTCGTCCTTGTCCATAAAGGCTGCGCCCGCAAAGCCTGCGGCTTCCAGCTGACCCAGCTGCTTGCCCAGCTTTTTGCCCTGCGGCAGCACGGTGACGTTGTACTGCTCGCGCAGCGCAGCGGCCTTGCGCAGCACGGCAGGGAAGTCAACGTCCTTACCGTACAGCAGGGCGATCTTCTGCTTTGCACCGGGGATCTGGTAGCCCTGCTCCAGCAGAATGCCGCACACCCGCTCGAAGCCGATGGAGAAGCCTACGGCGGGCACCTGCACGCCAAGGAACTTGCCCACCATGTTGTCGTAGCGTCCGCCGCCGGCCACAGCACCGCTGAACTGCGGGCAGGTCACCTCGAACACCATGCCGGTGTAGTAGCCCTGACCACGCACCAGACTGGGGCAGTATGCCACCTGATAGCGGCCGGCAGCCAGCGTGTTGGCGGTAGCCAGCACATACTTCAGGTCGTCGGCGATGGCGGGGTCGGCGCAGCGGGCGGCTACGGCGTCCAGCGTCACGTCTCCAGCAGCAATAAAGTCTGCCAGTGCTTGGATGGCGTTTTCCGGCAGCTGCTTCTCGGTCAGCTCAGCCTTCACGCCCTCGGCACCGATCTTGTCCATCTTGTCAAAGGTGATGCAGACGGAGTCCAGCGTGTCGGCAGCAAAGCCCATGCTCTCCAGCATCCCGCGCAGGATGCGGCGGTCGTTGATGTTGACGGTGAAGCCGGTAAAGCCGATGTTCAGCAGCGCGCGGGTGGTCACGTCGATCAGCTCCACCTCGGCGTTGGGGGAGGCATCGCCCAGAATGTCGATATCGCACTGCACGAACTCGCGCAGACGGCCCTTCTGCGGGCGCTCGGCGCGGAACACCCGGTCGGTCTGGATGACCTTGAAGGGGTTGGGCAGCTTATCCTTATTAGCAGCGTAGTAGCGGCTCAGCGGCAGGGTGAGGTCGTAGCGCAGACCCATGTCGGACAGCTGCTTGGGGTCGCCGGTGTTCAGGGCGGCGGTCAGCTTATCGCCGCGCTTGAGCACCTTGAAGATCAGGTTCAGGTTGTCGCCGCCTTCGGATTTGTCCAGATTTTCCATATCCTCCAGCATGGGGGTGGAGATGCGCTCAAAACCGGCAGAGCGGTAGGTCTCCAGAATCTTGCCCTGAATGTAGTCGCGCAGGGTCTGTTCGGCGGGCAGCAGGTCCCGCATACCCTTCAAAGCCTGTGTTTTCATAATAGTAATTCCTCTCTATCTGTAAATTGTACCCGCCCTCGATGCCTGAAAAGGGGCGGGAGCGTTTTTAACTCAGTACTTTACCATTATAAAGGATAATGCCGGATTGTCAATCCAAATGGGCACACTATCGCAAATTGCACAAATCTTTGAGGTGAAGGTATGAAACAGCAGTTTGCAGCAAAACACCCGTGGACAATTCTGGCTGCGGGGGCAGCCATTCAGGTGCTTACCGGCTTACCGGCGGCTTGGGGCGTTTTTCAGCAGCCGGTCATGGAGGAATACGGCCTTTCGGAGCAGGGGGCGGGTTACGCCTTTGCCCTGCTTATTGCCTCCTTTGGGGTGGGGTGTGTGCTGGGCGGTTTTTTGCAGGACAAAAAGGGGCCGCGCTGTGCGGCATTGTGGGGCACAGCCCTGCTCTGCGGCGGCTTTTTTGCAGCGGCCTTTCTGCCGGGCTGGGCAGGGTGGGGATTCTTTCTGGCCTTCAGCATCCCGGCGGGGCTGGGCACGGCCTTTTTTGACCCCTCTATCCAGTCCTGCGCCCAAAAGTGGTACGCGGGGCGCAAGGGGCTGGCGACCGGGGTCATCGGCGGTGCAGTGGGACTTTCCGGCGCGTTCCTGACCCTGTTCGTCCGGGCGGCGTTGCGGGGCTTTGGCCCGGTGCAGGGGATCCGGGGCGCGTTCTGGGCGCTTGGCGCGCTCACCCTGCCGGTGTGCCTTGCGGGCAGTGCGGTACTCAGCGACCCACCGCAGAAAAAACAGCAGCCAAGCGTCAAAAACACCCTCGACCTCTCCCCGGGGCAGATGCTGCGCACAAAGCAGTACTGGTTGTGTGCGGGCGCGGTGTGCTTTTCCACTCCGGCGGTGCTGCTGTTCAGTCCCATCATCTTAAAGCTGGGCATGGAACGCGGGCTGGACGAGACTGCTGCGCTGTGGAGCATCGTACTGGGCAGTGTGGGCAGCGCTGCGGGACGGATGCTGATGCCCATGCTCAGCGACCACATCGGCCGCCGCGCCACCGACCTTGGGCTGTTTGCGGCTTCGCTTGCGCTGTCGGCGGCGTTCTGGGCAGCGCAGGGCTGGTGGGTGGTGGTGTGCTACGCCGGGCTCACCTTCTGCTACTCAGCGCTGGCTGCGGTGCTGCCCGCCCTTTCCACCGACCTGTTCGGCCTGCCCCATGCCGGGGTGAACTACGGCTTTCTGGCCTTGGGGCAGAGCGTGGGCAGCCTTGCGTTTCCTTTTGCAGCCAACCTGCTGGCGCTGGAAAACGGGCGGCACCTGCTTGCCATGGCCGGTGCGGCGGCGGGTTTTGCAGCCATTTGGGCGCTGCATCCGGTGCAGAAAGACCCGCGCTGAAACGCGCAAAAAGAAAAGGATGCAAAAAAGTTTGCCGGTGCTTACGGCAGAATTGACAAAAACTTGACGACTGTTTTGTATAAAGCGGTGGAAATGCCAGTTAGCTCTGCATGACCGTAAAACCCGGCTGCACTTTTTGCAGGAAATGACTTGCAAAATTCGTCTGTTTTCTCTATAATAAAATCATGCGTGGTAGTACCGGTGCAGGCGCTGAAAGAGAGCAGTGCACCCGGTTCGGATGCAAGCAGTATGGAGCAGCAGCTGTGCCGGCAGGGCGCGGCGGCGGTTTTGTGCTGCCAAAGCGACATTTGTCAAAAGGAGAGTATGATTATGACCTATTCGCAGCAAGTACAGAATATGTGCCCGATCACCAAAGGTCCTAAGCATGGTCCGGCTCCCATCCCCGAAGAGGGCGCATGGGTCAAGGCCTATGAGATCAAGGACATCAGCGGCTACACCCATGGTGTGGGCTGGTGTGCACCCCAGCAGGGCACCTGCAAGCTGTCCCTGAACATCAAGAACGGCGTCATCGAAGAGGCTCTGGTGGAGACCATCGGCTGCTCCGGCATGACCCACTCTGCTGCTATGGCAGGCGAGATCCTGCCCGGCAAGACCATTCTGGAAGCTCTGAACACCGACCTGGTGTGCGACGCCATCAACGTGGCTATGCGCGAGCTGTTCCTGCAGATCGTCTACGGCCGCAGCCAGACCGCTTTCTCTGAGGACGGTCTGCCCATCGGCGCAGGTCTGGACGACCTGGGCAAGGGTCTGCGCTCCATGACCGGCACCATCTTCTCCACCAAGGAGAAGGGCGTGCGTTATCTGGAGCTGACCGAGGGCTACATCAACAAGCTGGCAGTGGACGCTAACGATGAGGTCATCGGCTATCAGTTCGTTAAGCTGGGCAAGATGATGGAGGATATCCGTCACGGCAAGACCCCCAACGAGGCTTACGAGAAGAACGTGGGTACTTACGGCCGCTTCAGCAAGGAGCAGGGCGCTGTGAAGTACATCGACCCGCGTGAGGAATAAGAGAGGAGGAACAACTCAATGGCAACTTTTGAATCTATGGATCGCCGTATGCCTAAAATTGAGGCATGCCTGAAGGCTAACGGTCTGGAGTCTCTGGACGCTTGCAACGAGATGCTCCTCGCTAAGGGCATCGACTGCGACAAGATCGTCCGCGGCGTGCAGCCCATCTGCTTTGATAACGCTGTCTGGGCCTACACTCTGGGCACTGCTATCGCTGTGAAGCGCGGCCTGACCGACGCTGCCGAGTGTGCAGCTGCAATCGGTGAGGGTCTGGAAGCTTTCACCATCCCCGGCTCCGTTGCTGAGCAGCGTCAGGTCGGTCTGGGCCACGGCAACCTGGGCGCTCGTCTGCTGAGCGAGGACACCACCTGCTTCGCTTTCCTGGCAGGCCACGAGTCCTTTGCTGCTGCTGAGGGTGCTATCGGCATCGCCCGCACCGCAAACAAGGTCCGCAAGACCCCCCTGCGCGTCATCCTGAACGGCCTGGGCAAAGACGCAGCTTACATCATTTCCCGTATCAACGGTTTCACCTATGTGCAGACCGAGTACGATATCCCTACCCAGACCCTGACTGTGGTCAAGGAGATCCCCTTCTCCGAGGGTGAGCGCGCAGCCGTTAAGTGCTACGGCGCTAACGACGTTATGGAAGGCGTTGCCATCATGAAGAAGGAGGACGTGCAGTGCTCCATCACCGGCAACTCCACCAACCCCGTCCGCTTCCAGCATCTGGTTGCCGGCACCTACAAGAAGTGGGCTATCGAGAACGGCAAGAAGTACTTCTCCGTCGCTTCCGGCGGCGGCACCGGCCGTACCCTGCACCCCGATAACGTGGCTGCAGGCCCCGCAAGCTACGGCCTGACCGACTCTCTGGGCCGCGTGCACGGCGATGCTCAGTTCGCAGGCTCCTCTTCTGTGCCCGCACACGTTGAGATGATGGGTCTGATCGGCATGGGCAACAACCCCATGGTCGGCGCTACCGTTGCCTGCGCTGTTGCTGCTGCACAGGCCAACGCCTAAATCCTTTTCCCAAGTTCGGCAGAGGGGGCCGCTTGTAAAAGAGCAGCCCCCTTTTTATGCTGATAGATGTTCGCAACCACAAACCACGAAGCAATCAAGGAAGGAAAAACATGAAAAAAGCTCAGATCAAGAAGAGCGTGTCTGCACTGGCTATGGCAGCGGTCATCGCGGTCAGCCTGTTTGGCTACGGCTGCGGTGCAAAGTCTGCCTCTACCAGTTCTGACGCAGGTGTGTCCGGTGACTTCACCGGCACTGCCAAGGGCTTCGGCGGCGACGTTTCCGTCACCCTGACCCTGACCGACGGCGCCATCACCGGCTGCACCGCCGAGGGCAAGGACGAGACCCCCGGCATCGGCACCATGGCTCTGGAGCAGCTGCCCGGCGCGATTGCCGAGAGCGGCAGCATTGCCGTGGACGGCGTGGCCACTGCAACCATCACCTCCGACGCCATCAAGGAGGCTGCCGCTGCCGCTCTGGCCGCAGCCGGCCTGAACGCTGATGACTACAAGACCGAGGTCAAGGCCGATACGACCAAGGCCGAGGACTCCACCATTGATGCAGACATTGCCATCGTGGGTGCAGGCGGTGCAGGCATGACTGCTGCCATCACGGCTGCTGCCGAGGGCAAGAGCGTGGTCATTCTGGAAAGCCAGCCCATGGTGGGCGGCAACTCCGTGCGCGCTACCGGCGGCATGAACGCCGGCAAGACCGTGTATCAGGATGAGAACGAGTTCGGCGAGTTCCGCAGGGCGTGGAAAAGACCCTGAAAAACCGCTGCTGAAAAGTACGCCGACAACGGCTACCATCACCGCTCTGGCAAAGACTGTCTCTGAGCAGTGGGCTGCTTATCAGGCAGACCCCAAGGGCTACTTCGACTCTGTGGAGCTGAT
>ENA-OQKR01000528-OQKR01000528.1-human-gut-metagenome-genome-assembly--contig:-NODE-528-length-15141-cov-2.754895_pt1 | contig 15141 bp, 13 predicted proteins | sample MGYA00242803_ERZ504806 | MGnify/ENA primary metagenome ERZ504806 (study PRJEB26092, sample SAMD00036399) | human gut metagenome | host: Homo sapiens | study: EMG produced TPA metagenomics assembly of...
GTGCTCGTTACTTTCGTCTTTTTTTGTCTCCTCGGTGTGGAGTCTGCCGGGCATGGACACGGAGTCTGCGCTGGGCATTCGGCTCCGAATGACTGAAGAGTGATTATTTGCCTGCGTCTAGACAATGTCAATATTATACCGGCGAGTCTCCTGAAATCCCTACTGCTGCAAGGTTTTCCCGGGCGTTTCGCGAACGTTGTGCACTATTGGTCGCATTACGCGGATGTGTGGCATTACGTTCATCAAGCCGTCCACATCGTGGACGAACAACCGTCCACGCTACGAAACGCAACCTCCAACAGTAGCTCCCTCTGATGGGCCGAGCCGTGAAGGAGAAGCAAAGGAGCTCCCCGTCGAGGGGAGCTGTCGTCGTAGGCGACTGAGGGGAGATCGTAGGCTCAGCCCTGAATCACCCCATACCCGTCATGCACAAACGGCTTGAAATCATCCTGGCGCGGCCCGCCCGGCTCATGCCGAATCGAACGATCAGTACCGAGCTTCTTCTCAGCCCTGAGCTGCGGCACCTCGGTCAGGTCATACGGCGTGGTCTGGTACACCCAGTTGAGCCAGTTGCGCCACAGCAGATTGGCGTGGGCGCGCCAGGCGAACAACGGTTCCAGCTTCGGATCGTCATGCGGGAAGTAGTTCTTCGGGAAGGGCACGTTGGTCATGCCCTTGGCCATATCGCGCTCGTATTCTTCGGCGAGCGTGTACTTGCCGTACTCCCAATGGCCGAGCGCGAACACTTCGGAGAAGTCACGCGTGGCGATCAGGCCCGGGCCGGACTGCGGCCCCCAAGTCAAGATCTGAAGGTCATGGTTGGCACGTACCTCGTTTTCGTTCACGCCGGCGAGGCGGGAGTGCGGCTGCAGATCAATCTCGTCGAAGCCATTGGTCAGGAAGCAGTATTCATCCTGCAGGTACTGCGGGAATACGCCGAAAATCTTCTCGGGGTAATCCACCTTGTGGATGCCGTAGCGATAGTACAGTGCGCCCATCGCACCCCAGCACAGGTATATGGTGGAGAACACATGGGTGGAGGCCCAGTCGAGAATCGTCTTGAACTCGTCCCAGTAGTCCACATCTTCGAACGGCATATGCTCTACAGGCGCGCCGGTGACCACAAAACCGTCGTAATAGTTGTCTTTGAACGCATCGAGGTTTTCGTAGAACTTGACGAGATGATCGGCGGAAACGTGCGTGGCCTCATGCGTGGAGGTCTTCATGAAGTCGATTTCGACCTGCAGCGGCGACTTGGAAATCAGACGCAGCAGCTGTGTTTCAGTCTCGATTTTCTTAGGCATCAAGTTCAGGATCACCAGTTTGAGCGGGCGGACGCGCTGACGCTCCGCCTCGGGCTTCTCCAGAGCGAAGATGCGCTCCGAATCGAGGATATCTCTGGCCGGCAGGCCACTGGGGATCTTGATAGGCATGTTCCTATTATGTCAATATTCGGGATAACGGTTCAGGGCATTCCTATAACGGCCATTTATGGCGCGTTATTACCCCGACTCCGACTCCGCCCCAAACCCCTCGCTGCGTGAGCCAATTCACGTTTTAAAACCGCGGGAAGATGACGCGACACGCCGATGTTGACTTTCTGGAATCTGCACCTATTGTAGATAGAGCTGTCTGAGAGACAAGCCGACGCGGGGTGGAGCAGCTCGGTAGCTCGCTGGGCTCATAACCCAGAGGTCCATGGTTCAAATCCATGCCCCGCTACGAACGTGGTTATATGGCCGCTGATTTCGGTACCGAAATCAGCGGCCTTTCCGTTTACCGTGGCGATATGGATGAAAGGCGATCAGGCAGCTACGGTGCCCAGGGAAGTCGGCGATCATAAACGTCTCGTCATTTTCATCGCGGATCTTCAGTTGTCTAATCCACGGGAGGCGACAGGCGTGAAGTTTCTCAACGAAGCGGAAGCCGGGCACAAGTCGTATGTTACGATCGACTTCGTGCCCAGCTCCCGTTCTTCTGCTCAGAAGCGGAGTGTGGTTCACCATCCAGCCGACATCATCGGCATCATGCCGCAGCGGGTCAACGTATCGGCCAGCGCATCGTCCAGTGCTTGAATCGGTCATAGCGACGACGCCACCGAACGACGATGGACAGTATGGCGCCTATCGCCAGAGCTGACACGGCCAGAACCGAGGCAAGCGACACATCGCCACCCGTGACGGGCAGTGACGGGCGAGGGTTGGGCGTGGTTGCCTCCGCCGGCGCCGGCGGCGTCTCGGGTTTCTCCGGTTCGCACGGTTTCTCCGACTCGCATGGGGGCAACACCCGCACACGCTCCCAGGCATCGTCATACCGGCTGGACGCCGGGGAAACACGGTCATCCCCCTCGAACCGCCAGACGAACACGTACCACCCAGGCCGTTCGGCGGTCAGATACATAGGAGCGCCATGCGCGTCCAACGCCCCGGCGCCGATTTTGAACGTGCCGTTCATCGCGGGAATCTCCCAGGTGGCCAGCAACCGGTGGTTGTCGTCTTCCGTGGGAACCTCTCCCCCAGATGGCTTGTACGCCTCATCGTTGGAGGGGTTGTCGGGATCGCCGGACCACCATACGCTCACCGTCGCATACGGCCGATCCGCCGCGAACTCATACTCTTCGTTGCCGGCATACTGGCCATGATCCGCAGGGAATCCCGATACGGTAATGGTGTCGCTGAGCTCGGCACCGATATCCGCCGAATGCTCAGTGACCGTCGACATGACTTCTAGCTTCCTGCGACTTGTATTGCTTTCCGTAGCCTCCATAAACGGACTTATCCAGTCGCCTATAAGGTATTCCTGCGCCTGTTTGCTCTGCTCGGACCGCCGAAACACCCATACCCATGTGCCAAAACCGCTATTCTGCTTGGTCCGGTAAGCGGCACCGTCATCCGGCTTGGTCATGGCCTGCACACGTGCCTGCTGCCCCACCCCGGTGAAAGAGGCCTTGCCATAGGCCACCGGCTCATAACCCAAAGTCGCCAATCGCGCAAGAAAAGCATCGGCGCTCTCTTGTGCATTCGGCGTAATGACATTGCCCACATCGCCCGTATCAAGACCATCGAAATAGTATCCGCGGGCCTGCAATTCCAAATCGGGCACCCAATAACTGTCCGCATCCGCCACGCCACTGGTCACGTCATCGAACACCGGAGAAGCCACATCAAGCACCTTCTCGGAGACCTTGGTGGATACCGCCGGAACAAAATCCTTACGCACCCGAAATGTCGCCGACGCGCCGCCAGTGGAAGCCATCGAGTCAAAGGCCAGCATGTCCTGAGTGCTGTCCATGACGTGCATCCGCCCATACTCGTATGTGGTGTTCGCCGTCACCTCGCCGGCGCCGGTCGCCTCCCACGCGATCGAGGACCCGGCGCTCGTCGACACCCCCGAGAACGTGTTGCCGCCTTGGACGAACCGCGCCGCCCCCTGCAAGGTGACGGTGAACGGCACTCCCGCGATCGCGTCACCGGCGCGGTTCACCACTTTCACCGAGATGGAACCGCTGCGCAAAGCCTCGGCATCGGTGCGTTCCACCGTCGTGCCCGCAGGCGTCTTGCCGGCCGATTGATCCCATATCCGGGCCGCCTTCGCCACGATCTCGGGGTACCGGCCTTGAATGACCGCCATCTGTCTCGCCCACTCGTCCCGATCGCGCCCGAAGTGATCCTGCACGATGATGCCGATCGCCGCATGGGTGGCGGCATCCGTGTCGCGGTACCGGTCAAGGATCCATGCCATACGCCGGGCGTTCTCATCGGAGGCAAGCACCGTGGTGGGGCCTATCACATAGTCGCTCAGTTTCCCCGCTTCGATGCAGTAGTACTTGTTGCCCGAAGCGTCCAGCCCCGCGACACCGACGTAATATTCCATATCGTTGTATGGAAACGCCACGTGATATCTTTCGTCGGCGGGCGTCAACGTCGCGGCATACGCCGTATTCGCCGAGCCGAACACCACTCCCACCATTATTATCAGACCGGTCAGCATCGCTACGATGGCCATGCCCCGTTGCCGCCATGTCGTTATCATCATTCGTCCTTTCCTGGTACGTTTCCCCGCATACTGCACTGTGTGCGGGTAGGCCACGATCATGGCAGATTTTCATTCGCTACAGCCGGTTTTTCGACCTATGTGGTCCGAGCTTGCCGTTTGCCGGCGAGTTGTGGATAACTCTTCCGCCGAGTTATCCACCTCATGCGGTTGACCGAACGTTTACCTGATAGTTATCCACAATGCGCAACATATGTTCAAAAGCCCTTAGAATAGGGCCTTATGGCAGCAGTACAACATCGCGCGACCACGCGCACTAGTAATACCGATAACAGCACCACGAAAACGAAGTCAAAGGCGACTTCTGCCCGAAAGAGCCCCGCAACCAAGCGCAAGAGAGTCAGCGCCGAAACGGCACGCGCCGCAGCAGCGCTGAAAGGCCTGGCTGTCGAAGCCCCCGCACCGTCCATCGAAGCAAACGAGCCCGGCCAGTTCGGCCGCATCAATGTCATGGACATCACTCCCGCCGAGGAGCGCGGCATCTTCCCCGCCCGTGTGGAACTCGGCGAACCGTTTGAGATGACCGCCCAGGTGTTCATCGAAGGCCGTACCAAGGTGGGTGCCACCGCCATCGTGCGCAACCCGCGCGGCAAGGAAACCATGCGCCGGGCCATGACCTGCGTAAATCCCGGCCTCGATCGTTGGACCGTGATGGTCAAGTGCGGCGAGCACAGCGATCTGAAGCCTTGGGAGGATGGCTACGCGGCCGTCAAGCGTCAGCTCGGCGAATGGACCGTGACCATCGAAGGTTGGGAAGACGCGTACGTCTCCTGGCTGCACGACGCCCGCATCAAGGTGCGTGTGATGGACGACGTGGACAACGCACTCAATTCCGGTGCCGAGTTGCTGGCCCGTTGGGCCGAAACCCCGGACACCGGCCTGACCGCACGCGATCGCAAGACCTTGGAGAAGGCCGCTGAGACCATGGCCGATCAGACGCTGAGCGCCGAGGATCGTCTCGCCGCCGGCGACAACCCGACCATCGCCGCCCTGCACGAGACTCACCCGCTGCGCGACGGCATCTCCCCCAGCCAGCCCCAGCGCTTCAAGGTGGAACGCCCGAAGTCCAGCTTCGCGGCTTGGTACCAGTTCTTCCCGCGTTCCGAAGGCGCCACCATCGATCCGAACACCGGCAAGATCATTCAGGGTACGCTGAAGACTTCGATGGCCGGCCTCGAACGCGCCGCTGCCGAGGGCTTCGACATCGTCTACCTGCCGCCGGTCTTCCCGATTGGCGTGACCAACCGCAAGGGCCGCAACAACACGCTGGTCGCCGGCCCCGATGACCCGGGCTCCCCGTTCGGCATCGGCTCCGAGCTAGGTGGCCACGACACCGTGGATCCACTGCTCGGCACCATGGACGATTTCAAGGCCCTGTGCCAGCGTGCACATGAACTGGGTCTGGAAATCGCGCTTGATTTCGCCCTGCAGTGCTCGCCCGATCACCCGTGGGTCAAGGCCCACCCGAACTGGTTCCGCCACAAGCCGGACGGCTCCATCGCCTTCGCCGAGAACCCGCCGAAGAAGTATCAGGACATCTACCCGATCGACTTCAACGCCGACATGCCCGGCATCGAAAAAGAAGTCGAACGCATCATGAATCTGTGGATCGAGGCGGGCGTCACCATCTTCCGCATCGATAACCCGCACACCAAGCCGGTGCGTTTCTGGCAGGACGTGATTGCCGCCGTGACCAAGAAGCACCCGGAGATCCTGTTCCTGGCCGAGGCATTCACCCGCCCGGGCATGATGCGCGCCCTGAGCTACGTGGGCTTCACCCAGTCCCACTGCTACTTCCCGTGGCGCAACACCAAGGACGAACTGGAAGAGTATCTGCCGGTCACCAATGGCGACGACGGCTACTACCAGCACAACACCTTCTGGCCCACCACGCCGGATATTCTCACCGCTTACGTGCGAGACAACGGCGTAGCCGGCCACTGCGTGCGTGCGGTGCTGGCAGCCATGGGCTCGCCGTCCTGGGGTATCTACAACGGTTACGAACTCATCGAGAACAAGCAGCGCCCCGGCTTCGAAGAGCAGATCGACAACGAGAAGTACGAGGTCAAGGTTCGCGATTGGAGCAAGGCCGAGCAGTACGGCGTGGCCGAGATGCTCACCGCACTCAACAAGATTCGTCGCGCCCACCCGGCCGCGTTGAGCTACCACAACCTCACCGTGCTGCCTACGTCCGACCCGAATATTCTGGCTTTCGCACGCCACACGCCGGCCGAACTGACCGGTACCGGCCAAGCGGACACGCTGATTGTGGTCGTGAACCTCGATGGACACAACGCACACCAGTCGATGATTCACCTGGAACTCAGCGAGCTGGGTCTGCCCACCGACCGCCCGCTCAACGTGCGCGACGAGCTGACCGGCCGCGAATTCCAGTGGGGTTGGGACAACTACGTGTCTCTGGCTCCTTGGGCGGATGTGGCCCACATCCTGTCCGTGCAGTGATGCGGTACTGCAACGGTAATGCAACAGTGATGCCGTTGACGTGCATGGGTTTATCGTGCGCGTAAACCGCTAGAAATCCTCCCCTCAAGGGGAGGATTTCGTCTGTTTGGGCATAGTGTCGGCATAATCTCAGCACGGTTTCTTGAGTTCCGCACCTGTTTTGCAGGCGTAAACAGGGTATTGTGGTGAGACGATAACGTAACTGTCGATTTTCAAGGAGAAATGACATGGCAGAAACCTTCAACGTCGTTGTGGAAATTCCGCGCGGCTCCAAGAACAAGTACGAAGTCGATCACGAGACCGGTCGCGTCTTCCTGGACCGTACCCTGTTCACCGCAATGGGTTACCCGGATGACTACGGCTACATCGACGGCACCCTGGGCGAGGACGGCGATCCGCTGGACGCTCTCGTGATGATTCCGAACTCCGTGTTCCCGGGCTGCGTGGTCGAGTGCCGCGCCGTGGGCCTGTACCACATGGTCGACGAGGCCGGCGGCGACGACAAGGTGCTGTGCGTGCCCGCCGACGTTCGTTTCGATGACATCAAGGACATCGACGACGTCAACGAGTACCACAAGGCCGAAATCAAGCACTTCTTCGAGCAGTACAAGGCTCTGGAGCCGGGCAAGGAAGTCCTGCCGGGCGACTACTGGACTGGTGCTGACGCCGCCGAAAAGGAAATCATTGCCGCGCGTCAGCGTCTCGCCGATTCCGAGAAGTGATTCGATTCTGAATCGTTGACAGGAGGCCCCTTCGGGGGCCTTTTGTTGTATTTGTGGCAAAGCCGCTCTACTCTCCCTCAGTCGCAGTTTCACTGCGCCAGCTCCCCAACAGAGGGAGCTTGTATTTTGTGATACAGTAATGTTTTGTCTTTTCAACTAGGCGTAGGCGGCGTGTAGGAACGCTGGTCGAGGCCCATCGCACGGTAATCCGGCGATGAACCTTCTGTCACACCATGATTTCGATAATCATTCAAATCCTGCTTATTTCTGTTTCCGTAGCTATGGATGCATTCGCCGTATCCATTGGCAAAGGCCTGACCGTATCCCGCGTACGAGTACAAGACGCCGTGAAAAGCACCCTCTGGTTCGGCGGATTCCAGATGCTGTTCCCTATTCTCGGCTATTTCGCGGCATCTACATTCAGCAAATACGTAACCCAATTCGACCATTGGATCATCTTCGCCCTGTTGGTGTTCATCGGCGGCAACATGGTTCACGAAGCCTTCGAAGAAGATGAGGAAAACTCCAAGGAGACCGCCCAGTTCGATTGGAAGCATATGCTTCCCCTGGCCGTGGCCTGCAGCATCGATGCGTTCGCCGTGGGCGTGAGCCTGGCCTTCATGTTCACCAAAGCCCATATGGCATTCGCCATCCTCAGCATCGGTGTGGTCACCGGACTGTTCTCCGCTGCGGGCCTGCACATTGGCCGCGCGTTCGGTTCCCGCTGGCAGAAGCCGGCGCAGATCGCCGGCGGCGTGGTGCTGATTCTACTCGGCATCAAAGTGCTATTGGAGCATTTGGGCGTTATCGCGTTCTGATTTAGTGCCATAAGCCCCTTCACCAGAAGGGGCTATTTTGTTTGATTTCACCGTTCCAATGCCCGACGTAGGATTGGGATAGAAATTCGATTATCTGAGAGGCGTATCATGACCGAGATCACCCAGGAGGGTTGGAAGAACAAAGCTCTGAGCATGTTGTTGGCCCAACTGACGTCCTATGTACTGTTCATCGCAGCCACGGTCATTCCCTCCCCTGGCACCGTCCCCATCATCCCTTTGATTATCGCCGCTCTGACGTTGGCCGCATTTGTCGTATTCTGGCCGTTCCGCGGCAGCATACTGGATCGTATCGTCACTTTGGTGTTTGGCGCGATTTCTCTGATTTTCGTCATCGTACCTTTCCCGACCAGCGAGGTTCCGCCGGATCAGACCGCTGCGGATGGCTCGGTACTTCCTTGGTATTCATGGGCACTGGCCATGGGCCTGCTGCTGGTGGTGCTGGTGGTCTTCTCCTTCGGACGCCAGATGGCTCGTGAGAAGCGCGAACATCTTATCCGCGCACTCTCTCACGCCGTGACTTCCGGTGTGGCAGCTCTCGCCGTGGCCGGCTGGTGCTTCCTACCTGATTTGGGCGCGATGCTCGCCAAGGGCACCGTTGCGGGAACCGTTGCCCTGATCATCCTCATCGTTTTGGGACTGGCTTTGGCCGTGGCTTCCACGTTGTGGGTGCGCGACGCCGATCCGGACCCGGATATCCGTTATCCGTGGATCGGTACCGGCCTGATGCCGGTAATGCTGATGGGCGTGACCATCGCCGCAACCGCACTGGTGCTCGGCCGTATCATCGGTTGATGGACGTCCACCGTTCCATATTCCGCAAACTTGTAACCTATGTGTCCACTACAAGCGCGTAGAATAATGAAAACCGTGCGAAAGCGGCATAACGCCGCTGACGACTCGTACAGCCACACCGAGCAATTGCGTAACACATTGCAGGATAAGGGGGATTAGCGTGACGGATCTTACGTTGATGACTTTCGCCAGCGACCCCGCCACCGTTTTGCCATCACTCGCCCTGCTTTCTCATCGCGTCCGCGTACTGCCGATGGATGCAGCCAGCTTGGTGAAGATGCCGGAGAACACCATTCTGTTTCTGGATGCACGCGATGATCTGGCGACCGCCAAAACCTTGTGCCGCCTCATCCACGCTTCCGGCCTGTCCACGCCAATCGTGCTGGTGCTGACCGAAGGCGGCTTCACCGTGGTCAACTCCCAGTGGGGCATTGCGGATGTGGTGGTCGCCACCGCTTCCCCGGCCGAAGTCGAGGGCCGATTGCGATTGGTCTCCGAGCGCGGCAACGCTCCCGCAGCCGCAGCAGCCGGTTCTCCCGCCGAATCCACCACCACGGTGGAAGATGGCCAGATTCGCTCCGGCGACCTCATTGTGGACACCAACGGCTATACCGCCTCCCTGCATGGACGCCCCATCGATCTGGCATACAAGGAGTTCGAACTCCTCAAGTACTTGGTCCAGCACCCCGGCCGCGTGTTCACGCGCGCCCAGTTGCTGCAGGAAGTATGGGGCTACGACTACTACGGTGGCACTCGTACGGTCGACGTGCATATCCGTCGTCTGCGCGCCAAGCTCGGCGGCGAATACGAACACCTCATCGGCACCGTGCGCAACGTGGGCTACCGATTCGACCCGCCGGAGACGGATAAGGAAACTGCCGCCGCACAGCAGGCCGCCAAAGCATCCTCTGCCGCCATCGACACCGATGACGATACTCCCGATCTCAACACCGTCGCCTGACAGACCAGCGGCGCTGCAAACTATCAATCATCGATATTACGCCGCTTAGGTCCATACGATGAGAGAAACCAAATCCGCGCGTCTCACGCGCATGCATGACGAATACGACATTCTGCGCCAGGTGATTCCGGCACCCGCTTGCGCACTGCATTTCTCGAATCCGCTCGAATTGCTGATCGCCACCGTGCTCAGCGCCCAGACCACCGACAAGCGTGTCAACACGGTCACCCCGGAACTGTTCGCCACCTACCCCACCGCCCGTGACTTGGCGCCGCAACCGGCCAAGTCGAAGCATCATCATCGCTGGGTCTATCGTTCGAAACCCAGCATCTCATCGGACTGGCCACGGCACTGGACGAACGATTCGGCGGCGTGGTGCCGCGCACGATGGATGAACTGACCAGCTTGCCGGGGGTCGGCCGCAAAACCGCGAACGTCGTGCTCGGCAACGCGTTCGATATCCCCGGATTCCCGGTCGATACGCATGTGATGCGCGTAACCGGACGACTGCGTTGGCGGTCGGATTGGCGGTCCGCACACCCCGATCCCGTGAAAATCGAGAAGGAAATCACCTCCTGTTTTCCGCCCGAAGAGTGGACGAATCTCAGCCACCGACTGATTCTGTTCGGCCGGGCCACCTGCCACGCACGTACCCCTGACTGCGCCAACTGCCCGCTGTCCGACACCTGCCCTAGCTATGCGCCGCCCGCCGGCAAGAGCACGTCCAAGCGCTAACTCATACCTCATCATGGTGAATTGCGGATTCTAGGCTGAATCCACCGCTAGACTGAAAACCATGCAGCACAGCAAGCGGGACAATACATGGTCCAAGTGGGGGATTTTTCTCGGAGTCGCCGTGGCACTCGGCGCACTCGTGGTTGTGGGATGGACGTTCATGCAAAACCGGTTCCAGCCGGGATCATCCCTCGATGCCGATGTGACCATTGGCATCGACGATATGCCGCAATCCTTGGATATTCGGTCCGATTCCTCTGCGGCAGCCGAACGCCTGCTCGTCGACAATGTGTATGAGACATTAGTGACCATCGATCAAGACAACAAGCTTCAGCCGGGACTGGCGACAAGCTGGAAGACTTCCGATGACGGACTGACCGTCACCCTGACACTGCAATCGGGCGTCACCTTCTCGAACGGCCATACGTTGGACGCCTCGGACGCCGTGTGGTCGTTGCAACAGAACGTGACCAACAAGGTGGCGGACGTCGACGAATTGGGCGATCTGGCGTCGGTCGCCAATCCGAACGCCACCACGGTGGTCATTACGCTTGCCAAGCCCAATCCGACGCTGCTGCGAGCGCTGTCCGGCAGACTCGGCATTGTCTACGATTCCGAGTCGTCCAGTGCCGATTATCAACGCAAGGCCATAGGTTCCGGACCATTCACCGTGGCCGATTTCCAGCCTGGCCATTCCCTGAAGCTGGCGCGCAGCGATACCTACCATGGCACCAAAGCGGCCAGCAATGTCGTTGAATTTTATGCAATACTCCGACGCCGATGCGCTCAGCAAGGCCCTGACCGACGGCAGTCTCGATATGGCGGCACCGGTTTTCGGCTTCGACGGCCACCGGTTTTGAACGGCAAGGATGGCCTGACCGTCAAGGAGGGGGCCACTACGGATAAGGTGCTGCTGGCCTACAACAACGGCACCGATTCGCTGCTCTCCGACGAACAGGCGCGTAAAGCCTTCCGCTATCAAATCGACGCAGCCGGCATCGCCTCCGCCCAACCCGACGCAGCCGGAGCATTGGGCGGCCCCATCAGCCTGCTGGAACCCGGATACGAAGATTTGACCGGACTGTACCCGCATGACGAAAACCAAGCTGGGCAGATGTTCTCCTACTTTGGTGCGCAATACCTGACTACGGTGAATCTGGTGGTTCCCGAAGAATACCGGTCGTTGGCCGAAACCATCAAGCAGCAGATCGAGCGGCAGCCGCGCCCCACGGTGAACCTTGAAGTGCTCTCCGATGAGGATTATGCCAAACGAATCAAGGACGGCAAATGGGAACTGACCGTGATGAGCATGGACGGCACGGATGATGCCGGCATATTCGCCGACCCCGATTCCATGTTCCATTACGACCATACCGAAGCGCAACAGGCCTATGCGGATGCTCGCGCCGCCACTAATGACGCCGATTATGAGGCACGAATGAAGGCGTACGCCCGGCTGATCAGCGAGGATGCGGCCAGTGATTGGCTGTATACCCGCAAATGCTTCACTGTGGCGTCCACCAAGGTCTCCGGCTACCCGACCTCGATGATCAATCGCCGCATGCCGCTGGCCGGGTTGACGGTGAAGTAGGCAACCTTCAGTCACGGACGGGCTACGCCCGATAGTCCTTGGCTCACTATCGTTCGATCGTTCGTACCTCGCCTGCGAACAGCCTACTGGGCTGTTTACTGTACAGTTCGGCTTGTCATGCAACGTGCATAAACTTTGGCCTTATGACTGAAGGCAAATCCATCATCAACGCCAACCTCACCCCGCTGCCCGACAAGGTCGGCGTGGACGGACTTGAGGACAAGTGGCGCACCGTCTGGGATGAAGACGGCACCTACAAATTCCGCAACACCCGCGACCGCAAGGCCGTCTACTCCATCGACACCCCGCCGCCCACCGTCTCCGGTTCGCTGCACGTGGGTCACGTGTTCTCTTACACGCACACCGATGTGATTGCGCGCTACAAGCGCATGCGCGGCTACGACGTGTTCTACCCGATGGGTTGGGATGACAACGGCCTGCCTACCGAGCGCCGCGTGCAGAACTACTATGGCGTGCGCGTGGACGTGTCTCTGCCTTACGACCCGGACTTCAAGCCGCCGTTTGAAGGCACTGATGGCAAGAAGATTGACGCCAAGGATCAGGTGCCGATTTCCCGCAAGAACTTCATCGAGCTGTGCGAGCGTCTGACTGCTCAGGATGAGAAGCTGTTTGAGGCCCTGTGGCGCAAGCTGGGTCTGTCCATCGACTGGTCGCAGACCTACCACACCATCGGTCAGCACCCGCAGCGTGTGGCCCAGAAGGCCTTCCTGCGCAACCTCGCCCGTGGCGAGGCCTACCAGCAGGACGCCCCCGGCCTGTGGGATGTGACCTTCCAGACCGCCGTGGCCCAGGCCGAGCTCGAATCGCGCGAATACCCCGGCTTCTACCACAAGGTGGCCTTCCGCTTTGAGGACGGCACCCCGATCTACATCGAGACCACCCGCCCCGAACTGCTGGCGGCCTGCACCTCGCTGATCGCCAACCCGAACGACGAACGCTACAAGCAGTACTTCGGCCAGTACGTCTACTCCCCTCTGTTCAAGGTCAAGGTGCCGATTCTGGCGCACCCGGCCGCCGAAATGGACAAGGGTGCCGGTATCGCCATGTGCTGTACGTTCGGTGATGTAACCGACGTCGAGTGGTGGCGCGACCTGAAGCTGCCCACCCGCCCGATCATCCAGCGCAACGGCCGTATCGTGATGGATACCCCGGACTGGATCGAGGACCCGGCCGGCCGCGAGGTCTTTGCCGAAACCGCTGGCAAGACCACGTTCTCCGCCCGCAAGATCATCGTCGACAAGCTGCGCGAGTCCGGCGATCTGGACGGCGAGCCGACCCCGACCAAGCGTATGACGAACTTCTACGAGAAGGGCGACAAGCCGCTCGAGATCGTCACCTCCCGCCAGTGGTATTTGAAGAACGGCGGTACCGACGCCAAGCTGAACGCCGAGCTTATCGAGCGTGGCAAGGAACTCGAGTTCCACCCCGACTTCATGCGCGTGCGTTATGAGAACTGGGTGCACGGCCTGAACGGCGACTGGCTGATCTCCCGTCAGCGCTCTTCGGCGTCCCGTTCCCGCTGTGGTACCCGGTGAACGCTTCCGGCGAGCCGGATTACGATCACCCGATCACTCCGTCCGAGGATCGTCTGCCGATCGACCCGACCATCGACGTGCCGGAGGGCTACGACGAGTCCCAGCGTGATGTGCCCGGTGGTTTCACCGCCGAAAAGGACATCATGGACACCTGGGCCACCTCTTCGCTGACCCCGCAGATCGTGACCCACTGGGCCGAGCCGGACGAGGCCTCCAAGGCCCTGTTCGCTTCCACCTTCCCGATGGACCTGCGCCCGCAGGGTCAGGACATCATCCGCACCTGGCTGTTCTCGACTGTGGACCGCGCGCACTTGGAGAACAAGTGCCTGCCGTGGGCCCATGCCACGCTGTCCGGCTGGATTCTGGACCCCGACCACAAGAAGATGTCGAAGTCCAAGGGCAACGTCGTGGTGCCGAACGAGCCGATCGAGAAGTTCGGCGCGGACGCCGTGCGTTACTGGGCCGCCGCCGCTCGCCTAGGCCTCGATGCCACGTACGACATCGGCCAGATGAAGATTGGCCGTCGACTGGCCATCAAGCTGCTGAACGCCACCAAGTTCGCGCTGGCCATCGGCCGTGAGGACGAGAACCATCACGTGGGCGCTGCCGCCGAGGCCGCGTGGAACCCGGCCGATGTGACCGAACCGCTGGATCGCGCCGCTATGGCCAAGCTGGCTTTGGTGGTGCGTCAGGCCACCGAGGCGCTGGAATCCTACGAGCATTCCAAGGCGCTGGAAGTCATCGAGTCCTACTTCTGGCAGTTCTGCGACGACTACATCGAGCTGGTCAAGAACCGCGCCTATGGCACTCCGGACGAGCACGGCAATGTGCCGTCCGAGAAGGCTGTGAAGTCCGCCCGCACCGCTCTGGGTCTGGGCCTGGACGCCTTCGCACGTCTGCTGGCCCCGTACCTGCCGTACGCCACCGAGGAAGTGTGGAGCTGGATGCACGCCGGTCCGGTTCCGTGCATCGCGCCGCCTGGCCGGTCGTGGACCCGTATGTCGAGGCCGCCACCGGTGCTTCCCCCGAGCTGCTGACTTGGGCCGGCAAGGCCGTGGAGCAGCTGCGTAAGATCAAGTCCGAGGCCAAGGTCTCCATGAAGACCCCAATCCTGTCTGTGGCACTGTCCGCTGCTTCGGAAGGTGTGGAAGCGATTCACGCCGCCTTGGGCGATATCGCGCAGGCCGGTCGCGTGGTCGGCAAGTTCGACTTGGTGGCCAAGCACGCCGAGGAATCCGCCGCCGAAGGCACGCCCGAAACCGAGGTCGCCGTCGAAGCCAGCGAGCTCGGTGAGCCGCCAGCTAAGAAGCCAAAGCACTGAACGTTACGCACAACAACAGTAGGTCTCACGGCAATGCCGCTCGTTCCGAGCCTACGGGAAGCCCACCGGGCTTCCCGCTTAACGGCTCGGCCAGCTAAGAAGCCAAAG
>ENA-OQKR01000529-OQKR01000529.1-human-gut-metagenome-genome-assembly--contig:-NODE-529-length-15141-cov-2.080858_pt1 | contig 15141 bp, 16 predicted proteins | sample MGYA00242803_ERZ504806 | MGnify/ENA primary metagenome ERZ504806 (study PRJEB26092, sample SAMD00036399) | human gut metagenome | host: Homo sapiens | study: EMG produced TPA metagenomics assembly of...
CGGTTCTCCAGCGGAGTGCCCGGAATGGGGCTGAGCAGGTTGATGGGAATGGATTGTACCCCCAGCTCTTTCAGGGTGAAAGCAAACTCAATGCGCTGTTCCATCGTCTCGCCCATACCGATGATGCCGCCGCTGCAAATGTCCATGCCTGCGTTGCGGGCTGCCTGCAAGGTGCGCAGCTTGTCTTCCTGCGTGTGCGTGCTGCACAGGGTGGGGAAGAAAGAGGGGGCTGTTTCCAGGTTGCAGTGGTAGCGGGTGACGCCGGCATTGTGCAGGGCGCGCAGCTCTTCTTCGGCCAGCAGGCCTAAGGATGCGCATAATTGTATGGATGAGTGGCGGCGCATGTAGCGCACTGTATTACAGAGTTGTTCCAATTGTTTGGGAGAGGGTTTCCGTCCGCTCGTAACGAGGGAGAAGCGGTTGACATCCTGCCGTTCATTGTATTGTGCCTGTTCGAGGCATTCTTCAGCGGAAAGTAGGTTGTAAACGTCGGCTTGGGTGTGATAGTGGGAAGATTGTGCGCACCATTTGCAGTTTTCGGGGCAGCGTCCCGACTTGGCGTTGATGATGGAGCACATGTCAAACTCATGCTGCGAGCATTGTACGGTAATCTCGTGTGCAGCGGCGTAAAGCGCTTCACGGTCGGCGGTATTCGCCAGCCAGGCGGCTTGGTCGGGCGATATGTCTATGCCTGCCAGCACCCGGGCTTTCAGTTCGTCGATAGTCATGGTGTGAATAGAATAGGGGATAGTCCGAACCGTGTCCTGCTTCCGTAGCGAACTGTCGGCCACGTTCTTGCGCAGACAACCGATTGTGACGCATCTGCCTATGCTGGCGAATGCGGCATACGACTTCCGGCTCCAGCGGCGGAAGCGTATCGTCTGTGCAGGGGATTGATTGCGTTTCACGGGTTCGGTATTTTGTTATAGATTCTTTTGACGGTGGCAAATGTAGGAAATAAAAACGAGAAAGAATTTTATATGGCTGAAAATATATAAAGAAAAGTAGGCAGGGCGGTTGGAGAAGCGCTTGCTTCCTTTTTGCCAGCGTAAGCAATCCTTTATGGTTTATAGGGGGAGAATGGCGGATACCTCTATGGGGTACGGAAAGTACCAAAGGCTGGTATGGGAAGTACCAATGTTTGGTACGTCGGATACCAACGTTTGGTACAACGGCTACCAACATAGGGTACGATGAATACCAACCGTTGGTATTGTCGGTATCCCACGGTGATATTCATTGTACCCAACGGAGGTATAGGTTTATGTCTATATAGAGAAAGATATAATACAGTGAAAGGAGTTATAACTTCGGGTTGTAAACGTAATCCACCGCTTTTTTGGCTTTCAGCGACGCTTGTACGTCTATCAGCCGTTGGTTGCTGCTGCCACGGAAGTAGAGATCTTCGTCGCGCAGTTCTTCTTTGAATTTGCCGTCCACCAGCACGTCGATGTACTCCAACAGTTTTGCCTGGCGGGGATTGTGCAGTAACGTTTCAAATGTATACCCCGTATAGCACCAGATGTTCTTCCGGCTCTGCCGCTTAATGGCATGTGCCAGTTCGGTGAAGCCTTCGGGCTGGTACATAGGGTCGCCACCGCTGAATGTCACATCGGCAAAGCTGTCGGCAAGCACCTTTTGCAGTATTTCATCGGTGCTCATCCAGCGTCCGCGGTTGATGTCCCACGATTCCGGATTATGACAGCCCGGACATCCGTTGGGACATCCGGCTGCGTAGATGGCGGTACGGAACCCCGGACCGTCCACCGTAGTATCTTCTATTATATTAAGAATGGAAAGCACTATTCAACTTTTAATTTTCATGGATTACTCTGTCGTTCAGCTCGGCGAGCTTGGCTTGATTCCAGCGGTCGGTAGTACCTACCAGGTAGCCGGTGATGCGCTGTAGCTTGTCGATGTGGGTGCTGCCGCACTTGGGACAGGCTTCCAGGTTGACGGTAGAGTTTTCGTATCCGCAGTCCAGGCAGCGGTTGCGGTTGTGATTTACCGAGCCGTAACCGATGTTGTACCGGTCCATCATGTCCACCACACGCATAATGACTTCGGGGTTGTGGGTGGCGTCGCCGTCAATCTCTACGTAGAAGATGTGTCCGCCGCGGGTCAGGTCGTGGTAGGGGGCCTCGATTTCGGCTTTGTGGCGGGCGCTGCACTTGTAGTACACGGGCACGTGGTTGGAGTTGGTGTAATAATCACGGTCCGTAATGCCCGGCAGGCAGCCGAACTTCTTGCGGTCTACACGTGTGAACTTGCCCGACAGCCCTTCGGCAGGCGTGGCCAGTACGCTGTAATTATGCTGGTATTGGTCGGAGAACTGGTTGGCACGGTCGCGCATGTAAGTCACGATTCTGAGTCCCAGTTCCTGAGCCTCTTCCGACTCTCCGTGATGCTTGCCCAAAAGCGCCACAAGACATTCCGCCAGACCGATGAACCCGATGCCTAGCGTACCCTGATTGATTACGGACGAGATGTCGTCGTTCGGTTTGAGCTTGTCGCAGCCTATCCACAAAGCGGACATCAGCAGAGGGAACTGCTTGGCGAACGCTGTCTTCTGGAACTCCATGCGTTCATGCAGTTGGCGTGCGGTGATGTCGAGCATGGCATCCAGCTTGGCGAAGAAACGGGCGATGCGCTGCTCCTTATCCGTAATGCCCATGCACTCTATGGCAAGGCGCACAAGTGTTGATTGTGGAGAAAGACAGGTTGCCGCGTCCGATGGATGTCTTGGGGCCGAAACGGTTTTCGAATACGCGTGTACGGCATCCCATGGTGGCTACTTCGTGCTCGTAGCGTTTCGGGTCGTCGGCTTTCCAGTCGTCACTTTGGTTGAAGGTGGCGTCCAGGTTCAGGAAGTTCGGGAAGAAACGGCGTGCGGTGACCTTGCAGGCAAGTTGGTAGAGGTCGTAGTTGCGGTCTTCGGGCAGATAGCTTACGCCGCGTTTCTTTTTCCATATCTGAATGGGGAAGATGGCCGTTTCGCCGTTGCCCAGCCCTGGTACGTGCTTTTCAGCAGTTCGCGGATGATGCAGCGTCCTTCGGCGGAAGTATCCGTACCGTAGTTGATGGAGCTGAATACCACCTGGTTGCCGCCGCGCGAGTGTATCGTGTTCATGTTGTGGATGAACGCTTCCATGGACTGGTGCACGCGGGCTACGGTCTGTTCACGGCATGCTGGACAATGCGGCGGTCGTCGGTCAGGCCGTCCAGCGGTTGTTGCAGATAGTCTGTCAGCTCTTTTTGGTAGAGGTGCGAGTAGTCCTTGCCGTTCAGCTCTTCCAGATTCTTTATTTCCTCGATGTAGCTGTTGCGCACGTAGGGGGCGAGGTAGAAGTCGAATGCGGGAATGGCTTGTCCGCCGTGCATTTCGTTTTGGGCGGTTTCCAATGAGATGCAACCCAGGATGCTGGCGGTCTCGATGCGTTTTGCAGGGCGCGATTCTCCGTGTCCGGCGGAGAAGCCGTATGTCAGGATGCGGTCCAGCGGGTGCTGCACGCATGTCAGGCTCTTGGTAGGGTAATAATCCTTGTCGTGGATGTGCAGGTAGTTGTGGCTGACGGCATCCAGCACTTCCTCGCTCAGCAGATAGTCGTCTACAAACGGTTTGGTGGTCTCGCTGGCAAACTTCATCATCATGCCTGCCGGAGTGTCGGCATTCATGTTGGCGTTCTCGCGGGTGATGTCGTTGGATTTGATGTTGATGATTTCCAGAAACATATCGCGCGTTTTCGCCTTGCGGGCAATGCTGCGCTGGTTGCGGTAGGCAATGTATTTCTGTGCTACATCTTTACGGCTGCTCTTCATCAGTTCCATTTCCACCAGGTCCTGAATGGCTTCCACCGTCATCTGGGCATCGCCCTTAAAGGAGATGTGGTCGGTGATCTGGCGTATCAGTTGCATGTCTTCTCCCTTGTCCGTATGGAGCATGGCCTTGCGGATGGCAGTTACTATTTTCTCTTCATTGAAGCCGACGATGCGCCCGTCACGCTTGAGTACCGTTTGTATCATGTTGATTGTATTTTTAGATTTTACAAATAGGAGTTAATTGCGAAACAAAGGTATGATAGTTTTCTGTAAGTTTTCTGTTTTGGAAAACTTTTGTTGGATTAAAAATGGTTAATGTATTGATAATCAAATATGCTTTGTTGCAAAATGGAAAACTTTGTAGAATTTGATGCTTTTACAATTGTATCTTATTGATAATTATGAGATAATATATCTGTCAATCTATTTCAAAATGACAGATGAGAAATAGGGATTTTATTTGTTGTTTTCTTAAATACTTTGGTTATATTTGCTTCTCTTTGTTCTTTGTATGAATAGGGTAAAGACTTGAATTTCTAACTATTATCAGTTAAAAGAAAAGTGAATATGGGAAAACTGTTTCCACCTTTTAAGGTCGATATTGCGGGTAGCATTATGTGTACCTTTTACGTTGCGGGATGCAAGAAACCGATATCAGTACGGGCAAATCAGCCTGTCGGCATTGCGTGCCATTGAAAATAAGGAAATATGCAAATTAATGGAGCGATTGAAGCTGGAAGGTATAGAGGTTGTGACAGATGGCGGATTTCGGAGTTATGACTTTTTGGAAGGCTGGGAAGGTATCCGTTGCAGAGTACAATGCTGATTCTTCATTGGAAAGAAGCTGGAAGTGACCGGCAGAATCGGTTTGCTTCAGTCACCCTATCCTTGAAGATTTGTTTTTCTGCTAAAGAATACCGCGGAAAATGTATTGCCAAAGCAGCATATACCGTCGCCCGGCAAAATGTTGATGAGGATTCTTCGTGAAACGGAAGCGGGGTGTTTGAAGTCGGTTTATCCGGATTTGAACATACTGTTGGATGATTTGGCTGTCGCTTATAAGAAGTTGTTGGAAGGGTTGTATGAGGCGGGTTGCCGTTATGTACAGTTTGAGGGAGTCAAATCCATGCTGACCGATGAAGCTGCCCGTCTTAACAACCGGGTACTGCGCGAGCGTCCCGAAGGATTGTTTGTAGCGTTTCATGCCGCAACGGATATGTTGATACGGTTGCACGGGGCGGATGCTTACTTCTTGAATTACGATTGTGGAATTTGCGACCGTAGCCGTCTGCTGTGGTTTGTGCATGAACGGGAAGCTGTGTTTGGCTTTGTGCTTTCTTATTACCCCGATGAGGAAGAACTGGATGAATTGCAGGCCAAGATGGAAGAAGTGCTGAATTATATACCGATGAAGCATTTGACACTCTGTCTGCCCGATGCGGATAACCTTCTCAATCCTTCGGAAGAGGATGAGGTGAAACAGTGGAAGACTGTGAGGTTGGCTAAGGATATGGCAAACCGTATATTCTCAGTCTGAATGCACACGCTGTTCATCTGAGCATGTTATTATGCCGGTTGCGTATTTCAGTCTGCCGGTCTGCGTGGCCGCAAGCCAATTCTATAAAATCAACGAATGTGTGTCAAAACTAAAGTCCGCTTACTATTTGTTCTTTTTAGGCACGGATTACACGGAAAACACGGATTTCACAAATTTTCTTTATTCTTTTTTTGTGAAATCCGTGTTTTCCGTGTAATCCGTGCCTAAAAGAAATCGTCAAGTGTATTTTGACACATCTCCGTTGGTCTTATATTCTGCCGGCTTTCTTTGCTTATTTAAGAACCTCAGCCAATTTTTCTTGCAATTCTTCTCCGTGCAAGCCGCGTGCAAGGATGATTCCGTCACCGTCAATCAGTACAGTGTGAGGAATGCTGCTTACGGCATACAACTTGGCGCCTTCGCAGTTCCAGTATTTCAGGTCGGACATCTGCGGCCAGGTAATATTCAGTTTCTTGATAGCCTCTTTCCAGGAATCACCGTTCTGGTCTAAGGAAACGCCTACAATCTCGAAATTCTTGTTCTTGTATTTGGCGTATGCCTCTACCAGATTGGGCATTTCGCGACGGCACGGGCCACACCAGCTTGCCCAGAAGTCAACGAGCACTGTTTTGCCCTTGCCCACATAGTCGGACAGTTTTACCGTTTTTCCTTCGGGGGTCTGCATTTCAAAGTCCGTAAACTTCTGACCTACGGCAGTGGCTTTCATCTTTTCTACGTTCTCCTTGATGCGGATGATGGTTTCGTCGTTGTTGTATGCTGCGGGGATTTGCGACATCAGCGGATCGAGTTCTTCCACATCCATGTAATAATGGTTCTTCTTGAGCAGGAATACTCCCACTGCGTTATTGATGTTTTGTTTGATTCCCTCTTTGGCAGTGGCGATATATTGCTCTTCCAGATCATTCATCTGCTTGGCTTTGGCTTCGCGCTGTTCGTCTGTCAGGGCTGTGTCTGACATGGACTGGTAGATGGCGTTCATCTGTTGGTTCAGCTCGTTTTGCTTGTCCCGGATGCGTTGGTAAATATCATTGTTGGCTGTACCGGTGGCAGAGTCGCCTTCGCCGGAAGTCAGTTTGATGTTGATTGCTCCGTTTTCGAGGAAGAAGTCCATCAGCACACCTTCTTTCCCGGAGGGCTGGCACGTGATATAGCGGTTCACAGCACTGTCCTGCGTTCCTTTGAAGGTGAAGGTTCCGTTGGTGATGACTGCAGAATCGAGTTTTACGAGCTGGCGGCCTTCTGCGGTTTGCAGATAAACGGTATCGCCATCGGCAGCGCCTTCTACTGTTCCGGTTACGGTGTAACCTTTGTTTCCGCTGTTACAAGCTGCGAATACGGCAGCGGCAGCGAGCAGGTAAGTTAATTTTTTCATTGCTTTGTTCATTAAATAAATAAATTGTTGCAGCAAAGATAATAATAAAAAATCCTCACCGGCATAACCGATGAGGATTTTATGTTTTTGTCCCTTTTTACAAGGATAGCTCTGCTTTTTATTCAGCAGCAGCTTCTGCTGCGGGAGCTTCTTCGGCCGGAGCTTCGGTTGCTTCTTCTGCAGGTGCTTCAGCGGCAGCCTTAGCAGCTTCTTCAGCAGCTTTCTTTTCGGCCAATGCCTTAGCTTTCACTTCATTTACTTTCTTTTCAGCTTCCAGACGTGCTTTTGCTTCAGCTTTCTTAGCTTCGTCTTCCTTAGCCTTCAGAGCAGCCAAACCGCTTTGTTTGTTGTTCTTCCAAGCTTCGAATTTAGCTTCTGCTTCTGCTTCGCCGAATGCGCCTTTCGCTACACCGCCCAGCAAGTGCTTCTTCATGTAAACACCTTCGCGAGAGAGGATGTTACGAACTGTGTCAGTAGGTTGTGCACCCTTCAACACCCAGTCAAGTGCGCGGTCGAACTTCAAATCTACTGTGGCAGGATTGGTGTTAGGGTTGTAAGTACCAATCTTCTCAATAAATTTACCATCACGTGGTGCTCTTACGTCTGCAATAACGATAGAGTAGAAAGCGTAGCTCTTACGTCCATGTCTTTGCAATCTGATTTTTGTTGCCATTTAAATAAATGTTTTTAGTTAATGATTTGAATTATGCTGCTATCTCGTAACAGCGGGCGCAAAGATACGCTTTTTCTTTTGATTGACAAAGAGTTTGCCTGATATTTTCATTATCGTGCCATAAATGCGCTTCTGTGTGAAAGACGGATGTGATTGTGTCTTGTTCTTTAAAATGTCTCCCTGCCGTTCCCGGCTGTAATCTGCTTAAATTTCACTTTTTCAACAAATTAACCCTATAGGTATTATCCTCTTATTTGTCCCCCTCTCATTTTTCCCGGTTTCATTGTTTCCACGTAATTTTGCCTTATCCGACAAACGATAACATATCAGGAACAAACGGACCTATGTTGTCTTTGCCGGCAGACGAAAACTTTTAATACTAACACTAAAAACAGATTTGTAACAATGAAGAAAATTACAGCAATTTCAGTTGTTTCCCTGCTTTTACTCGCTTCCTGCGGTGGCAAGGGAAAGGATGCCGCTTCCATGGATTATGGATTGGAAGAAGCAAACGAGGTAATATCCTATTACAACACAAGCATCGACATCACCAAGAAAATGGTGGACATGGGAGAGATCTCCAAGATTATCGATTATATGCAGAAAAACGGTAAGACTCTTGTAGCGCCCGTTGTTATCCGCACGCCGGTTTCCGCAACAGACACGACTGCTTTATTGAACCCCGGCGATTGCTTCCCGTCCTCGGCTGCCGACAGTCTGAAGATGTACTACCGTCGTTTCTTCGATGTGTCCAAGCGTCTGTATGCCAATTATGATGCTTACCGCGCCTACATCAAGGCCGAAGACTATAAGGACGACAACTATGCCAAAGGTAATGAAATCTGTAAGGAAGAGAAAGAGTTGGCAGAACAGATTCCCGGACTTCGTTCCCAAATCTATGCCCTGCTTACTCCCTATGCCGATAAAGCCGAAGAGGCCACACTGATGGATAATCCGCTGAAGGACCATATCCTTGCAGGAAAGGCTTTGATTTTTGAGATAGAGAAGACTTTGGAACTCTATTCGCCCGAAGCCAAGAAGGAAGATTTGCAGGCTGCTTACAATGCTGTCAACGCCAAGAAAGAGGCTGCTTCGAAGTTGGAGAAGAAAGCGGATTTCCAGAGTGAGATGTCGAACTACGATAATTTGCTGAAGTATGTGGACAAGTTCCTGGGAGAACTCCGCAAGCAACTGCGCGACGGAAAGTTCACCGAGGATGGTTATAATGATTTAGTATCCGAATATAATGACGTAATCAGCCGTTACAATAGTTTTATAAACTGATCGGCGTTCGGAATACAGCCGGTGTCCGGGAAGAACTATGAGTATCTTCCCGGATACCTTATTAATATGGCGAGTATGGCGCAGGCTCCCATGCAGAACGGGTAGTACAGATTGCCTATGATGCTGAGCGGCGAGATGCCCGCCAGTCCTGCGGCTATCAGCATTTGTGCGCCGTAAGGGATAATGCCCTGAATGAGACAGGAAAATGTATCCAGTATGCTTGCTGTTTTCCGGCGGTCCAGGTGAAAGCGTTTGGCTATGTCTTTGGCGATGGGACCGGTGGTGATGATGGCAATGGTGTTGTTGGCGGTGCAAAGATTGGCTACACTCACCAGTGCGGCTATACTGAATTCCGCACCCCGCTTGCCTGTGACGTGGCGGGTGAGGCGGGTGATGACAAAGTCGATACCGCCGTTGTAGCGGATTGTTTCCAGCATTCCGCCTGCCAGCAGGGTGATGATGATAAGTTCGCCCATACCGGTGATACCCGTTCCCATAGCGCCGAACCAATCGAAGAAAGCGGTGCTTGCATTCATGTTTTCGGCAGGAGTGACGCCGAAGACGCCCATTGCCGTGCAAATGCCGATGATTCCCGTAGAGACGATGCCAAGTAGCAAAACCACCATCACATTGACTCCGGTTATTGCCGTACCCAGTACGATAAGGTAGGGGATTACCTTTATCCATTCAATCTCGTATATCTGCGGAACGGCGGATAAGGAAAGTCCCTGAATTACATAGATGCCCAGTACCACCAGTGCAGCCGGCACTACAATCATGAAATTTATTTTGAACTTGTCCCTCATCACACAATCCTGCGTTTTGGTGGATGCAATGGTGGTGTCTGATATGAAGGAAAGATTGTCTCCGAAGAACGAACCGCCCACTACAATGGCTGTCATATAAGGCAGGTCGATACCGGTTTTCTCTGCCAGTCCCACCGCTACCGGAGTCAGGGCAACGATTGTTCCCACGCTTGTACCGATGGATAGGGAGATGAAACAGGCAGCGATGAAAATACCCGCCAGCAGCAGGTTGTCCGGCAGGATATGCAGGGTCAGGTTTACAGTGGCGTCGATAGCTCCCATCTGTTTGGCGCTTTGTGCAAACGCTCCGGCAAGGACAAATATCCATATCATCAGCAATATGTTCTTGTTACCGGCCCCGACGGAGAACTGATAGATGCGTTGTTCCAGCTTCAGTCCCCGCGTAATGGCAATGGCATAGCAGGACGACAGCAGAAAAGCTACCGTTATCGGCACTTTATAGAAATCGTTTATAAGCAGTGATGTGATGAGGTATAAACAAAGAAATACAGCCAACGGACTCAGCGACCACCAGCCGCCCTTTTGCTTGGGAGAGGTATTTGTATCTGCGGACATACTTTCTATCATGAGTTTATAAGAACGATTGTTTTGAGTAAATCGGCTGCAAAGATACAAAAACGGATGGAATTCTGGTGCATATCTAAATATTCGGACAGAAGAACAAAAGAACAAAAAAGAAAGGATTCAGTCCTTCAGGTAACATTACCTATTTTTTGTTCTTTTGTTCTTCTGTCCGAATCATTGTGGAATACCCGTCAACATCAGACGGTAATCCCGTGCACTCGGGCTATGAGCGCTTGTCGTTACAGTGTCACCCCTGTCTTGAAAATGGCGATTTCTTTATAACCTTTCTTTTCATTGTTCACAAACTCGCCGCTTGCTACGCGGATACAAACATTTGATAAGAAAAATCTACTTTCTTTCTGTCCACATCAAACAGCGCAGCAGAGTGTAATGTATTAGTCTCATCCGAAGATATACCACTGAGACTGATATCACCGGAAGCTACACATAAATCTGAAGCAAATAATTTTCCGGTGTAAAGGTCTTTGTTATAATTTTCTGCCTCGTATTCAGCGACTACATTCTTCGTTCCAAGCAGATCTGTAATTCCACATCCGGTTGCCATGACAACCGTTAATAACAGTACAGAAATTAATTTTGAATATTTACCGATACATTTCACGCCAGTCCAAATCTCCTCTGTCAATTGCCAAAATAATAATCTCTGCTGTTGCAAGGTTCGTAGCCAACGGGGATATTATAAGTATCACACATTCGAATCACGTCATTTAAATCTGGATCATGTGGCTTTGGATTAGAGGGCTCTCTTAAAAAGATAAGCGCATCAAATGTCATTTTGACGCAATCTGAGCTCCCAGCTGCTGTTTGCCACCTAAAGGACCGGCAAGATATTTATGAACTTTCAGGTTCGTAACTTCTTCAATTAATCTTCCGGTCGTTCCTGTAGCATAAAGACTGTGTTTGCTTAAAATTCCTCTATAAGCGATACAGAAATTTTGCATCAATGCTTTTTTTGAATCATGTGCTATCAGACCTATATTCATATCATTCACTCCTTACTGGTATTTTTTCGGTTGTAATCCTACGTTCAAGACTAATCCAATTCCAATATATAAACTTACAAGAGAAGTCAGACCATAACTTACAAAAGGTAATGGAACTCCGGTATTTGGCAAAATTTTGGTGGCAACACCAATGTTGATAAAACTTTGTATGCCGATCAGGCCGCCAACACCGCAGCATATGATTCTTCCTGCAAGGTCTTGCGATCGTATCCCAACTAAGATACATTGTATCACAATCAATAGTAATAACGCAATAATTATACACCCTCCGACAAAACCTAATTCTTCACCAATGATCGCAAAAATGAAATCTGTCTGTGGTTCAAGAATGAAATTACCGTTTTTTACGGATGTAGTCGTGTTATTATCCAGCCCTTTTCCTGTTAGCTGACCGGAACCAATTGCCATGACAGAGTTTTTCTGCTGGTAAGCTTCATCACTTTCATATTTTTCGGGTTCGATAAAAGCAAGGATACGCTTCTGCTGATAATCCTTTAAAAGCTTCTGGTCAGGCTGAACAACGATACTTAAAAAGATGACTGCGACCGGTATTAATATGATAAGGATGGTACCGATGAATTTATAACTTAGTCCGGCTACATAGATCATAAGACAGATCATAAGAGCGGTACAAATGGTTGTGGACAGGTTTGGCTCAATTAAGATCAATACCAGCGGAATACCTGCGAGGACAGCATATTTCAACAGTGTAAATTTATCATTGATATCTTCTTCGTGTTCCATCAAAAATTTTGCAAAAAATATGATCAGTAATATTTTTGCAAGTTCTGAAGGCTGGAATTGGATAAAGCCTACCTTGATCCAGCGGGTTGCACCATTTACATTCTCACCAAATAATTTTACTGCAGTAAGCATAATGATAGAAAGTATATACAATACCCAATAAAAATTTATGATCCACATATAGTCAATCAGTGACACGATGATCATAGCCGCAAGACCTATCACGACACCAAGAATCTGTTTGTTCTGAAGAGATTCTTTTGCACTGCCTACGACTAAGATACCGAAAATGGATAAAATACCTACAAGTGCAACAATTCCGAATTTGTAATTTTTCCAGTTATATGGTTTTGTAAATCTATGTGATCTCACGTTTCTTCTCCTGCTATTCTTATCACTATCTGTGAACGGTTAATCTCTACCTGAAAATCATCTTCTGTAAGTTCCATATATTTGGAAAGTGTTTCGTATAAATCTTTGCAAATATGTTCATAAGCCGAAGGAGTACATTGTACACGATCTGATATGACCAACGTGCGCAGACGATTCTTTGCAATGGATACGGAAGAGTTTTTCAGCATAATAAATCCTCCTAATTCTTCCTGAAAGCATGGGAAATTCTGGAAAATAACCCTTTGCCTGTGTCAAGATTCATAAAAGAGACTTCCGTGCCCGTGATTCGTTTGCAAATGTTAAGATATCCCTTTCCGGCTTTTGAATCCAATCCGATTACCGGTTCCCCCTGGTTCGTTCCTATTACAACCTGTTCGTCATCAGGAAGAATCCCAATCAGCGGAACGGCAAGAATCTCTGTGACATCGTCAACCGACATCATATCTCCTCTTTTCACCATATCCATCCGGATACGATTAATGATAAGATCGATTGTACGGATCTGGTTCTGTTCCAGAAGTCCGATGATACGGTCGGCATCACGGATGGATGATACTTCCGGAGTTGTAACTACAAGTGCACGGTCAGCACCGGCAATTGCATTTTGGAAGCCCTGCTCAATTCCTGCAGGACAATCCAGAAGTATGTAATCGAATTCTTCTTTTAATTCTGCGGTGAGTTTCTTCATCTGTCCCGGAGAAACTGCGGATTTATCTTTTGTCTGTGCGGATGGCAGTAAATAAAGATTCTCATATCGGCTGTCTCTGATCAGTGCCTGTTTAAGCCGGCAGCTTCCCTCAACAACATCAACAAGATTATATACAACCAGATTTTCCATGCCCATAACAACATCAAGGTTGCGAAGACCGAGATCAGTATCAATAATCACTACCTTTTTGCCAAGCTTAGATAATCCTGCACCTATATTTGCCGTTGTTGTTGTCTTTCCAACACCGCCTTTTCCTGATGTAATTACAATAACTTCGCCCATGAATAACTTCCTCCTATAACTGGTTTTACTTTAATCCCTCCGATCCGCAGTTTTTTAGGCTGCATATGGAGTGCTGCTATGACAGCATCTGTCCTGCCGGCGGCACCTGCAATCACGGTTCCGTATATAGTACCTGTCACGATTACATTTCCTTTTGATGCAACCGTTGCACCCTCTTCAACATCTCCGATGATCACGATGCTCTGTTCCGACTCCAGAACCTGTCTTCCTCTTAATGTACCTTTATAGAACTGTCCGTCCCTTTCATGGATAGCTTCAAGGCTTTCGTCCAGTAATTTTTTATGGACTTGTTCTGTAACAGTATTTTTCTCAATGATACAAAGTATTTCGATATTGGCAGCTGATTCAATTTCTCTTGTCAGCTGCCGCTCTTCATCTTCTGTGAAAGAACGGCCTTCATATTCCACAGCCATTTTTGCGTGAGCAAAGAACCTGGAAGCAGATTGGAATTTCTTTTTTACGACTTCCAGAAGTTCCTCGAATGAACTGTCTGAATCAAAATAAATAGTAATGCCGTATTTGTTACTCTTGATGAGCACCTGGTCTTTCACATAGAATCATCCTTTCTTTAATCTCCACCATTTGATCCGGTACCAATATCTGATGCAGATCCCGTGATCAATTCATTTTCCGGTGTGACTTTATAGTAGTACTCCATGACATCATTACCGACTTCAGCTGCAAATGTCGAACTGTAGCCGTTGGCAATACGGATTGCAAATGCAATCTGTGGGCTGTCACTAGGAGCAAATCCTACAAACAGACCGTGGTCTGGATGAGTCTGACTTTGCTGTGCAGTTCCGGTTTTACCGGATAATGCAATACCACTCGAATTTAATTTCGTAAAAATATCTTTATGTTCTGAAGTTACAACTGCTCTCATACCTTCATGGACTGCCTGCCATGTAGAGGCGGACACATCGGTAACTTATTTTTCACTTCAGGAGTATAGTCTTTGATCGTTTCCCTTTAGGGCTTGTAACCTTATCTAAAAGACTTAAGTTGTATACGGTTCCATCATTTGCAACTGCTGTGATATATCTTGCTAAGCTGACTGGTAGTATAGTTGTTGGTTCCCTGTCCGATAGCTAGATAATACAGAGTTGTCATCGGATATCTGCGGGTCAGATTCAGGAATTTCCATACCCGAAGTATCTCCAAGACCGAATTCTTCCGCATATTTTTGAAGTTTTGCAATACCACGTTCGCTTGAATAATAATTCTGTGTACTCTTTCCATCTGAGGTATCACTGTCCAGCTTTGAATCACCGGCATTATTGAGCCCCAGTCTGTAACCGACTTCATAGAAAAAGTCATTACAAGAATGCTGAATACCCTGTGATACATTCAGGTTACCATGTGATGACGGGTAAATCCAGCATTTTGGATTCGGTGTGACTTTCTTATATACTCCGGCACATGGAAGATATGTGTTAACGTCAATGACACCTTCGGTCAGACCGGCAATTGCAGATAATGGTTTGTAAGTGGAACCAGGTGCTGTCTTTTCCTGTGTTGCATTGTTGTAGAATGGACGGGACTGATTGGTAAGCAGTTTGCTGTAGTAATCAGAATCCATGGTATTTGCAAGACGGTTGTGTCATATCCGGGATAAGAGACGCATGCAAGTACTTCACCGGTGTTCGGATCTGTTGCAACCAATGAAACCGGTCAAAGGCTCCAGTCCTAACTGTCCGGGTGTAATCTCCAAAGACTGGATTTACTCCGCATAAAGTCATATGCACGACATTTCCTGCTTTCAGACCGTTATACTGCTCATCATCCTGATCCAGTATTCCCTGTTCATAGAGCATCATGCATACCTGCCTGCCGGTAAATGTTCCGGATTTTATCATATAGCGTAGATCAG
>ENA-OQKR01000530-OQKR01000530.1-human-gut-metagenome-genome-assembly--contig:-NODE-530-length-15126-cov-2.701180_pt1 | contig 15126 bp, 16 predicted proteins | sample MGYA00242803_ERZ504806 | MGnify/ENA primary metagenome ERZ504806 (study PRJEB26092, sample SAMD00036399) | human gut metagenome | host: Homo sapiens | study: EMG produced TPA metagenomics assembly of...
ATAATGACTGTCAGCTCACCCTTTTCTTTAGCTTCAACATTACCCTCTTCCGCAATATCTGCAATGCTGTCACTGCTGTCGCCAAACTCTTCCGCACTCTCTGTCACGGTTCCCGCTGACAGAGATGTGACTATCACGGACGCCACAACCAGCCAGGCCATGATGGTACTCGTCTTTTTTCGCATACCTGTTCCTCCCTTTTCCTCTAATTCACTTTACAGTTTTCTATAAAGCTGATATCACTGTGAATTTGCCTGATATTTTCTGTTCTGTCAACAAAGTGGATTTTAACAGAATTCTGGTCAAACAGCTATTCGCAATTGAAGCAGAGGACTTCCCTGATTCACCGACATTTACATTGACAAATTCCCCTGTTATGATATACTTTGAATAGATAAAACTATTTTATACTAAAAATTATTTTAACGAAAGCAAAATGAATGTGAGGATCTGATCATTATGAAGAATTTTAAAAATCGGTGATAAAACTTACGAGATTTCCCCTGATCCAGGGTGGAATGGGCGTTGGTATCAGCCTTGGCCGTCTGGCAGGCACCGTTGCAAAGGAAGGCGGGATTGGAATCATTTCCACCGCTCAGATCGGCTACCGGGAAAAGGATTTCGACCGGAATACCGAAGAAGCCAACCAGCGGGCTATCCTGTCCGAGATGAAAAAAGCACGCAGGATTTCTCCTGACGGTATCATCGGCTACAACATCATGGTTGCACTGAAGGAGTACGCATCTCATGTAAAAGCCGCTGTCCATGCCGGCGCTGACCTGATCATCTCCGGTGCAGGACTTCCTACAGAGCTCCCTGCTCTTGTCAGCGGAAGCAAAACAAAGATTGCCCCCATCGTCTCAACGGACAAATCTGCAAAGGTTATCCTGAAATACTGGGAAAGAAAGTACAAGCGCACTGCAGACCTTGTGGTGATCGAAGGTCCCCAGGCAGGCGGTCATCTGGGCTTCCACAAGGAAGAGCTGGATTCCTATACACCGGAAGCCTACGACAATGAGATCCGAAAGATCGTCCAGACTGTAAAAAGCTATGCCGCAAAATTCGGCACGGAAATCCCTGTAGTAGCTGCCGGCGGCATCGCCACGCACGAGGATGTAAAGCATGTCCTTGATCTTGGTGTGGACGGCGTTCAGGTCGCCACCCGTTTTATCCCAACGGAAGAATGTGACGCAGACATCCGGCTGAAAGAATCCCTGATCCACGCCGCAAAGGACGACATTGCCATTGTAAAAAGTCCGGTAGGTATGCCGGGACGTGCCATTATGAATCCCTTCATGCAGCACGTCATGGCCGGAGAAAAGATCCCGCACAGTTCCTGCCACCGCTGCCTTGCCAAATGTTCCCCCGGCGAGATCCCTTACTGCATTACAGACAAGCTGATCGCCGCCGTAAAGGGCGACGTGGAAAACGGCCTGCTGTTCTGCGGAGCAAAGGCTTATATGGCAGATAAGATCGAAACCGTGCACGATGTGATCGCTGATCTGTTTGGCACAGAGCCAGAATGCATCTGACTGTCATAAAGATAAACCTGCGCTGTCAGGCGCACTACACAAAAAGCCCCTGCTTTCATTGCTTTTCGCAGTGAAAACAGGGACTTTTTGTTTTTCTACCGGTTATCGATCTTTTCCGGGTACATGTCATGCTCTGTCAGACGTTTCCAGGCAATCTCCTCCCATCTGGTTCCGGCCTTTCCGTAATTGCAGTATGGATCAATGGAAATGCCGCCTCTCGGCGTAAATTTTCCCCAGACCTCAATGTATTTCGGATCCATGAGACGGATCAGATCCTTCATAATGATGTTCACGCAATCCTCATGAAAATCTCCGTGATTGCGGAAGCTGAAAAGATACAGCTTCAGAGATTTGCTCTCCACCATTTTTTCACCGGGTACGTAGGATATCGTGATCGTCGCGAAATCCGGCTGTCCGGTAATGGGACAAAGGCTTGTAAATTCCGGGCAGTTAAATTTTACAAAGTAATCGTTGTCCGGGTGCTTGTTCAAAAATGTTTCCAGTACCTCCGGAGCATAATTGTCCGGATATTTTACTTTCTGATTTCCGAGAAGGGTGATCCCTTCTTTTTCCAGGTTTTCTCTGCTCATATTTTTTTCCTTTCTATGGTCAAACGGATATTTTTGATCCGATCTATCTGTCAAGTGCCGGGTCCTTCACTCCATTGAGACGGAATGCCTCTGCTCTGTCAATACAGGTTCCACACACACCGCAAGGCTTTTCGCCGCCTTCGTAACAGCTCCAGGTCAGTTCATAAGGAACATTCAGCTCCAGGCCGGTTTTTACGACCTCTGCCTTTGTGCAGCTGACAAAAGGCGCCTCAACCTTCAGCTGGCCGCCGCTTCCCTGATAGATTGCCTCGTTGATCGCATTGTGAAACGCACTGCTACAGTCCGGATATGCATTTCCGGCTGCATCATCCGCATGTGCTCCGTAATAGATCACACTGCAGTTTTTTGACAGCGCAATACTTGCTGCCGAAGAAAGAAACAATCCGTTCCGGAACGGCACATAGGTTGAAACCGGTGAGCCATCGGTTTCCTTCAGCTGCTCTGCATAGCTTTCGTGCGGGATCTCTCTGTCTGAATGCTTCAGAAGCGAACAGTCACTGTACCGGAAGATCGGCTCCAGATCCAGATAAAGATTCTCCACTCCGTAATATTCTGCTGTTTTTCTGGCAGCCTCGATTTCTTTTGTGTGCTTCTGTCCGTAAGCTACTGTTAATGCAATTACATTCTCTTTTCCATATTTGTTTACGGCAAGCCCCAGGCAGGTGGTGGAATCCACACCGCCGCTTGCAAGTACAAGTGCTTTCATAGCGTTCTCCTTTTCTGCGGTATTTCTTGTTATATTGTGATATGTTTTCCTGTTATACTCCCCGTTTCTGCGGGTCCCAGATCACCTTATGAAGCTGGATCTGAAGCTTTACATCGTTGAGCTTTTTTTCCATAAGGAAATCCACGATCTCCACCGGCTGGATTCTGCCGAAAACAGGGCTGAAGTAAACTGCCGTTTTTCCGATCAGTCTGTACTTTTCCAGGATTTCCAGGGCTTTTTCCATATCTCTGCGGCTGCTGACCACAAATTTCAGCGTATCCTCACTGCCCAGAAGCTCCAGATTGGAAAGGAGCATCTCTTTTTCCATGCCGCTGTCCGGTGTTTTATAATCCATGGTAAAGGATGGACGTTTTTTTAATATATGATAAGGCTTCAGATCCACACTTCCATTGGTCTCAATCTCCACCCGCTGCGATGGATCCTCCAGGATTGCCTCGATCAGCTCCTCCATGCCTTTCCGTAAAAGTGGTTCCCCGCCTGTAAGTGTCACATTTTTTACGCCTGTCTCACGGATCCAGGAAAGAATCTCTTCTTTTGTCAGCCTTTCACTCTCACATCCCGGCTCATTTGCCCAGCTGGTATCACAGTAGCTGCACTGAAGATTGCAGCCTTTAAATCTTATAAAAGCGGCCAGCTCCCCGGCCCGTCTGCCCTCTCCGTTGATACTGACAAATTTCTCTACAACCTGATACGTACTCATAACCCTGCTGCCTCCCTTTCTTCTTCCGATTCCCGGTAAGCCGCACAGTTATTTGGTGTTTCGTAAACAACTGCTCTTTTCACAGAATAACCTTTTTCTTTCATTTTTCTGAAAAAATACTCTGAAAAATTCTCTGCTGTAGGGCGAAAGGGAACCTTTACCAGATGAAATCCTTCTTCGTTCAGTGCTTCCAGGGTTTTTGGACGTAATGTATTTTCTTCATAGATCAGCGTATGATCCATGGAATCTGCCAGCTCCTTGAGATCCTTTTTCAGATCTCCGAAATCTACCAGCATACCGCGCTCCTGACCGTTTTTCTCCAGGTTCCGGCTTTCTATCTCAATCTCCACATGCCAGCGATGGCCATGGATGTTGGAACACTTCCCGGTGTAACCGGACAAAAAATGTGCGGAATCGAAATCTGCTTCTGTTTTTAACTGATACATAAATTTTTCCTCCTTCTGGATCTGTCACACCACCCGGATATTTCCATAAATAAGAAAGAATCCTGCTTGCAGGATTCCCGGCCGTGATTCTTCTGTGATCTGCATGTCGGGCGGATATTCACGATCCGCATTCGCTGCGCAGTTTTAAACCGAATAACTGCTTGATTCGGTTAAAGTAAAAAAAGGCAGACCCGCCACGAGTCTGCCCTGATTCTCACATCTTCTTCAGCCCTGGTTTTATTTATAGACAGGATGGTACAAACGAACTGTCTTATATTAATTTGTATGGTATTTCCAGAGATACTGCATCAAACGATAAATCGGACCAGTACAGCGTTTCGTAAATAACTATACCAATCGCGTAGGATGCGGATTCGAGTGTGCTGGTATAAAAACGCAGGCGTAGCGGGCTACGCTGAGGCTTTTAGACCTGTGCAATCGGATTCGCAGACAAGTGAGTGGTATAGTTATTTCGAAAACGCTGTACTAGATCATCCACGTTCGCTGCTCACTCATGAGCGCAGTCGCTCCGCAACGATCTATGGGAACTTTCAGCTCCGGAACCACTGTAAATTTCCTGCGGGATTATCTTCTTCCGCAGCATTTCTTATATTTCTTACCGCTTCCGCACGGACACGGATCGTTGGGATAGATTTTTCTTGCAGATGCCGGCTGCATCGGCATTGCTGTCGGCACAAAGCTGTTCGGCATTGCAGTGTGCGGCTTGCCTGTGGCAAACGGCCATACTGCTCCTGAGATCTCATTCGGTGTGTAACCGCGGAATTCCAGCATTCTTGTGTTATTGTTTGCCTCCATGATCAGCTTTGTAAATTTCTCAAGCTGCTCATCGTTAAACTGGATCCCCTTCTGGTTCAGGTTTTCCATGATCGCTGACATTCTGCCATCCATGGAGCATTCTTTGTAAATAAAGAACAGTACCTGATCCTTCACTGCATCGGAAACCTTCATCTCATCCAGCAGAAATCTGCCCAGTCTCTGGTAAGAAGCAGATTTTGTCGGATAACCGTTTTCGGAATAATCCAGGATCTCATCTACAGACGGAATATAGAATTTCCGTCCGCCCTGACGTCTCTCGATATCCTTGTAGATGTTATTGACCAGTGCGGATTTCAGGATCAGCTGATCCTCCGCAAGCTCACAGATGCAGGCCTTCTCCGGAATGGTATGATACAGCTCGATGAAGCTGTCATATCCGATGTCAAAGCCTTTTCTCTGCTTAAACATCTCATATACGGTCTTTGCCGGTGCAGATACATACAGATAGCTTACCATAATAAGGCAATCCTTCAGCCAGTTTACCTGGCTGCGAAGTGTCTGGAACTCCGGTGTATTGATCTGATTGTAAACAGCTACAACCTCTGCCGGAACTTCTGCGTAATCATCACTGTAGGAAACAAGGTAGCCCATATCGTTCAGCCATTCTAACGTATTCCATTCATCCTCTGCAACATGGAAGCATTTTCTCTGAATAGCTGCCTCAAAAGCCAGTACCTCCTGATCGTCTGCTACGAGGAAGCTTGCTTTCATAACCTCCGGTTTAAGAACCTCTGCGGCAACCTTTGCGGCGATCTCTTCCTGATCCATTCCCTTGCAGTGAAGTCCAAGCTCACCTGCAATGCTGAGAAGGTCTTCTTTACGATAGGACATGAGGAAATCTTTTACTGTAGGGTTTCTTCTGCTGCCTGTGGCTGCCTCATCTGCTTTTGCAGCTCTGGCTGCTGCCTCTACTGCCGCTACTGTTGCAGCAATGTCTTCAGATGCTTTGGCTGTTTCCACCTCAGTTTCAACTGCTGCAGTGCATCCCAGCTCTGGTGCCTCTGTCCAGTACGGATCATCCTCACCCTTTACTTCTTTTATAATAGAAGGAGCTTCTGCTGTTCCCTCGTTTTTCTTCTCAATATCAACTCTGTATTCCGGAGCTTCCTTATCCGCACCATACTGACGGAAGGTAAACCATTTCTCGGAATCCATAAGCTCTACAGTCTCTGTCTCGCCTGCATTTTAATAATGTGAAATTATTCTTCGCTTCTCCGTCACCGTTCTCACGGATCTGTACTTTTTTCTGAAAAAATTCAATCTCATATAGGCTGCCTGCCGGATACTGAACCAGTTTTTCAAGCATGGCTGCCATATTTGCAAATGTAACGTCAGCCGCAACAGTACAACGTCTCCATACCGGCGGTTTCGTTCCTTTTCTTGTGATTTTTAACTGATAAAACATTCCTGTGTTCCTCTCCTGTAAATATATGCCGGATCAGGAGATACGAATAACTCCTGATCCGGCGTAAGCAACTTCCCCTATGTTATACAAAAATAGAGAAATTGTCAATATTTGAGAGGCTTCTACAACACAATATCATATTTCTCAACCTGGATCACAGCATTTCCGTCACTGTGAAACAGGATCTCATCTGCTTCCACTGGTGTTGGGATCACGGTAGTCGCAGTTTTGCTTCCATCATTGATAAAAAGCTCTATGGAGCTTCGATCCAGGATAAAACGCAGCTTCAGATTTTGTCTGTCATCTGTGATCTGGAGCTTTCTTGTACATACAACATCACGCTGCACCCCGCTCCAGGTTCTGTCGATTTCCAGTATCTGTCTTTTTCGATCATAGGTAAAGACCGTTGTATATTCTTCATTGCGTGCAAGCTCGATCCGGAACTCATTGTACACATCCAATGCTTCCTGATTTGGATTTCCAGAGTTCCTGCTTCCATCCATGATGCCATCTGCGTTCTGCAGTTCCACAGTCAGATCGATCATTCGGCCACGGACGCCTTCAAGGCTTAAGCTCTCACCCACTTTTACATTCTCATAACAGCAACGGTTTTTCCGATAATTCTCAATTTCTCGGACCGGCTTCTGCCAGATCTTTCCGTCACGATATTCCAGCTCTCTCGGAAGAGTCATCATTCCCTGCCATCTCTGCTTTTCCTTGATCACACAGCTATCCCAGGATTTCATCCAGGCGATCATCACTCTTCTTCCATCTGGAAGAAGGGTTGCTGCGGCGCATAAAAATCAAGTCCGTAGTCCAGACTTACCGGTGCGTCTTTTTCAAATGTATGTTTTTCGCTGTCATAATCTCCCGTAAAATACAGGGAATTATGTCCATTATGAAACTCATACCCTTTTGCACGCATATGCTGCGGAGAACAGATCAGCACATGTTTATCCCCGAGCGGAAAGAAATCGGGGCATTCCCACATAACACCGATTTCTCCTGTGGAGTTCTCCGCAAGAATTGTTTCAAATTTCCATTCTTTCAGATTTTTACTGGAAAACAGAACTACCTGTCCAGGAATTTCTTCGCTGCGGCATCCTACGAGCATATGGTATGTTCCGTTATCTTCCCATACCTTCGGATCACGGAAATCAACTCTGCTGCATTTCTCCGGAAGCATATCTCCGGTGACTATCGGATTTTTCTCTGCCTTTACATAATCTTTTCCGTCACCCCAGGCAAGGCACTGATTCTGCCGGACTTCTTCTTTTCCATCAGGCAGCTTTTCTGTTGTAACTCCTGTGTAGATCAAAGCCTGTTTTCCATCCGCTTCAATAGCACTTCCGGAAAAGCATCCCTCTCGATCATATTCCTGATCCGGTGCAAGCGCTGCAGGAAGCTGCTCCCATCTGATCATATCCTCCGTCACACTGTGGCCCCAGTGCATAGGGCCCCAGTCACGGCTGTAAGGATGATACTGGTAAAAAAGATGTACCTTTCCTTTAAAAACAGAAAATCCATTGGGATCATTGATCCAGCCAACCGGTGCAGATACATGAAAGGCCGGTTTCTCTTCCTGCGGGATATTTTTTGCTTCCTCTATTTCATAAAGACGTGCTTTTTCAAGTTTTTCACTCATACTCTGCTCTCTCTTTCTTTTTTATGTTTCTGACCGGTATCTTTTTCTGTTTTTATTTCTCTGTCTCACTAAGAGACTTCTGATACTGGTCAAAATATTTCTGTTTGATTGCCAGATAATCAGACAGTCCATACTGCTCCATCTTTTTCAGATAGGAATCCCATTCTTTATCGATGCCGCCATTCAGGATCCAGTCTGCTTTTTTCTGTTCCGCATACTTCTTGATATCCGTGTCGTACTGAGATACCTTATTGGTATCATCAATACTCATAAATACATTCGGATACACATATTTACTGTTCATATCCTTAAGATATGTTTCGTGCATATTGTCGAGACGCCATTTTGCATCTGCCGGCTCTGTTACATATACATCGTAATACTCGTTAAGTATTGCCAACGGTCCATTTACAGACTGTGCTTCACGAACCTCTACCGGAGATGCATCTCCCAGATCCATATGTTTCAGCATCTGACCACCTTCTGCATTCTCGGACATCTCAAAGATATTAAATGAATCTTTTTCCCCGTAAGTACCCCAGTTATCTGCGGAGACTGGATCGGTGCATACATCTGATCGATCCATGCTGCTGCCAGTGCCGTATTTCGACAGCTTGTAGTCAGAACGCAGCGTCCTCTGTCAAAGCCACTGGTTTCACTGTTATTCTGTCTTGTGATATTTACAAGACCATCCGGACCGGCCAGCGCCGGGAGCATTACATAATCTTCATTGTTATCAATATTTGCAATATCCCAGGTGAAACACAGACCATATCTGTGGTTCTTACCTTTTGCAACATAAGTTGACCATTCCTGGGTAAAAGCCTCCGGATCCACCAGCTTTTCTTCTACCAGCTGATGGAGCCACTGAATACCTTCTTTATAGCCTTCCTGTACAGTTGTATAAATAACGGTTCCATCATCTTTTACTGCAAAATGATCACCGGTGTCACCATATCCTTCTCCGAATCCGTTGATGAGAATTGCAGGATCCTGATCACCATTATTGATGATAAAGGACATCGGGATCACACCACCCTCAATGTTGAATTTCTTTTCCAGTTTATCTGCATTGTCGCGGAAAGCGATCAGAACCTGTTCCAGTTCCTCAGTTGTAGTCGGAACGTCCAGCTTCAGATAATCCAGCCATTTTTTATTAATGTAGGGAATATCTCCAATTGCCTGAATGGCTTCTTTCCCCGCACCAAGCTGCTCGATCCATGGGAAAGAATAAATATGTCCGTCCGGTGCTGTACACATTGTTCTGTATTCCGGGTATTTTTCAAATACAGCCTTAAGATTCGGCATGTATTTATCAATGAGATTTTCTACCGGAATAATGATTCCCTGTTTGGCATAACGAAGAAGATCATAATCACTCATCCCTGCGTTAAAAAGTCCATCCGGAAGATTTCCGAACTGTGCCAGCGCCAGATTTTTTTGTCATCAAACTGATCCGATACAAAACAGGTCCAGTCAATGTGGACATTGGTCTGCTTTTCCAGTCTTTCAAAGATCGTTCTTTCATTAGGTTCCTGTGTAGATGTTGCAGGTGCACTGGTAATAAAAGACAGCTCTGCTTTTTCTTTCAGAGGAAAGGACACATCTTCCACCGGGGTATCCGGATCTGTTTCTGCTTTCATGTGTTCTTTTCCATTTCCACATCCGGCACTGCATACCATTATAATTGCAGAAAGCCCGATTGCCAATAATGCCTTCATTCTTTTTTTCATCATTATCAACCTCCTGTCATCAGCCTTTTACAGAACCAACCATAATGCCCTGGTCAAAATATTTCTGGAAGAATGGATACATGATCAGAAGCGGTAAACTTGATACAATGATCGTAGCATATTTCAGAAGTTCCGCTACCTTTGCCATCTGTGCAGTACTCTGGATATCTGCGATCATTCCGGGCTGCGGTGTATTCTGTACAAGGATGGAACGAAGTACCAGCTGCAATGGCTGCAGTTTCGCATCATTCAAATAAATCATAGCGTCAAAATAACTGTTCCACATTCCTACAAAGGACCACAGTGCAAGCACTGCGATGATCGGTTTGCATACCGGCATCATAATCTTGAAAAAATGCTCGATTTCCGTGGCACCGTCAATGGCAGATGCCTCTCTGAGTTCCTTGGGGATAGACTGATAATAGGTTCTGGCAAGGATCATGTTCCAGACATTAAACGCACCCGGAAGCAGGATTGCCCAGATTGTATTTACCAGATGCAACTGATTGATCAGGATAAAAGTCGGGATCATTCCTCCACCGAAAAACATGGTAATGAGAAAAATAACATTGAAGAAATTTCTTCCCACAAATTCTTTCTTGGACATTGGATATGCTGCCAGCAGAGTTACCAGAACTGAAATAATGGTAAACACCAGGGAATAAAAAATGAGTTTGCAAAGCCTCTCCAGATCATATTATTTTCAAGAACTCTGCGGTACGCATCGATCGTCCACTTCCGCACATCAAAGCTGATCCCCTGGCTGTTCAGCACATTCGGATCCATAAAGGATGCGATCACAACATATAAAAGCGGAACCAGAATGGAAAGTACAAATGCACCCAGAAGTACGTATCCGATTCCTAAAATGGCTTTGTCAGATGCCGAATATTTCTTTTTCTTTGCTTTTGCCATAACAGCACCTCCTATAATCCCTCTCCGTCATTCAGTTTCTTGACTACCCAGTTTACAAAGATCAAAAGAATTACATTGATCACTGAATTAAACAGCCCCACTGCTGTAGAATATCCATAGTCTCCATTCAGAAGACCGATTCTGTATACATAAGTAGAAAGAATCTCAGATGCAGGAAGGTTCATATCTGTCTGCAGTGCATATGCTTTTTCAAAACCAATGCTCATAATATTTCCGGCCTGAAGGATAAACTGGATCACAATGATGTTTTTAATAGCCGGAAGCTGTACATACCAGATCTGCTGCAGGATATTTGCTCCATCCACCACTGCTGCCTCTTCCAGATCCTTACTTGCATTGGCAAGTGCTGCAGTATACATAATGGATGCCCATCCGGCTGTCTGCCAGATTCCGCTGGCTATGTAAATGGTACGAAATGCTGCCGGCATAGTCATCCAGTTGGCATCGGAACCGATCAGTTTATTCAGCGGACCTACCGGTGAAAGAAACATACGAACCATACCACAGAGTACGATAACGGAAATAAAATTCGGCGCATAGATCAGAAGCTGAATTTTTTTCCTGATCCCGGCTCTCCGGATCTGATTCAGAAGAAGTGCCAGGATGATCGGAATCGGAAATCCCCACAGCAGTCCGTAAATACTCAGTTTCAAAGTGTTCACAAGATAATTCATAAAATCCGGTGATGCCAGAAATCTCCGGAAGTATTCCAGTCCTACCCATTTGCTTCCAAATACACCATCAATGACATTGTAATCCTCAAAAGCGATCAGTACGCCACCCATGGGCACGTATTTGAAGATGATCGTCAGAAGAAGTGCAGGCAGCAGAAAAAACACATACAGCTGCCAGTTCTTTTTCACATACTGAAGCTTTTCTGCAGCAGTTCTTTTTCCTGCCGGAACAGCTTTCGCAGAACCTTTTTTCATTTCTCTTTTCCTCCCGTTTTTGTTCTTTCGTTCTTGTTTAGTAACCGGTAAAGTAACCGGTTACTTTATAATTTAATACTACTATATGACATAGCTTCTGTCAACCTTTTTTGTTAATTTATTCAAGAAAAGTTACCGGTAACTTAACTGGTTATTTTTTTATTGCTATTTAACGTCTGTATTGTTATACTTAATTACATCAATCCAATTATCTTGTACGGTCTGCAGATTTCTCTTATATGATCACATCTGCATTCCGTATCATAACTTTCTGCTGTTAAAAGGAGACTATTTTTTTATGGCTAAAAAACAGGTAACATTTGCCGATATTGCAGAATACACTGGTTTTTCCAAGACTACGATCTCCAGATATTTCAATCATCCGGATTCTCTAACCCTGGAAAATCAGGAAAAGATCGCAAAAGCCCTTGATGAGCTCGGCTACAGAAAAAACAAGCTTGCCAGGGTTCTTGCCAATGGAAAAAGCGAATTTGTAGGGATCATTGTCCCGAACCTTTATCTTCATTATTATTCCGAAATGCTGACACAGCTTCTTCGAAGTTACTCCGATTATCATTACAAATTTCTGGTTTTTGTCAGTGATGGCGGCCCGGAGAAAGAAATGCAGTATCTGGACGAGCTGATGGCTTATAAGATTGAAGGACTTATTGTTCTCAGCCATACTCTTTCCTCTGAAAAACTGGCTTCCTATAATATTCCTGTGATCGCCATTGAACGTGAAGCAGAACATATATGCAGCGTTACAACAGACAATTACATGGGCAGCGTGCAGGCTACTTCTCTGCTGATACGCAATCAGTGTGATGTACTGATCCACATCAATGTCCATGTACCTGAGAATATTCCGGCTTATGACCGTATCCGTGCCTTTGAGGAAACATGCCGGGAATATCATGTTCCTTATGAACTGAACCTTAATGTTTCCGGTGATTCCTATCAGGAGCTTTTTGAACAGATGCGTGTGATCTTTCAGGATATTGACAGTAAATATTCCGGTCAGAAAAAAGGCATATTTTTATCCAATGATACTTACGCAAATATATTTCTCAATCTGATCTTCCAGAAATACAACTGTCTGCCGGATGAATATCAGATCATCGGATTCGATAATTCACCCATTGCTGCGGAGTCCATCATTCCGATCACTACTATTGGACAGCAGATTGATGTGATCGCACAGACTACCATGGAACTGCTTGTGGAACAGATGAACGAAATGAAGAAAAGAAAACCGGCACCGCTTCAAAAACCGATCCACAAAAAGATCACTCCTGTTCTGATACGACGACAGACAACCGGAGACTGAAAATACTTACAACATTTTTCCATATTCCATAACAACCCGTATATTCATGTACTGGAAACTTCATGCTATAATTCTGTAGAAAAATGTCAGATAACCATTACCGCCGGGAAATATTTTACAGTTTTCCCGACATCTATAAATATCTATTCAGGGAGGAAATCATGAAAAAAGATCAGGAAATTTTTCAGGAACGTTTAAACCATCATCACGACGAGCTTCGATGGCTGTACACAGAGCTTTATCACAATGACGATATGTTTGCAGAGCTCTGCGACCAGATGTACCAGTATTTTACAGCACGCCGACGCGCACTCAAAAACCGCGACCTGGAAAGAGAAAAAAATCCGGACTGGTTCCGCCAGAAGGATATGCTTGGCATGATGCTCTATATTGACAATTTTGCCGGCAACATCAAGGGAGTTTCTGCCAAGCTTCCATATCTTAAGGAATGCAACGTGAACTGCCTGCATCTGATGCCGTTTCTGGACACTCCGAAGGGCCGTTCCGACGGTGGTTACGCAGTAGCCGACTTCCGCAAAGTCCGCCCGGACCTTGGTTCTATGAAGGACCTGGCTGCCCTTGCAGATAAATGCCACAAAAACGGAATGAACCTGTGTATGGATTTTGTTATGAACCACACTTCCGAGGATCATGAGTGGGCCAAAAAGGCACGCCAGGGTGACGGCGAATATATGAGCCGTTACTTCTTCTACAACAACCGTGAGATCCCGGACGAGTACGAAAAGACCGTACCTCAGGTGTTCCCTACCACTGCTCCGGGAAACTTTACCTGGCTTCCGGATATCGGTCATTATGTCATGACTACTTTTTACCCGTATCAGTGGGATCTGAACTATGGCAATCCCCGTGTTTTCAATGAGATGATGTATAACTTCCTCTTCCTTGCAAACCAGGGAATGGATGTGATCCGTATTGATGCGGTTCCGTATATCTGGAAAGAGCTTGGAACTCCGTGCCGTAACCTGAAACAGGTTCATACCATCGTCCGTATGATGCGTATGATCGCTGAAATCGTCTGCACCAGTGTTGTTCTTCTGGGTGAGGTCGTTATGGAGCCGGAGAAGGTTGTTCCTTATTTCGGAACTGTAGAGAAACCGGAATGCCATATGCTTTACAATGTAACCACCATGGCTACAACCTGGAACAGCATTGCCACCCGCGATATCCGCCTTCTGAAAAAACAGATGGACGTTGTAAACAGCCTTCCGAAGCAGTACACCTTCCTGAATTATCTCCGCTGCCATGACGATATCGGCTGGGGACTTGATTTCGCCACTCTGAAAGACTGGGGCATGGATGAGCCATCTCATAAGCGTTACCTGAATGATTTCTTTACAGGAAAGCATCCGGGAAGCGACAGCCGCGGAGAGCTCTATAATGATGACCCGGTAACTCAGGATGCCCGTTTCTGCGGAACTACTGCTTCCATGTGCGGGATCGAAGCTGCTCTTTTTGAAAAAGATGACGAGAAGCTGAAAACGGGGTATCCGCGAGGATCTGATGCTTCACGCATATATGCTTACCCAGTCCGGAATCCCGATGCTTTACAGCTCCGATGAAATCGGACGTCTCAATGATTATTCCTATAAAGAGGATCCGGATAAGGCTGCAGATTCCCGCTATATCCACCGTGGTGCTTTCCAGTGGGAGCTTGCCGGAAAAAGAAACTCCAAATCCTCCGTTGAGGGACAGATCTTCCAGACTCTTAGCCGCATGGAGCAGATCCGCAGCCAGGAATCTGTTTTTGATAAGGACTGTGATGTATATACATACGATGTTCATGATGACAGCATTCTCTGCATCCTCCGCCAGAAAGGAAACGAACGTTTCATCGGAATCTTCAATTTCAGTGACAGCGAAAAAACTGCCTGGATGCAGGAGGAAGGAACCTTCCACGATCTGATCACTGACCAGACACTGGAGCTTAAGGATGTGGAGCTTCCGGCTTATGGATTTATGTGGTGTAAGAGGATGTAACTGTTACTTGGTAAATAAAAAAGACGTGGCCTTACGGATCCACGTCTTTTTATTATGTTATATCTTTATTTTTTATAAGCTGTTCTGGTATTCAGAAATTACTTGCAGAGCTCCTCTGCCATTGCATCGATCTCTGCCACATTCTCATCGCTGAGGGAAGACATGATCTTTACATTGTTCTCAAGCCATGTGATATTTTTACTCTTCTCGAACATTCCTTTCATGACTTTAGCTGCAGTCGGTGCCCAGCTTCCGTTCTCAATGAGGCCGATGGTGCGGTTCTGGTAATTACGCTCTGTC
>ENA-OQKR01000535-OQKR01000535.1-human-gut-metagenome-genome-assembly--contig:-NODE-535-length-15041-cov-3.727840_pt1 | contig 15041 bp, 12 predicted proteins | sample MGYA00242803_ERZ504806 | MGnify/ENA primary metagenome ERZ504806 (study PRJEB26092, sample SAMD00036399) | human gut metagenome | host: Homo sapiens | study: EMG produced TPA metagenomics assembly of...
CAAACGCGACCGTTTCGACCGTTACTCGAACTTTGCCCGTATCGGCGACGGTTCACTGGGCGGCAAAGGCCGTGGTCTGGCATTCATTGACACATGGTGAAACATCATCCGGAATTCGACGAATTTGAAAATGCCCGCGTTGCCATACCAAAACGGTAGTACTATGTACGGATGTGTTCGATGAGTTCATGGACACCAACAATCTGTATCAGATAGCCCTGTCCGATGCCGATGACGATGTGATTCTCCGCTACTTTCTGAAAGCCAAACTGCCCGACCGTCTGGTTGAGGACTTTTTCACTTTCTTCGATGTGGTAAAATCACCTATTGCCATCCGCTCTTCCTCACTATTGGAAGACTCCCATTACCAACCTTTCGCCGGTATATACAATACTTATATGATTCCTTATCTGGACGATAAGTATGAAATGCTCCGTATGCTCAGCGATGCAATCAAGGGAGTTTACGCTTCTGTATATTTCCGCGATTCAAAGGCTTATATGCAAGCCACAAGCAATGTCATCGACCAGGAGAAAATGGCCGTAATCCTGCAGGAAGTGGTCGGCAACCAGTATGGCGACCGTTATTACCCGTCCATGTCGGGCGTGGCGCGTTCGCTCAACTATTATCCTATCGGAGACGAAAAAGCTGAAGAGGGTATTGTCAATCTGGCACTCGGGCTGGGCAAATACATCGTGGACGGCGGTATGACTCTCCGGTTCTCTCCCTATCACCCCAACCAGGTTCTGCAAACCAGCGAAATGGAGATTGCGCTCAAAGAAACCCAAACACGTTTTTATGCACTCGACCTGCGTAACGCCGGACATGACTTCTCCATTGACGATGGTTTCAACCTATTGAAATTACACGTAAAAGAGGCCGAGAAAGACGGTGCTCTCAAATATATAGCTTCCACCTACGACCCTTACGACCAGATAATCCGTGACGGTTTATATCCGGGCGGGCGCAAGGTTATCACCTTCGCCAATATCTTGCAGCATGATGTATTTCCTCTGCCCCGCATTTTGCAATTGGCATTAAAATACGGACAGCAGGAAATGCGCCGTCCTGTAGAAATCGAATTTGCAGCTACCATGAACCGTGAAAAGGACAAGACCGGAACGTTCTATCTGTTGCAAATACGCCCGATTGTCGACAGCAAGGAAATGCTTGACGAGGACCTCACAGCCATCCCCGATGAAAAACTGCTGCTCCGTTCCAATAATTCGTTAGGGCATGGCATAATGAATGAATTACAGGATGTAATTTATGTAAAGACCGACAACTACAGCGCTTCCCACAATCAGGAAATAGCCTGGGAGATAGAAAAATTGAACCAGCAATTTTTGGACGAGGGCAAGAACTATGTACTGATAGGACCGGGACGTTGGGGCAGCAGTGATACCTGGCTCGGTATTCCCGTTAAATGGCCCCACATCAGTGCAGCGCGTATCATTGTAGAAGCAGGACTGACGAACTATCGTGTCGATCCTAGTCAGGGAACACACTTTTTTCAGAACCTGACTTCATTCGGAGTAGGCTATTTCACAATCAATGCTTTCATGAATGACGGCGTGTATAATCAAGACTTTCTGAATGCACAACCTGCTGTATATGAGTCCAAATACCTGCGTCACGTGCACTTTGAACATCCTATAACCGCCAAAATGGACGGAAAGAAGAAACAGGGAGTAGTATTGCTACCCTCACGATAAGATTTTATGTCTAAAACAAGATTAAAACCAGATTAATCAATTATTCTTTTTTTGAGAAAAATGGGACAAATGATGTCCCATTTTTCATTTATAACCGCAAAACAAGGTGATAAGCGCTAATTATCTCATCTAAAAAACATATTTTTGTACCCGATTTCAAGAATTAGCAGGTAAAAAGATAACCAAACACTGTTGTTAATGGGTAAAAAATATACAACTTTTCTAACCCTGTTTACAGTAATATGTATTACATTGACCGGATGTGAGCGGGAGAATGAACAAACTGCAAACCAGGGCAGACTTAACCTGAGATTAGCAGTTGATACAAATGCAGAAAACATGGTAACACGTGCTACCGCTGATGAAGAGACATTACCCGACATCAACGACTTCTCAATTACCGTTCTTCAAAATAATAATGTACAACTTAGCTGGAACAAGTATGCCGACTTTACAGACGGAACGGAAATTGCAGCCGGCAACTATACACTAAAGGCCACTTATGGAAACATAGAAACCCAAGGTTTTGGAGCCCCATACTACGAAGGAGCAAAAGAGTTCTCCATAAAAAAGAACGAAAGTACAAACATATCGGTCATATGCTATCTTGCCAATGTAAAAGTTACGACAGAATACACGGAACTTTTCAAAAAATATTTTACAGACTACACCGTAAACATACGCCCTGCCGGCAGTACGGACATTTCATTCGGCAAGAATGAAACAAGGGCTGCATACGTAAAGCCCGGCAAGATAAGCATTTACCTATCAGGAAGCAAACAACAAGGAAACAAAGTCACATTTGAAGCCGCTACCATAGAGAATGCAAAGGCACGCCAGCATTACCGTCTGAAATTTGATGTACAAGCAGGGGGTACGGAATTGGATGTATCATTCACGGACGAAACGGAAAGAGTGCCGATAACCATAGATATTTCGGACGATGCCTTGAACACACAGCCACCGTTCTTTACGCCAACGGGATTTGAATCGGGAGTTGCCCGGGAGTTAACGGAATGGACAGAACCCGAATCCCCTTTATCAGCCTTGCTGACGGCGCGTGGCGGAATATCCAAATGTGTCTTGACAACCCGCTCTCCTTCTCTGTTGAGCAAGGGATGGCCCGCCGAGATTGATCTGGTAAATCCGGAACCAGGCATGCTTACCACATTACAAGATCTGGGACTGGAGTTAAAAGGATTAAGTACCAATGTCGATAAAATGGCAATGTTGGACTTCACAAAAGTACTGGTCAATATATCTCATTCGGAAACAAACGAAGAAAATACATTTACCTTGACCGCAACAGACAAATTGAGTAAGGTAAACAAAGAGCCATTGGTACTCAAAATCAAATCTCTGCCTAATGGTTTTGACGTAGCCCAACCCATGAATGCCGAACGTGGAAGCACTACCATACTGCTGACCGTCATTTTGAAAGGGGACATATCCAAAGTCAGCTATCAATATCAGGCATACGGTTATTGGCAACCTTTATTTCCTACGACCATAGAGAGTGACAAAGACACGCATCAAGTAACCATCACGTTCAAAGACGGGTTGCAGGAACCACAACAGATAAAAGTAATTGCGGGAGATAAAGAAAAGACCGTGACAGTAGGAATCGGTGAATCATCCTGTTCCCTGACTGCTCCCGAAGGGGATGTATGGGCTAAAAAAGCCACTCTCTATTTGGTTGGAGACACGGAGGGAACAACCGAATATCTGAAGACGGTTAAGGATGTTACCGTAAAATGCAGAAAAGCGTCAGGAGACTGGTTTTCTCCATCACAAGAAAAAATAAAAAATGCGGTTGAGGTTAGCGGATTAGAGCCTGGCACCGATTACATATTTAAAGCCGTAATAGGTGGAACCAATACAATTGCCGTCAAGAATGAAGTATCCGTAAAAACCGAGGAAACACTGCAGATACCCAATTCCGGTTTTGAAGACTGGCATACAGATTCCGATACACGGTGGTCTGCAGGGACTTTTGGAAATTTCACCCACTATTTTTATTACCCTTATACTAAAGGTGCTACTGATATATGGTGGGATACAAACAACAAATATTCCCAAGCATGGGTTGTGGCACCGGTACAGACAACAACCTGTCCGGCCGTTATCTATGTAAAAGACGCAAAAAGCGGTGCTAAAGCAGCAGAGATTCACACAGCCGGTTCCGGCGGAGGATATTCGAGTACCCCTGTCACGATGTACCCCGAGGGAGCAAAAGCAGGACGCTTATTCATAGGGACCTATAATTGGAGTGACAAGAAAGAGACCGTAACAACAGGACATTCTTTCGCTTCCCGACCCTACGGAATGAAATTCTGGTATAAATACACTCCCTATCAGACAGACAACTTTAAAGTTGAAATCGAGATACGCAGCGGGAATAAAGTCATAGCAGGCGGCTCGTACATATCAGAAGCCGCAAGTTCTGCAGACAGCGAATATCAGGAAGCATATATCAACCTCGACTACCAAGAAAATATGGAAAAAGCAACTGACATATATGTCAATATCCTATCAACAACCAAAACCTCTTTCGGCAGTGACGATTTACAGAAAGCCGGAACAATTGATTTGACAGATTGTGCAACAGGCTGGACCACCCATTTAGGCAGCCGCCTCAAAATAGACGATTTAGAACTTATATACGAATAACAAAATATGAAGAAATCAACCACTCTGTTTACTCTGGCACTCTTTGCCATCCTGGCATTCTCTTCATGCGAACGCGAGCAATGGGGAAACGCCCAAAAAGGCTCTGACGACATAGACAATCGTGCCGAAGGTCAAATAGGACTGTCTGCATTAAAAGTCTCCGTAGACGAGAAAACAACTTCCACCGTTACCCGTACAGGAATCAATACCGACAATTTCATCATCCGCATTTACGATATGGATAAAGAAGGAAAAATGGTGCAAGAGTGGAAATACAGCGAGATGCCCGAAATATTCACGCTAAAGGTAAGCCATTACAGTATCACAGCCATGTCTCATGAAGTACAACCGGCAGAATTCGAAAAGCCCTATTACTTCTCCAAACTGGATTTTGAAATTACCGAAAATACGGTAACGGATCTTAAAGAACTGGTTTGTACTTTGAATAATATAAAAGTGAGAATAGCCTATGACGACGAGCTTCAAAAGCTGTTGGATGAAAGACTCCAAAGTCAAGGTTTCCATCGGCGAAGGACGTTTGGAGTATGCAAAGGACGAAACACGTGCAGGATATTTCAAATCCATCGGTGAAACCAACATTCTGATTGCCGACCTCAACGCTACTGTTCAAGGAGAGAAAGTTACGATGTCCAAAGCCTTCATCGACGTCCTTCCCGGTGAAGAACGTATCATTAAATATTCGATGAAGCAAAACAGTGGTGGTGACGGCGACAATGGAGAGATTGGAAAGGTCGACATCCAGATAGATGCAACATGTGAGGTTGTAGAGAAAGACATAACCATAGCCCCGGGAGAAGAAGAACCGTTACCCGAACCCGAACCGAATCCCGAACCGGATCCCGAAACCAAACCGGCAATCACCGGCAAAGGTTTCGATATTACCCAAAGCATAACCATACCACCCGGTGTCTCAACGGACAATCCCTATCCCGTAATTGTAAAAATAGCGGTACCGGAAGGTATCCGGAATTTAGAAATAGGAATTACTTCCAGCAGTAGTGATTTTGCAGGTGCCATTTCCGACTTGGGACTCACCGACTTTGACCTGGCAAATCCGGGAGCGTTAATCGGAATACTCCAGAACTTAGGTCTACCCTATGGGGATAAAGTTGTCGGTAAAACCGATATTGACTTTGATATCAGTGGGTTTACAGGATTATTAATGGGCTTTCCCGGAACCCACAGATTCAATCTAAAGGTTACGGATGACAAAGGAAACACGGCATCCGCAATATTAGCCCTTATCGTAAATTAAGCAAAGCACAATGCCAAAGAAATACTTCAAATATTATCTGACAGCCATAACAGCGATTTTATTTATCGCCTGTTCGGAAAAGGACACCTTGAACGGAGAGGGAATGCTTCATTTGAAAGTAGATGTAACCGACCAGGTGAAAGTTACAACCCGTTCTATGACCGATGAATTGCAGGATCTTACAACGCCACTGTACAATCGGCATCCTTAATGAAAAGGGAACCGTCCGCCGATACAAAGGAGTAAACGAACTTCCGGAAGCGCTTTACCTCTCTGCCGGCAGCTACACAGCCCTCGTTACGGCAGGCGACTCAGTACCCGCTTCTTTCGAAACTGTATACTATAAAGAAGAACGCCCCTTCCACATTAACAGCGGCGAAGTTACCAACCTGGAGCTGACTTGCGGCATCGCCAATACGGTAGTTGCCGTAAAATATGATGAAGCATTAAGCTCCGTATTTCAAACCTATAAGGTTACGGTATCCACTGCAGACGGCACTTTAGATTATCTTCCCGAAACCAAAGACTCCATCGGCTACTACATGCTGCCGGCGGACAACACTAAGCTGCAATGGCATCTGGAAGCAACCATGCCCAACGGAAAAAGCTATACAAAAGAAGGAAACATTCCGGATGCGCAATCCGCCTATCGCTACGACTTGTCCTTCAACTTCATACCGACAGACTATGCAGACGGTGGCGGTACGGTAAAAGTCAGTATCAACGCCAATCCGATAAGAGAAATAACCGATGAAGTACAGATTTATCAACGACCTATCTTCCGCGGCGAAAACTTCGATATAACCTCTTCCGCATTCTATGAAGTAGGCATGGGAACGGAATTATCGTATACCGTAACAAGTACATCCGTACTCAATGAACTGTCCATGTACTGCGAACAATTCGCACAATGCGGACTTCCCGTCCGGATGAACCTCATGAGACTGACGGAAATGGAAAGGGGGCGTTTGGAAGCTTCCGGTCTGTCATACAAATCCAAATACAATACCGGTAGCGATGTCGGTACGATGCGTGTAACGTTTTCAGACGGTTTAATGAAACATATCACTGCAAAAGAAGGGACTTATAACATAATATTACATGCTACCGATGTCCGCAACCGCACCAATGAGGGGGTATTATCCATATCTGCTTCCGATGCAGTGGTGCTGACTAAAGAGGTTGCAGAAGGTGACATATGGACATCGAAAGCAGTCTTGCGGGGCGGTCTGATGAAAGAAACATCCGATCCCTTGATATTCCGTTACCGGATAACCGGCTCATCCGACTGGAAGGAAGTGGAAGCTGTGTTGAACGGTAAAGAAATGACAGCTGCCATTACCGGTCTGAAAGTGGCTACCACCTATGAATATGTAGCAGTTGCCGGAGAAAAGGCATCTTCCGTGATTTGCAGATTCACTACGGAGAAAGCCACCCAACTCCCCAATGCCGGGTTTGAAAACTGGCATGGTTCCAAGCCGACCTATGTATACGAATCCGGCGGAACGATGTTTTGGGATACCGGCAACCATGGTTCACAAAAGGCCGGAACGGATATAACCACCGCAGACGGTTCTGTGAAGCATGGCGGTAGCTACTCAGCCAAACTGGAGTCCAAATATGCCAGCATGTTAGGTATCGGGCAGTTTGCGGCCGGCAATGTATTTTCCGGCAAATACCTGGCTACCAATATGGATGGTGTCGTAGGTAATGGTGTACTGGGTTGGGGACGTCCGTTCGAATCCCGTCCTACAGCATTGCGCGGATATGTCCGCTACCAATCCAATACTGTGAATTACGACAACAGTTGCGAATTTATCGACAAGGGCGATCCGGATATAGGAAGCATCTTTATCGTATTGGGCAACTGGCCCGGCGAAACATATGGCGGAGAAACATGGCCTGTAATAGTCAGAACCAACTATAAGACTCCGGGCAGCGCACAACTGTTCGATGTCAACAGCGAGTATATCATAGGTTATGGTGAAAAGGACTTCACATCTTCAACAGAAGGAGAAGGAATGATTGAATTCAACATTCCGGTAGAGTACCGTTATACCAACCGGAAGCCGACAGCTATCATCATCGTAGCCTCATCCAGCAAGTACGGCGATTATTTCAGTGGCGGAACAGGAAGTACGATGTGGCTCGACGACTTCGAATTAGTTTATGAATAAAAACATCTGTGAAGTGAGACAAAAAGCAATCATCATAACATTAGCCCTGGCAGCTATCGCAGGAGGTAAAGTCCAAGCGCAAGAATTCAAACGCCAAATCGAACAAAGCACATTTGTTCCCAAAGGCCAGTGGATAGCAGGCAGTTCGATATCTTACTCCGAACATACCGAGGATAACTACCAGTTCCTGATTATCGACGGATTCAAATCCGACGGCTATACATTCAAAGTCAGCCCCCTGGTATGCTATGCGTTTAAAGACAATATAGCGGCCGGAGGCCGGTTCGCCTACAGCCGTTCATTGATAAAGATAGATGGCCTAACGCTGAATATCGATGATGACAACCAGTTTGACATCAACGACCTGTATCAGTTGAGACACACATATTCAGGTATGCTGATACTGCGCAACTACATCAGTTTGGGCAAAAGCAAGCGGTTTGCACTCTTTAACGAAACCCAGCTGGAATGGTCGGGCAGCCAATCCAGAGTAATAAACGGAAAGGACGAGTCGGTCACCGGAACTTTCGCCACAACCACCGGCATGAGCATCGGAGCAGCACCGGGCATTGTGGCATTCATCAACAACTATACTGCCGTAGAAGTCAGTATCGGTGTGCTTGGATTGAACTTCAGCAAAACCAAACAGACAACCAACCAGGTGTATCAAGGCGAACATTCGTCAAGTAGCGCCAATTTCAAGATAAACCTGTTTTCCATAGGTCTGGGACTGGCCTTTTATTTATAATCAAGGATGAAGAAGTTACTTATATATATGGTGTGCATCATGGTGGGTATGGGAACAGTCCGGGCACAAGAAACGCAGGAAGCGTTATCCCAAACGCACGACTCGTTACGGATACGGACAGTTTATGTACACGACACGATATACATTGAACGACCGGCTGTTGAAGCGACTCAACCGGACAGTTCGGAAATTATCTATACCAAACCGGTCGGACGCTTCGACCGGGGAATTATCAATTACCGTTTTATACCCAAAAAGAAATGGGTAGGCGGACTTACGTTCTCCTATATCAATTATGACGGCGAGGACAGCCGGATGCTGTTCTCATTGATAAAAGACTTTGATTGCAACTTCCGTACAATATCCGTCAGACCATTTGTAGGTTATGCATTCAAGGACAATGTCATAGTCGGACTCAAAGCCGGGTACAACCACACCGTAGCCGACCTGGGCAACATATCGCTAAACATTGACGACGATTTGAGTTTCGACCTCAAAGACATACGCTACTCGGAAGACTCGTATAGCATCGCGCTGTTCCACCGTTCGTATGTGGGACTGGACAGAGGCAAGCGCTTCGGATTCTTCAATGAGAGTTCGCTTTCCTACAACAATGGCAGCAGCACTTTCACCCGTGGCAAGGACGAAGCATTGAAACGCACGGAAACCACCATACACGAGATACATCTGGGATTGAATCCCGGTGTTGCCGTATTCATCATGGAGAATGTATGCGCCGAGATGTCATTCGGCGTTGTCGGCTTCAAGTACAGAATAGAAAAACAGAAGAACAATGAAGGTGAAACAGGCAAACGCACTGCCAGCGGCGCCGACTTCAAAATAAACTTGTTCAACATAAATATAGGAATTACACTTTGCCTGTAAGATACATGAAGAAAATAAAAACATATGCAACCGGACTGTTCCTGATATTGGCAGGGCTGCTGAGCTCCTGCATAGAGAACAATGTACCCTATCCTATTATAAAGCTCGACATTACCGCGCTCGAAGTAGAGGGGGAAACCACAGGAGCGGTTATCAGTACGGAGAACCGTACAGTGACAGTGACCCTTGCCGATACCGTAAATATGAAGAAAGTATATATCAGGAAAGTGGAAATGACGGAAGGTGCAAGAAGCATCTTACGCCCGGACACGACTTTCGACCTGACCAATCCTCAAACGGTTATCCTGTCCCTCTATCAGGATTACCCGTGGAAAATCATAGCCAAACAGCCGATTGACCGCCGTTTTGTTGTAGAAGGCCAAATCGGTGAGGCTGTTTTCTATGTAAACGAAAAAGAGAGAAGAGCCATTGCCTATGTAAGCAAAGAGCAGGATTTGTCCAAGATTAAAATCAAAGAACTAAAGTTAGGACCTACCGGCTCCACCATACACGGATACGACGGCAACTCCACGGTAATGAACTTTACAGGCGGACAACCGCAAATCGTAATCGTCACTTACCGGGATATACTGGAAGACTGGACACTCAATGTGTTCGAAACAGATGCTGTCAAGATAACATCGGCAGACGGTTGGGTCAATGTAGCCTGGCTATATGGAGAAGGGCTTGAAAGCGAAGACAACGGCTTCGAAATACGTGAGGCAACCTCTGAAGAGTGGCAGAAAGTGGATGCTTCCTATATGATAACGACCGGTGGCAGTTTCTCGGCCCGTATTCCTCACCTGAAAGCATCGACCGCCTATGTCTGTCGTGCATATTCGGGAACTTCCATAAGTACGGAAAAGACCTTCACCACTACAGCGGCAATAGAATTGCCCAATGCTTCTTTCGATTATTGGAGCATGGATGGCAAAGTGGCAAATCCCTGGGAAGAAAATAGTACGCCATTTTGGGATACCGGCAATATAGGCGTTACCACAGCCAGTCAGAGCAATTCCACCCCCACCGATGACACCGCTACCGGAAGCGGCAAAGCAGCCAGGCTGGAATCGAAGAACGTAATCGTGAAATTTGCCGCCGGCAACCTGTTTACGGGAAAATTCATCAAGGTGGACGGTACAAACGGTATTTTGAACTTCGGCCAGCCATTTACAGGCCGCCCGACAAAATTGAAAGGATACTACAAATATACCACCGCACCTATTACAGACTTGCCAGCCGAAGGCAGTCAGGACTATACGCGTTTCCAAAATTACAAGGGAAAGCCCGATACATGTGCCATATACATCGCTTTGGGCGATTGGACGGAACCGATAGAGATACGCACCCGCCCTACCAACAGAAAGCTGTTTGACAAAAACGACGAACATATCATCGCCTATGCCGAAATGTACAGCGGAACAACGGTAACGGAATACAAAAAGTTTGAATTGAATCTGGACTACCGTGCTACTAACCGTGTACCGACCTACATTGTCATCGTATGCTCGGCAAGTAAATATGGCGACTACTTCGTAGGGGGCAGAGGAAGCACACTTTACGTAGATGAGTTTAGTTTGGATTATGACTATTGAAAAGAATAAGAAGATATGAGAAACGGAATGCGATACATATTCATACTCTGCCTGTTTCTTGGGTTTGCAAGCTGCCAGGAAGACGTTTTGCAACCCTCGTACAAAGGCAAAGGACGGCTCGTGCTGAAAGATGTGGATATTTCGGCAGAAGCCTCAGCAGAGACAGTCACCCGTGCCACAAGCACTTTTACCGCACCGACAGCATCTGAACTGACATACAAAGTAACCGATACGCAGACCGGAGAAGTGGTGTACAACCAAACAGGAGAGTTCACGTCTTTAGTATTGGATGAAGGCTTTTACAGGTTAGAAGCATCTTATGGAACGGAAAATATGGGAACCGCTCCTTATTTATATGCCGCAACAGAGGAGTTCCGGATTACAACAGCCACGGAAACAGCAAAGAGCCTTTCCGTAAAGCTATCCTGCGCAATCGTCCATCCTGCAATAGCCGATAATTTGCTTGAGCACTACGACACCTACAAAATCGAGATTTCCGATGGAACAAGCATACAAGAAATCCCTAATAACGCTGACTTTTTTGTACCGGCAGGCAAGGATTATACATTAACATTATCCGGTACGAATACTTTAAATGAAGCAAAATCGAACTCCTGGGAACTAAAAGACGTGCTTGTCGCTAATCGCTATACACTGAATTGCAATCCCGATTTGCCTTCTTTTACACTACCGGAGCAAATGGAAGGAGATGTATGGAGTACATTTATATATATTACTCCTATGACGGCAGCGAATATGAGCTCCAAACCGGAAATGACGGAAAAAGTATTGGCCAATATCGTGTACGAAGCTTCAGCGGACGGAATTAACTGGATACAAGCTATAAATGATAATGGAAAGACTGTTATAAAGGGGCTCGTTGCCAACAACCAATATACCATCCGTTCCCGCTTTGGAAGCATCATCTGTACTAATTCACAGCAAGTAACAATGGAAAGTGCAGAACAATTGGAGAATGGCAATTTTGAATCAGTCTGGAATAAAAAAGAGATAAATGGAGGTAACGGCAGTTGGAGCCGTCCATTATATTGTTATTACCTTCCAGGTTGGAACACGAGAAATGAAAGAACGACCAAAGGTGGGGAAAGTGCCACAGGCTGGGGAACAGGAGTCGGTTATGGAGTCTGGTGGCGCTGGTGTTCCGGTACTGTTCCAACAGCAGACAGCAGCAAAGACGCAAATGCTGTAGAAATTTCAACATTGGCATTCTACAACAAAAAAGTCAGTGGCACTTGGAGCAGAGATGAAGTATATACTTATACCCGGGATAACGGAACAGCATATGCAGGTTACCTTTTCACAGGCACATTCGATAAAAACACCGATACATACACATTAGGCATACAGCATGAAAGCCGTCCTACAAGCATATCGTTCGACTACAAATATTCCCCTGTCATCAACGACAAGTGCCTGGCTTATGCCAAAGTATATAATGCGGATAAAAAAGAAATTGCAAGTACCATTGAATTCAACTCATCCGAACAAGGGGAGTATACCGCGCAGACTCTCAAATTTGAATATAATAAAGAGCATATGCAAAGCAAGGCCAAATATATTACTGTTTTTTTTCAATCCGGTTACGATACCACTATCTCCAATATGCATAGAGAAAACGGTGATTACGGTAGTTCTCCCTTTGGAGAAGACCGTGTCGTAGGCAGTGTTCTCAAAATAGACAATGTTGTCTTAAACTATGATTACGAATAATTAAACCCCAATTATAACAATGAAGAAACTTTTAGCTTTAGCAGGAATTGCGCTGATTGCGGCAGCCTGCACCAATAATGATGAACCGGTACAAGAATGCGGCCAGATTAATCTCACTCTGGAAAACTCCACTGCTCCTGAAATTGAAGTAAGCACCCGCACGGTAACAGACCTTACGGAAACGGATGCGAAGGACTACAACATACAAGTCCTCCAAAACGGCAATGTAAAATTGGAGTCAACCAACTTTCTGACCTTTAAGAATACCACCTTCATTTTCCCCATAGGAAGCGGCTACACAGTTACGGCTGAAAGCTGCACGGAAGAAGTTGGACAATCCGCTAATGACGGAGTGGGACAAATACGTTACTTCGGAACAAGCGCCCCTTTTGAAGTCAAGACCAATGAGATAAGCAACGTCAAAGTAACCTGCACTATGGCCAATGCCAAAGTAAGTATTGCCTATGACGAAGTCTTTGCACAGGTCTTCAATGGTTATACCGTTGAGGTTTCTACAGAAGCGGAACCTTCACGGATCATCACCTTCGACAGTAACGGCAAATGCAACAGTACATACGATGCAGCGTTTTTTAACATCGACAGTAAAAATCCCAATCTGAAATGCACCGTTTCCGGTACATATAAAGGCAATGTGCGTACAGCAACGCAAACCATTCAGCTTGAAGCGGCAAAATGGTATAAACTGAATATAAAAACCAGCGCCAGCGGTAGAATTGACATGGGAATTTCGGTTGACGACACCGTGGAAGAAAAGCCTCAAGATGTAGAAGTAAATCCCTACTTATAAAACGCGGGATATATCCATTTTACGTTTTCAGCAACACCATCATCTGTTTGAAATATCAGAGTGATGACGTAAAAGACATCCTCCAACTATTCCACCCTGACAGCATAATGTGTTCTTAGGGTGGCACAGTTGTGCCGTCCAATAGGCACAGTTGTGCCACAGGCATGGCACAAATATAAATACGCTTATAACTTTCTCAGTGTCAGGACTACCACCTCACTTGGTGCAAACAACCGCAGATTCTTACTGGAAGTTCCGATACCGTTTGTTATGATGACAGGTTGCCTCTCGGAATTGGTCTTTATCCCTTTCAGGAAACGCTGCCCGTAACGAGAAGGAACTACAGGAGCATACAGCCCGAACAGCGTTACCTGCCCGCCGTGCGTATGTCCTGCAAGCACAAGGTCGGCATTGGTTATGGGAACATCTTCGGCATAATCGGGAGTATGCGTCAGCAATATGACGAAGTCATCGGGAGAGAGGGAAAGCGTGGGCGACTGCCCGTTCCGTTCAAGATTGAAAGGATTGCGCACCCCGGCTATCACAATCCGCTCACCATTCCGCTTCAAAGTATCCGCTTTATGCTCCAGCAAGCGAATGCCCTGACGCTCCATTTCCTTTAGAATATCATCGTAACAAGTCTCATAATCATTGTTTCCAAGAACGGCATAAGTGCCCAAAGGCGTTTTCACAGCTCCCAATGCCGCAATCACAGCCGGAACATACTCGCAGCCCTCATGCAGGTCGCCACCTATCAGCAGGGCATCGACCTGCAAATCATTCAACAGGCGGGTGATGTCCTTCAGCCCTTTCTCTTTCAGCAAACTACGGTAGTGCAAATCCGAAACAAAAGCCAGCCGGCAACCGTCGAATGCGGCAGGAACATCACGGTGTGCAAACTCATACTGCCTGACGCGCTTCACATTCTTATATCCGGATGCCGGAAATCCGGATATCCGGACAGAATACTCACCGGGAAGAGGAGAGGTAAAATTACGCGCAGACCGGCACGATGAAAAGAACAGCAATACCGGAAAAGAAAAAAACAGCAGTCTCCCGAACCCTCTATAAAACAGCGCTTGAGCCATAGATTTATCTTTATTGTTTGGTACAACGAATAATTTTACCCGAATAGCAGTGCAAAGATAACAAATCCTTTAACTATCTTTCCTCTATGAAAAGATAAAGATTACCCCTGTCTTTATGGCTCCTTTACTTAGTTTATGGTGTTAATGAGCATGAATGTATTGACCGTTCTATCAAGAGCAGTCAGATATACAATATAAAAAGTATCATTTTCCTCTTCAGGCTTTATTTCCTAACACTGGCATTCTAAGCCGCTTAAAGCATCAGTCAATTTGCAAAACGGAGTCTATGCTACCACAAAGATACTGGCCTTACAATAAGCGGTATATTATGAGTTGCCTTCTGCAATA
>ENA-OQKR01000538-OQKR01000538.1-human-gut-metagenome-genome-assembly--contig:-NODE-538-length-15034-cov-3.840947_pt1 | contig 15034 bp, 10 predicted proteins | sample MGYA00242803_ERZ504806 | MGnify/ENA primary metagenome ERZ504806 (study PRJEB26092, sample SAMD00036399) | human gut metagenome | host: Homo sapiens | study: EMG produced TPA metagenomics assembly of...
CAGAGGCTTATACAAATAAGGTAGGATATTCGGAACGCACGAACGTGGTGATCGAACCGAAACTGTCTATGCAGTGGTTCCTCAAAATGCAGCATTTTGCAGATATGGCGTTGCCTCCTGTAATGAATGATGAATTGAAATTCTATCCGGCGAAATATAAGAATACCTACCGTCACTGGATGGAAAACATCAAGGACTGGTGTATCAGCCGCCAGTTGTGGTGGGGACACCGCATTCCCGCTTACTTCCTGCCGGAAGGCGGTTACGTAGTGGCAGCCACTCCCGAAGAAGCCTTGGCGAAAGCAAAGGAAAAGACAGGCAACGCAGCTTTGACAATGGAAGATCTCCGTCAGGACGAAGACTGTCTGGATACGTGGTTCTCTTCCTGGTTGTGGCCTATTTCTTTGTTCGACGGTATCAACAATCCGGGTAATGAAGAAATCAAATATTATTATCCGACAAGCGACCTGGTGACAGGACCGGATATCATCTTCTTCTGGGTAGCCCGCATGATTATGGCCGGATACGAATACGAAGGACAAATGCCGTTCAAGAACGTTTATTTCACAGGTATCGTTCGTGACAAGCTGGGACGTAAGATGTCCAAGTCGTTGGGTAATTCTCCCGACCCGCTGGATTTGATTGAGAAATACGGTGCCGATGGTGTACGTATGGGCATGATGCTTTCAGCTCCTGCTGGCAATGACATCCTCTTTGACGATGCACTGTGTGAGCAAGGACGTAACTTCAATAATAAGATATGGAACGCTTTCCGTCTGATTAAAGGTTGGGAAGTCAGTGCGGAAGTTCCGGTACCGGAAGCTTCAGAACTGGCAATACGCTGGTTTGAGGCCAAGCAGAATGAAGTGGCTGCCGAAGTGGCTGATTTGTTCAGCAAGTACCGTTTGAGTGAAGCGCTGATGGCTGTTTACAAACTGTTCTGGGACGAATTCTCTTCCTGGTATCTGGAAATGATTAAACCGGCATACGGCCAGCCCATCAACCGGAAAGTGTATGAAGCAACTATCGGTTTCTTTGATAACTTGTTGCATCTGCTCCATCCGTTCATGCCATTTATTACAGAGGAGTTGTGGCAGCATCTTTGCGACCGTACAGACGGTGAGAGCTTGATGGTAAGCCCGTTGTCAATGTCGGCATTGGTAGATGAGGATATCATCCGGGAGTTTGAAGTGGTGAAAGAGGTTATCAGCAATATCCGTTCCATCCGTTTGCAGAAGAACATCGCCCAAAAAAGAGGCACTTGAGTTGCAGGTTATCGGTGAGAATCCGGTTGTGGCGTTCAACGCGGTTGTTACGAAAATGTGTAACCTTTCGTCCATCAATGTGGTGGAGAACAAGGCCGACGGTGCTGCTTCCTTCATGGTAGGTACTACGGAATATGCCGTACCTTTGGGTAACATGATTGACGTGGAAGCCGAGATAGCCCGTATGGAGGCCGAACTGAAGCATAAGGAAGGATTCTTGCAGGGTGTGCTGAAGAAACTGGGTAACGAGAAGTTTGTGAATAATGCTCCTGCCGCCGTTCTTGAGATGGAACGCAAGAAGCAGGCAGATGCTGAAAGTATCATCAAATCTCTCAAGGAAAGTATTGCAGCATTGAAAAAGGCATAACTGTCCGTCACATAAAAACAGAGAAAAAGCTCCGGAACCTTCAACTCCGGAGCTTTTTTTAGCGGTATAATGAACTGTTTATTTGAACAGTTCTGCTACACACCACATTAGGCGTGCGGTGGTGTGTGTCCAGATTTCCTTGTAAGTGCAGTTATTTTGCATCGGGAAGTAGGGTTCGTCCTCATTTTCGAATGTTTCGATTCCTACGGGTACAGCTCCCACCACATCTCCGGCATAGGCTCCGTAAAGTGGCGGGTAGTCATATCCGTCTCCATAAACGGTACTCATGGCAAACGGGTTGTAGCCCAATATATACTCTATCTGGCGGGTTGCAATATCCCTTAACGCTTTATCATTGAATAGGCGTGCAAGGATAAAGGCAGCCTTGGCTTTGCCCATGACAACAGCGTGGAATCCCCTGAACTGGTAGGCAACGGGGAAACGGCGCAGGTAGAAATTCTTTGAGAGAGGGATACCGTTGCGCACTTGCGCATTGTATTCTTCCAGGCTGGGAAGTCCTACCTGCTCACCTTCGTGGTACAGATTTTTATAATCGGTATTATTCACTTCATATACGGCGCTTGGCAGTATGCCGTACGGCTCAATCAGTTGTGAAACCCCGCGTAGATAGTCTGCATAGGCTTCACAAGATGCCTGCCACAACGGGGCGTCCAGATGGGTGGGGGCATCTGTCAGTAGCATCGAGAGTCCTTCGGCCATCAAGTGCTCTTGGCTTTGGTAATAATAGGCCAGAATACGCTTTTTCCGGGAAGATTCATAGAAGAAACCTCGCAGGGGGATTTTCCAGTCGGTACGCTTTTCCAACTGTTGGCCCGCCATGACGGTACGTGCCAGCCGGGTTGCCCAGTCCAGATAGTAAACATCTTGTGTAAGGCGGTACAAACGCATGGCTGTGACGGTGGCAAGGGCATAAAGTTCTGTTTCGTTCTGTTCCGTCCTTTGTGTATCCAGCAGGTCGATGGCGAATTGGAAGTCCTCAATGGCACTGTTCCGGCACCACCGTGCAAACACCGGGTCTTTCTTTTCAAAATGAGGGGCGGCGAGTGCGCAACTGGAAGCGGCTTTCAGATTGTCCGTAGGCGTATTTCGTGCTTCTGTCTGCATGTCGTCTTTGTCACCACGGATATTCTTTGTCCAAATGCCGATAATCAGTCCACCCAGTCGGTAGCCGTCACCGAAGCGGGTACGCAGAATCCAGTTCACTCCCCAGCGTGCCTCTTCCAGCAGGCGTTCGTAGAAGATACTGTCTTTGCCTTGTACGGCACCGGCCATTTCGAGGAGGGCGATGCACGATTCGGCTGTATTTCCCGTTCCTTGAGTCAGGTCGGCTGCATCGTGCCATCCTCCGGCAATGCTCATGCTCCGTCCGTCGGGATGATAGGCGAATACATCCTGATGGCATTCCTGATGAATGCCGGGCTGGTCGAAACCGCAACGTTCGGAAAAGAGAAGTTCAGCGTGTGCCAGGCGGTAGCAGGTAGGCATCATTTCCGATGGGGAAAGGCTTTTGATTGTACATCACCGATGGAGAGGAAGTATTGTCCGGGCGTATTGAAACTGCTGAAGTCCAGTACAAGAAATCCTTTGTCCAGCTTCTTGTCCTGATTCAGAGGACTGGCCGTACCTTGATAAACGGTTTGTCCCGTGGCGGCATCGTGCAGGCTGAAAGCCCTTTCCGGCATGTGCTGCACCAAAGCCTGCTTGCGTGCTCCCGGCTTGTATCCGCTGTGGCAGTAGGCCATTGCATCTTTTCGCAGGTCGAATCCCCGGCTGTTTTCCGCTTCTACCTTTTCGATGCGCATGTCGTCTATGTATAGGCTCATGCATTCGCTGGCTCCTGCAGGAGCACCTGCCAGCATGATGTTTACCGAAAAGCCGGTGACACAGTCACGGTATAGGTCCGGTATCTCCCATATGATGTGCTGCCATTTGTTGGGATAGACAGTCTCGAAGTGTTGTCCTTCAAAGCGTCCGGGAGTCGGCATGATTTTCTCCCCTTCATTGTATAGGGTGAATCCGGCAAAGGTCAGATAAACGCCCGGTGCATCCACATATACCCAAACGGAAAAGCGGTTGTATTCCCGCAAGTCTTCCCGGTCGAGGGGACGGATAATCTCCGGGGTGGCGTAATTCCGGTTTGTTGGATTCTTCTTGCCCAAGGAGGCAGGAGTGTCCAGACGGACACTTCCTTTGCCTGAGACAGTGACTTTACGGTCTACATGTATGGTTCCGGGTCCGGTATGGCGCAGAGCACCGAAATCTTCGGCCAGAGGGAGTACCCTGCTTTTCAATACCTCTTTCTTTTCCCACCGCGTCAGTCCGGCGTGTGCGGGATTAGCTTTCATTATGCGGTGCACATGATTGCTTTGCTGTAATTGTTTCTCCAGTTCCGTATCGGGTTTCCACGGAGCTTGTGCTTGTGCCTGCATGCAGCAGCATGCCAGCAGTAGTGTTCGGATGATGTATTTCATGGTATTCAGTGTTTGGTTTTAGGGTAAGCATGAAAAGGAGCCTTGAACTCCGGACGTAATGTATAAGTATCCTTCAGTGGGAAATCTGCGGGAACTTCTTGGGTGACGGCGCCGGTGGCAGCCCATTCGCATCCCCGGAGTAAAGTCACCTGGAAACCGGTGCAGCGCATGGAGTAAGTCATGTTCGGGTCGTTGCCGCAGTGCCCCAGGAGGTCGACGAATATGCGCCCTTTCCCGTAGCTTACTGTCCACATCAACGGTTCATGCCGTCCGCGTTCGTAGGCGGTGGCCAATATTTCCATGTTTCTTACCGGACCGCGTAGGCGGGTATATATCTCGTCCTTGAAGTGTTTCCATTGAGGAGGCAATCCTTGCAGGATAGGATGATGGGGGGCGCGGTGTTCTATGACGGTTTCGTGCTGCAAGCCGTGGTAGCCGGCATACCCCGGAGAGTAGTCGTAGACGTATTGTCCGTCTTTCCAGTACAGATACGGACCGTCCTTTTCGTTTCGTCCGTCCCAGGCCCCCATGCCTATTATCTCGTTGTATTCTTTCCAGTCGGCCATCGGGACGACGGAGGAATGTATCACTACCACACCGCCTCCATCGGCAACGTATTTCTCGAAATTCTTGCGTACGGGTTCTGTCCATGTAGCTCCGCCGTAGTTGATGACGATTAAATCATATTGGTGGAAATCGGGTTTGAAGGTGGCGATGTCTCCACCAAAGTCGGGTGTAAAGGCAAAGTCCACTTTGAACATTCCGCTGTTTTCCAATATCTGCTTCATGGCTTCGCAGGCGCCTTGCCAGTAATGGCTGCCGTCCTGCCCGGCTATCATCATGGTTTTGATTACTTCTTTTGCTGTGCGTGTGTGTGCGAGGCAGCTCCTATATAAATAAGGAGTACCAGGATAAGTGTCAGTCTTGTTTTCATTTTCCGGAAGTATTAAAGTTTTTGCCAGTAGGGTTCCATTCTATACGGTCGTAGCAGCGTGTGGTGCGCAGATTGTAACCTTGTTCGTCTACGCTGAACTTTCCGTCTTTGAAGTAGGATATGTAGAGTTCGGAGATGCCGTCCTTGTTGCGGTCTTCTACAGGAGATTGTACTTGTCGGTGACATAAATCTCGTCGGAAATGTATTGTATTTCTTTGGTATAGTTGTCTACGATTGCATAGTAGGCCTTGAAAAGGTCGAAAGTGGGGTAGTGCCCGTTGTCACGTCCGAAAAGCATTACTTCTTCAAGGGCATCGTCCCCGTCCATATTGGCAAATACGGATTGCTGAAAGGAAAATCCCGGTTTTTGTACTTGTGGAGGAATATTGTCCCATCCTTCCTGATGGGCTGTCACTGAAAATTGCGCTTGTGCATGGATGACGTACACCAGCGCCGACAATAGGATAATCAGTTTTCTCATTGCGTGCATTTTGAGGTTATGATAATAATAGGGTTGCTTCTTGCTTATATGACCGGTGGCCCGGAGTTTTCCCTAACTTTTTTTAGAATAATTAATGAATACGGGATGTATAGGGACTTAGTGCCTCTCCCATCAGGACTGAACCGGTCTGACCCGTATACTGAGAGGTCATAACATCCGCATCCTTTCCATTAAAACACCCGGATGTTTTAGGGCAATACACCCGGGTGTTTTGGGGTAATACATCCGGGTGTTTTGGGTGAAAACATCCCCATGTATTGGGGTAAAACATCCCCATGTATTGGGGTAAAACATCCGGATGTTTTGACCTCTCAGTCCTATACTCTTTAGGGCTAAGTCCCGGTGTGTAGCCGGCACGGTATAGGGGACGTTCTGCTTGTGTATGGTCTTAATGCGAGGTGAGCAGGTGCATCAATATCAGTGGCAGATAATCTTTCAGCTTGACCCTTAAAATCTTCAAAGCCTGCTGAATGCGGTAGTCTACCGTTTTGGGGGAAACGTTGAGTAGTTCGGCAGCTTCCTTGTAACTCAGATTCTGGAAACGATGCATGATGAAAGCTTCCCTATAAGTAGGCGGCAGTTCGTTGATGGCCCTTTGTATATGCTTGCTTAATTCGTTGATTTGATAGATATCCACCTCCTGCAGCATGGTGAACATTCGTTCATAGTAAGCGGTGTCTGCCCGTTGCTTCACTTCATTTTGGGCAATCCGGGTCATGCAACGATGGTAGACAGCCTTGAACAGATATTGCTTGAGCGAATATTCGATAATAGGTCTTTCGCGGTTTTCCCAAAGCCATAGCATGACGTCTTGAACAATCTCTTCTGCATCTTCCAACCGGACAAAACGATAGCAGTAGGTGCAGAGCACAGAATAGTACTTTTGAAATAACACATCAAAAGCACTTCTATCTCCTTTTTGTATGGCGGATAATAAAGATGTATCTTCTAATGGTATGTTTCTCATAGGGTGGGGGTTCATTATTGTTGGGCAAAAATAGCTTTTTTTCCCATTATAATCTAAGTATATAAAATATTTTTAGCTTTTTGTTTAGGAGTTCTTTTCACCCGTTTGTCTTTAGATTAAAGCTAGCAATAAAAATTATGGTAAAAAGAGAGGGAATGGAGAACCTGCTTCTCAAGTATTATGAAGGAGAGACAACGGAAGATGAAACTGCTCTGGTAGAGGAGTGGCTGGAGGCATCGGAAGAGAACCGCAGGACAGCCCGCCAGGTTCAGACACTCGGCCTGGCGGCGGACATGGCGCAGATTTCATCCAGACTGGATGTAAAGAAGGCCTTGGAGGATGTACATCGTAAGATGAAACAGAAAAAGGTCAATAGGTATCAGGTATTATTTAGAGGGATGCAACGGGCGGCCGCCATTTTATTCATCCCTTTGATGGTATCGTGGTCTATCCTTTATTGGGACAAGGATAAAGAAGAGATACATATGATGGAAGTCAGGACAAATCCGGGAATGACTACTTCTGTCGAATTGCCGGATGGAACGGAAGTCGTTCTGAACTCGTCGTCGTCGTTGCGTTATCCTTCCCGGTTTGCCGATGATAAAAGGGAAGTGAAGTTGGTGGGTGAAGCATTCTTTTCTGTCGCAAAAGATGAAAAGAAGTTCATTGTCGGCACGCTGAACAATTCCAAGATAGTGGTACATGGAACGGAGTTCAACGTAGAGGCTTACAAAGGGAGCAGGACGGTACAGACCACTTTGGTTTCGGGTAAAGTCAGTTTCTCCTATGTGAATAACGGCAGGAGGAATAATGTAATGATGATACCGGGGCAAAAGGTTATTTATGATATAGTGCGGGAAAAGGTCGTTGTGAAAGAAGTCAATGTAGACGTGGAAACATGTTGGAAGGACGGACGCTTGATTTTCAGGAACACTCCGTTTGAAGATATATTGAAGAGTTTGAGCAAAAGATATAATGTGGAATTCATTCTGAAAAAGGCTTCATTGAAGCAGAATTCCTTTACGGCTACATTTACCAAACAACGTTTGGAGCGAATATTGGAGCACTTCCGAATCTCCTCGAATATTCATTTCAAGTTTGTTGAAGATGGTGATGTGAATGCCGAGAGACAGGTAATAGAAGTTTATTAACCCTTTAAAAAGTAGTATGATGAAACACAAGTCCGTTTAGAAAAACATGCAGGAAAATGTTGGCGCATTTTCCTGCATGAAACACAGTAACTTTTAAATATCTGTTTGGCGACAGATAAAGCAACTTTATTTTTTCACTAGAAATCAATACAAAATTATGAAAAAACACTATTGTATCCAATCATTTAGGGCAAAAAGTGTCCTGATGAGATGCATGAAAAAAATTCCTCTTGCTATGAGATGCACATTATTTATGTTGTTTTGTTTGGTTGGTATGACTTTTGCCAATGAAGGTTATGCTCAAAAGACAATGGTAAACATTGCTCTTGAAGACAAGACCGTTGATGAAGTACTGACAGAATTGGAACAGGGTACTGAATTCGTTTTCTTCTACAACACAAGCAGATTGACGTTAAGCGCCGTGTATCGGTCCGGGCAAATAACAAAACCATATTCAAGGTTCTGAACGATGTGTTCAAAGGAACCAATATAGGCTATAAGGTATTGGACCGTAATATAATCCTTTATGATAAAGCTATAGGAGCTGATGGGATACAGGCAACCTTGCAGGCTGCGACAGTGAAAGGTTCTGTGGTCGATGCAACCGGTGAACCGGTGATTGGTGCCAGTATCTTGGTGCAGGGAACTACCAACGGTGTCATAACAGACATTGACGGTAATTTCATTCTGACCAATGTGGGCTCTGATGCTACTCTTATAATAAGCTATGTAGGTTATAAGACGCAAAACATAAAGGTTGCAGGCCGAAATTCGTTCAAGATAGTTTTGGTAGAAGATGCTGAGATATTGGATGAAGTGGTTGTTGTAGGATATGGTGTACAGAAGAAAGAATCACTGACCGGTGCCATTGCAGCCATTGGTGCTGATGAAATAGCTACGACCAAGACCGAGAATCTGATTAGCAATATTCAAGGTAAGATGCCGGGGTTATTGATTCGTCAGAAAACCGGAGAGCCGGGAACTTTCGACAATATGGTGAGCATTCGCGGTTATGGTGACCCGTTGGTGGTAATTGATGGTATCACACGTGAAGGTACTGAAGAACTTGCACAGCTGAATTCTGAGGATATAGAAAGTATCTCTATTTTGAAAGATGCTTCTGCCGCTATTTATGGTATGAATGCGGCTAATGGCGTAATCATTGTTACTACCAAAAAAGGTGTAGCCGAAAAGACCAGAGTATCTTACTCAGCATTGTTCGGTATGAAGAATGCCACGGGTATGGAAGAAACGGTAGATGCTTATACTTATCGCATGTTGGCCAATGAAAGGGCACGTAATGACCAGGCTGCCCCTGAATACACTGACGATATTCTGGAACTGTATAGAACCGGGGCTAAGGGTTATACAGACAATAACTGGATTGACATGTTTATGAATAAACTGGCGTTCCAGCAATCGCATACTGTTTCTGTGAGAGGCGGAACGGATAAGGTAAAATATTATGTGAGCTTCGGCTATAATGGCGATAATGGTTTGCTGAAGAGTGGTATCCAATACTATCATAGATATAATCTGAGAAGTAACCTGACTGCAGAGCTTACGAAAGGGCTGAAACTGAATGTGAATCTGTCCGGGCGTTGGGATGAAACCCAAAGGCCGAGAGAGGATTTTATGTGGACTTTTAAGACTTTGATGGTTAATGACCGTGGTATCGGTACTCATACGATTAATAATCCCAATCATTTGTCTGCAATCGGTCCTGAAAACAAGAATCCTTTTGCGTTGGTTGATCCGGATATAGACGGTTATCGCAAGAACAGAGGCCTGACGTATTCTGCCGATGTGGAATTGAATTGGCAAGTTCCTTTTGTAAAAGGGTTGGCATTGAGTCTTTTGGGGTCATTTGACGGTAACAATCGTAACAACTCTTCTTTAAATCGTTCTTATCCGTTGTATGATTATTATACAGATGCGCCTGCCGGTACGGGAGGTAGTACTGATGCTTATTCCAATACGATGAGAATATATCAGAAGATTTATGGTAGGTTGCAGGCTAATTATATGCGTTCTTTCAATCAGCACAATTTGAATGTGACAGCTGTGGCAGAGTTGAGCAGTACACGACGCGATGAATTATCCGGTTCCCGGCAATATTCAGAGTTGTTTACTAATGATATTTTGAATCAGGCAAGTCCGGGTACAGCTACCAATTCAGGGTATCGTAGTTTTGGCCGTTTGGCAGCCTATCTGATGCGTGCGAACTATGATTATGCCGGTAAATACTTGTTGGAGGTAGTAGGACGTTATGATGGTTCTTATCGTTATGCTCCTTCTAAGCGTTGGACGTTCTTCCCGTCGGTAAGTGCCGGATGGCGACTTTCGGAAGAAAGTTTCATCAAGGACAATTTGCCGTTCATTACTAATTTGAAAATCAGGGGTTCTTTTGGGCAAAGTGGATATGATGCCGGTGATCCTTTCCAATATGTATCTGCTTATAATTCGGCTTCCAATGGTTATGTTTTTGATGGTACCAGCCAGATTATGGGTATGGTAGCTCCTGGTGTAGTGACCGACCGGCTTTCTTGGGTTACATCTTCTATTTCCAATGTAGGTCTGGACTTTGACTTATGGAACGGTAAGTTGAGTGGTACTATCGAGTGGTTCAATCGTAAGAATGAAGGCATTTTGGCCGACCGTGCACAGTCTGCTCCTGATACATTTGGTGCAAGTTTCCCGAAGGAAAATCTGAATTCTAACCGGAACCGGGGTTTTGAGATTGAATTGGGACACAGAGGACAAATCGGTAAGGACTTCTCATATTCAGTAAGTGCTAATTTTACGTATGCACGTGAAAGAAGTCTGCATGTGGAACATGCCGAATATACCAGTTCTATGGATAGATGGCTGAATGGAAAGGAAAACCGTAACAGTAATGTGATGTGGTTGTATAAATACGATGGCCAATATACTTCTTTGGAACAGTATGAAACGGCTCCTTTGATTGGTGGAAACTTGGGTAACTCTAAGATGCTTCCGGGTAGTTACAGATTGCTTGACTTGAATGGTGATGGCAGGATTAACAGCAGTGACCGTGTTCCGGAGTTTTGGGCAACCGGTGCAAATCCTCCTATCCAGTATGGGTTGACTTTGGCGGCTTCTTATAAGAACTTTGATCTCAATATGCTGTTTCAAGGAGCTTCCGGTTACTCCATCGGATATGCCAATGATGATGTTTGGGGATATGGTGGCAAGACAAATAAATCTTATTTAATTGCGAAGTATGTAGATCGTTGGCATCCTGCAAATATAACAGATGATCCGTATAATCCTGCCACACAATGGGTAGCCGGTTATTATCCGGCATTACGCCACAATTTCTCCAATACTTCGGATAATGGTAGCAGATGGAATTATGGTATTTCCGTTTGGCTTCCGCAAGCTACTTATCTCCGTTTGAAGAGTATGGAGATCGGTTACAATCTGCCAAAATCATTTATGAAAAGAATCGGGTTGAACAGTGCCCGTATCTTTGTCAATGGTTCAAACCTGCTTACGTTCTGTAACAAGGCTTTGAAGGATGCTGACCCCGAACGTGAGGAAAGGGATTGGGGAGCCAACCTGGCATATCCGTTGATGAGAACTTATAACTTTGGGTTAAACATAAACTTTTAATTCTGAAATACCATGAAAAAAAATATTTTATCGATATTCTCATTATGTGCATTGATGGGATTGTCCGGTTGTAATGCCTTCTTGGAACTTGAACCGCTGGATAAAGTGTCTCCCGAGCAGTTATTGGAGACAGAAGGTGGTGTAAAGGCACTATTGGCAAACATATATACCATGATTCCTATGGAAGATTTTAATTATCGTCCGAACGCTGGTTTTAATCAACGCGGTTATGATGGTGTGAATGAAACTACTAATTTGGCATTTCTCACCGACGAAGCTACCCGTAGTGACGGAGGAGTGGGTATAGGTTACGAAGGATTCAATTATTGGCCCTATGGAGATATTCGTCAGGTGAATATTTTTATGCAGAATGTAGAGAAAGCCAAAGAAGCCGGAACAATTTCTGTTGCAGATGCGGATCGTATGACTGGTGAAGCCCATTTTGCACGTGCTTATATGTATTATGGGCTTGTAAAAAGATATGGCGGCGTTCCTCTGATTGACAAAGTGCAGGACGATGATTATGCCAATGGTGGACCGGGTGCTGTGGCAGTTCCTCGCAGTACAGAGTTGGATACTTGGAAATTTGTATTGAATGAGTGTACCCTTGCTGCTGCTACTTTGCCCGATGCGACTTCTGGTTCGGATTTGTATCGCGTAACCAAGTGGGCAGCTTATGCGTTGAAGTCAAGAGTTGCACTTCATGCAGCTTCTGTAGCCAAGTATTGGAATCTGGCACCTTTGGCTGGTGAGGCTGTCACTCAGAAACTGGTGGGTGGAATGACTTCTGCCGATGCCGATGCATTCTATAAAGAATGTATTGAAGCATCTAAGTTCCTTATAGAGAATTCCGGTAAATCTCTTTATAAGCCTGCTCCGGCTACTGTTAAGGAGGCTGCATCAAACTTCCAGGCCTTGTTCCTGAATGACCAGAATGAAGAGGTCATTTTCAGTAAAGCGTATCTTAATGGAACAACCAATACTAATCAGGGACATAGCTATGCCCAGTTTAATATCCTTCCTCAAGTCAATCCGGGCGCTCTGAAATATGGACGTTTCAATCCGATGTTGGAAATCGTTGATTTGTTTGAAGATTATACGGATGACGGCATGGGAAAAAGTGCAAAGATTGTAACTCGTACGGATGGGAATGAAGATGCTTATATCGCTAATTTCCATAATATGAATAATGCTTCTGTAGTGAACACCTTGATGTCGGTACCTTTTGTTAAATACAACGATTTGTATGAACCGTTTGCCAACAAGGATGCACGTCTGCTGGCAAGTGTGGTTGTGCCGGGTTCATCTTATGCCGGCACTGAGATTATTATCCAGGGCGGATTTATCAAGGACAATAATAGCTATGTGGCTTATTCAAACGAGTCTACTCAGAAAAATGGAACAACATATTATGCTTTAGGAGCCGAAGGTGAAACCATGTTCTCCGGATTTAATAATGTGAACAGTGGTGAGGATGCCAATTGGACTGCTACAGGTTTTGGAGTTCGTAAGTATATGCCCGAGGGCGAGAGCATGTCTCCCGACCGTCTTTCGTCCACTACCTCTTATATTGATATGCGTTTGGCAGAAGTCTACCTGAATTATGCTGAGGCTGTTGTGGAAAATGGTAGTGGATTTGGCGATAAGGAATTGGCTGGGAACTATTTGAATGCTTTGCGACGTAGAGCCGGACATACCGACCGGATATCTTTGACATTAGAGAGTGTTTTGAAGGAACGTCGTGTGGAGATGGCGTTTGAAGGAAAGCGTTTTTGGGATATGAATCGTCGTAGGGAATTCCATACTGAGTTCAGCAATAATAGAATTCGTAAAGCTTTGGTGCCGATGCTTGACTTGCGTGGTGCAGAGCCTAAATATGTCTTTGCAAGGGTGAACTACTTTGGTGACGAAACAAGAGGAGGGCGTACTTTCCAGAACATCAATTACTATAGGGGCATACCTAATATTGCCACGAATGGTTTAGTTCAGAATCCAGGTCATTAATTTGAATAATATTAAGTAGAAAGTTATGAAAAAGATATTGTTATTTGTGTCATGCTTCTTATTCGCATTGACATCTTGTGAAATTGATAATTATGAGGGACCGGATGCTTCCATACATGGTTCTATCCTTGACGAACAGACTGGTGAACTTGTAGGTTCTGATATGGAAAACGGTAATGCAATTAAAGTGAGGGAGCATGGATTTACTAATGCTACGGATCAAACCTGGTACATCACAAATACTGGAGAATATCGTAACAATATGGTTTTTGCTGCCACTTATGATGTCCGTTTTGAAAATGGGAATTTTTATCCATTTGAAGTGAAGGATTTTGTTGTTAAGTCAGGGGATAATGTGTATGATTTCAAGGTTATTCCTTATATTCGCGTTAAAAGTCCAAAAGTAGAAAAGAATGGCAATGTAATTACTGCTACATTCTCGTTGGAAGCTGGTAAACAAGAAGTGAAATTGAAAGAGATTCAGCTATTTGCTTTTTCAGATATGTGGGTAGGTAACAATGTGAAATTGACGTTGAATGGAGGGACTGATAAGCAAGTGTTTAGTCCGAGTACTGCTATAAATAGCGCTGATATTTATACATTGTCCATCGATCTGGGACAAAATGCTGATGTCTTGAAATACAGCAAGAATTATTATTTCCGTATTGGCGCTCTGGCTGATGTTTCGGGTGTGGGCACTGTACGGCATAATTATGCGCCGGTAGTAGTTATAAAATTGTAATTTATAGCAGAGGGAGACGTTCTGCTTGACGGCAGAACGTCTTTTTTTATCCATACATTAAAAATAAGACCATGAAGAAATTGAACACGATTATTTTAATTTTGCTGGGGATGATATGTACTCAGTTGTATGCTGTACAATTGAATTCGATATATCCTCTAAAACCCAATGACTCCGAAGCTTTTTATTTCACTCCCGAGAACTATCCTATAAAGGCGGATGGAAAGATGGATGTATCGGATGCTTTGCAGGCAGCGATTAATCAAGTGAAGAAAGAAAAGAATTTCGGAATCCTTTTTATCCCTGAAGGTAAATATAAAATCAGCAAGACCATTTATATTCCTACGGCTATTCGTTTGATTGGCTATGGAAAGAATCGCCCGGAATTTATTCTGGCTAAGAATTCTCCGGGTTTTCAGGAGGAAGTAGCTGATGATAAAGGAAAAGCTAAATACATGTTCTGGTTTACGGGAGCCGTTGTCAAGGAAGGTGAGAAACCCCGTGATGCCGGTGCCAGTACGTTCTACAGTGCCATGTCGAATATCAACTTGCGCATAGAAGATGGTAATCCGCATGCAGTGGCGCTACGCACACACTTTGCCCAACACAGTTTTATCAGTTATGTGGCCGTATACATAGGTAAAGGCAAGGCTGGTCTGTTCGATGTGGGCAATGAGTTGGAAAACGTTGCTTTTTACGGGGGAGATTATGGCATTTATACGACAAAAGCTTCTCCCGGATGGCCGGTAATGATGGTCGACTCTTATTTTGAGGGACAACGTGTAGCTGCTCTTCGTTGTCAGGAGTCCGGTTTGGCAATGGTGAATCTGTATGCCAAGAATGTTCCGGCTGTATTTGATATTGACCCTAATTATTGCGACAAGTTATTTTTGGAAAACAGCTATTTTGAAAATGTAAGTGGTCCGGCAGTGGTGATTACCAACGAGAACAACAGCAACAATCAGATAACCTTT
>ENA-OQKR01000540-OQKR01000540.1-human-gut-metagenome-genome-assembly--contig:-NODE-540-length-14997-cov-3.732347_pt1 | contig 14997 bp, 9 predicted proteins | sample MGYA00242803_ERZ504806 | MGnify/ENA primary metagenome ERZ504806 (study PRJEB26092, sample SAMD00036399) | human gut metagenome | host: Homo sapiens | study: EMG produced TPA metagenomics assembly of...
AAGAGTATTACTTTGCTTGATTTCCCAGCCCGTCTGACGGCGTACACCGGCACAAATTCATGCTCTGGTCACAAAACGGCAAAATCTGCACCTTATAATAAAACCGGAATGTCCCTTGCCAAACCGGCCAAAATCGTTTATGATACAGTCATTCGGGCCACCGCCCGGAAAGGAGCACACCATGCATACCGTTTTTCGTTTTCTCCGGCAGCTGCTGCTCACGGTGCTGCTGCTTGCCCTGCTGGTCCTCGTGGCAGCGGGCGGGTACTTTGCCGTCACAGGCCACAAACTCTATGAGAGCGCCATCCAGGTCACCCCCATTGATACCCTGTACAGCAGCATTTCGTCCCGCGAGGGGTTCGTTCCCTATGCCCAGCTGCCCCAGACCTACATCAACGCCGTGATCTCGGCGGAGGATTCCCGCTTCACCCACCACAAGGGTGTGGACCCGGTGTCCCATTGCCCGGGCACTGGTGACCGACCTGCGCACCGGCAGCTTTGCCGAGGGCGGCAGCACCATCACCCAGCAGCTGGCCAAGAACACTCTGTTCACTCAGGAAAAGCATCTGGCCCGCAAGGCGGCGGAGATGTTCGCCGCCCTCGCCATTGAGAAGCAGTACAACAAGGAACAGATCTTTGAAATGTACGTCAACACCATCTATTTCGGCAGCGGGCACTACGGCATCGGCGAAGCCGCGCAGGGCTACTTTGGCAAACCCACCCAGGAGCTGACCCGCGCCGAGTGTGTGGTACTGGCCGGCCTGCCCAATGCACCCTCGGTCTACGCCGCCAACGGGGAGCTGGCCCGCAGGCGCGCACTTGTGGTGGTGGAGCGGATGGAGCGCGCCAAAAAGCTGACCCATACCCAGGCACTGGAGCTCCGGGATGAAGTCAGTTCCCTGCCCCTTTGGTGAGAAAAAGCAGAATTTTATCCGGGTTTTCCATAAAATAATGCTAACACCGGGAGCGGATGCCATGATATCCTTAGTGGCAGATCAAACCCGGAGGGAGCATGTAAAACTTATGGAAAAACCAAAAAGGGTTCCGGCACCACCGACCTCACGGTGGGCAGGCCGCTGCCCCAGATCCTGAAATTTGCCCTGCCGCTGGTGCTGGGCACCCTGTTCCAGCAGCTGTACAGCTTTGTGGACACCGTCATTGTGGGGCGCTGTCTGGGCACCGATGCACTGGGCGCGGTGGGCACCACCTACTCTCTGAATTTTCTCATTTTAGGCTTTGTGCTGGGTTCCTGCACGGGCTTTGGCATCCCGGTGGCCCAGAGCTTTGGTGCAAGGGACAGCGAGGATATGCACAAGTATCTGTTCAACGGCGCGGTCCTCTGCGTGGTCCTGAGCGTGGTGTTCACCATCGTCACCACCCTCACTGCTGCCCCGCTGCTGCAGCTCATCCACACCCCGGCCGAGCTGTTCCCGGACGCGGTGGCCTACATCCGCATCATCTTCCTCGGCATTCCGGCCACGGTGCTGTTCAACTACACCTCCACCGTCCTGCACAGTCTGGGCGATTCCCAGCACCCATTCTATTTCCTGCTAATCTCCAGTTTCCTGAACATCGGGCTGGACTGGCTGTTCATCGTACCGCTGGGTATGGGCGTGGAGGGCGCAGCCATCGCCACCGTTGTCAGCCAGCTGTTCAGCGGCCTGCTTTGCACCTGGTGGTTCTTCACCCGGGTGGAGGGCATCCATTTCACCCGGGAAAACTGTGTCCTCTCGGCGGGGCACTGCGGGCGGCTGGCCTATATCGGCCTTCCGATGGGCTTTGAGTATTCCGTTTCTGCCATCGGTGCCTTCATCATGCAGGATGCCATCAACCTGCTGGGCAGCACCGCCGTGGCCGCCCAGACCGCCGGTGAGAAGATTCGCCAGATGTTCACCGTGCCCATGGCAAGCGTGGGCACGGCTATGGCAACTTATGTCGGCCAGAACCACGGTGCCCACCGCACTGACCGCGTCAGGCAGGGCATCCGGGATGGCTGCATCCTCCAGCTGTGCTACTGCGCGGCTGCCTGGGTGGTGCTCTTCTTCGTCAAGGGCTGGGCCGTGGGCCTTGTTCTGGGCGATGCCGACCCTGCCGTGACTTCCGGTGCTGTGGAATACCTGACCGTGATCAGCGTGCTGTTCTGCATCAACGGCCTGCTGATGGTCTTCCGCAACACCCTGCAGGGTCTGGGATACAGTGTGCAGGCCGTTATCTCCGGTGTGGGCGAGCTCATCGGCCGCGCGCTCTGCGGCTGGCTGGCCGTTCATAGTCTGGGCTACTTCGGCATCTGCATTGCCAACCCCATTGCCTGGGGTCTGGCACTGCTCTACTGTGTGTTCATGGTGACCAGAGTCTGAAAAAAGAGAACGCATAAAAATACCCCTCTCCGTCCGTGCGGCCGCACGGACGGAGAGGGGCTTTGCTATTTTACGATCAATCGATAAGGTTCACGAACACCGGGCAGAGCACGGCGGTCAGCACACCGGCTACGGCGATGGAAAGACCGCTCATGGCACCTTCCACCTCACCCATCTGCAGGGCCTTGCTGGTACCCACGGCATGGGCCGAGGTGCCAATGCCCACACCTTTGGCAATGGGGTCGGTGATGTGAAACACCTTGCAGACCGTCTCGGCCAGCAGGTTGCCCACGATGCCCGTCAGGATGACGATGGCACCGGTCAGGGCTGCAATGCCGCCCAGCTCTGCAGCTACATCCATGCTGATGGCGGTGGTCACGGATTTGGGCAGCAGGGTGGCGTACTGCTCCTGAGTCAGGTGCAGCGCCAGCGCCAGTGCCAGCGCGCTGCCCAGGCTGACCAGCGTACCCACCGAGATGCCCGCAATGATGGCGGCGGCGTTTGCCTTGAGCAGGTCGAGCTTTTCATACAGCGGGATGGCCAGCGCCACGGTGGCGGGCAGCAGCAGGTAGTTCACCGGGGCGGCGCTGACCTTGTAGTCGGCATAAGGGATGCCGCATACCGACAGGAAAACGATCACAAAGATCGCGCCCAGCAGCAGCGGGTTAAAAAATGCCTTTCCGGTCACTTTGTTCACAAGGGCTCCCAGTGCAAAGGCGGCCAGTGTCAGCAGCACACCCCAGGCAACAGAGCCCGAAAGGAACTCATTCAGCAATTCCATCATTGGCAGCAGTCTCCTTGTTCTTTTGCGGCTGGTCAGAGCCTGGGTGGTCTTTCCGGCGGTCACCATGACCAGAACTGTGACCGGGATAATGGCGATGATGATGGGCAGCAGCATCTCCCCCATCTCCGCCCAAAGCTCCATCACGCCTGCGGCGGCGGGCACAAAGAGCAGCGGAAAGATACCAGTGAGGAACACGCCCACCTCTTTTACATCCTCCAGCTGGATCAGCCGGAAGTTCAGGGCCAGCAGCAGCAGCACAAGCCCGTACACACTGGCCGAACCGGCAGCGGCAGTACGGCATGACATACTTCCCCCAGAAAGCAAAACGCAAGGATACGTGCAAATTGAAACAGATAATTCGTAAAAAAATCCCCCTTGTCTAACAGCTAAGTCAAAATTATAGCCCAAAACTCCGGAGGCGCAACAGCAATTATCTGACAAGGATTGTTGCATTTTGCCGGAAAAAACTGTGGAAAAGAAAAGGGCCCGGCAGAAAGCGCACACCCACGTGCCGCGATCTGCCGGGCCGATGCACCGCAAAGCGGTGTTTTTCTGTGTTTCCCGCACGCTCCCTCAGTTCCGCAAAACAGCTTCAATCCGTTCCTTGTCCAGCCCTTCGCCGATGACGATGAGCACCTCCTGCCCTGCCGGAATGGGAGCCGCGGTCAGGCCGTCTGCGGTGGCATTCAGCTCCACCCAGCCGGCGGCATCCTGCACAAAGCCCTTGACCCGCAGCACCTGCCCGCACTCGGGCGCTGCGAACAGCCGCTGTGCGGCGGTCTGCAGCTGCTGTGGGGTGAGGTGCAGTTCCAGAAAGCAAAGGGAGGTAAAGGCCGCGTGCTGGTCAAAATGCAGCTTTTCGCAGCTGGCCTGCCGGTAGCCGCAGGCGGCAAGGGCGGCAAGGTCGGCATCGGTCAGGGCGTCCCAGTCCTTGGCAAGGATCTCCCCCGGCGCAAAGCGGCGGGAAGATTTTGCGGCTTCCAGTGCACGCTCCAAGTGGGCAGCGGCGGCATCGCACTGGGCGGGCGCTGCCAGCTGGGCGCGGCTCAGCAGCACGCAGCCCGCGTTCATGGTCTCGGACGCCAGCAGGTACTCTGCCTGCGGCGAAAGCGTTTCCGGCAGAAGGGCGTCCACAATGGCAATGACGCTGCCCAGCTGATACCACCGGTCCAGCGGGTCGTCCCGCAGGATATCGAAAAACTCGTCCACATCAAAGATGCCGCTGGGCTCCACCACCACCCGGTCAAAGCCGCGCATGGCCATGGCGATGAGTTTGGTGCGCATCCGGCGCTGGTGGGTGTCGCAGTCGCAGCCGCCGCTGATGGTCTCCACATCGCAGCCGGGGCCCAGCACCTCCTGCACCAGCATGGCGTCCACGTTCACCGCGCCAAAGTCGTTTTCCAGAATGCACACCTTATGCCCCTGCTGTACCAGATACCGCACATAGCGGCGCAGAAAGGTGGTCTTGCCTGCGCCCAAAAAGCCGGTGATGAGATCCACCTGTACCATATTTTTCTACCTCCGTTGCAAAAGCCCTCCCAGCGCCGCAGCGCCCGGGAGGGCATATATTTCAGTCTTTTTTCCGGCGCTGCAACTCCTGGATGATCCCCGCTGCTTCCGGCGCGATTGCTCCCGGCACAATGGCCGGGCGTGCCAGAAAATAGCCCTGCAAAAGGTCTGCGCCCAGCTCGATGACCGTGCGCAGCTCGGCGGCGGTCTCCACGCCCTCGGCAACGATCTTCATGCTGCGGGGGTGGGCGTAAGCCACCACATTGCGCAGGATCTGCTGCTTGTCCGGCGAGGTGTCGATGCCACGGATGATGGTAATATCCACCTTGACGAACCGGGGTGCAAGCTGCAATAGCGTATTCTCGTTGGAATAGCCGCTGCCGTAATCGTCCAGCGCAAACATCCCGGAAAAGCCCGGTGCATTGCGCTTTCTCTCCAGTGCTTCGTAGTCGATTTCTTCCTCTTCGGTGATCTCGACGACCATGCGGCGGCACAGCTCGTGCCAATGGCTGTTTATATATTTGCCGTCCTCATGCGACAGGCAGGTGTTGGCGATGGAGTTGACAAAGAGCATGGCATCCCCGGACACGCTGCCCGCCCGGCACAGGCTGTCGAAGGTCTCCAGCGCCTTGGTAAAGGTGATGCGTTCGATCTCGTACAGTGCCCCCTGCTCCCGCGCCAGCTTCATGATGGTGGCCGGGGAGCGCAGGGTGGGCAGGTCGGAGCGCATCAGCGCCTCGTAGGCGACTACCCTGCCGCTGCGCGCCGAGAAGATGGGCTGGAAGCAGTAGAACACCTGCGCATTGCTGAGCAGCTGCCGGAACTCCCTGCGGGTGCGCTCGGCGTAGGCTTCGCGGTTGTACACCCCGATGTCGAACTCCTCCACCCGGCCCTTCTCCGAATGCTTGACCTGATACATGGCAAAGTCGGCGTATTTTTTTAAGGTCTCCCAGTCCTGCCCGTCGTCCGGGTACCACGCAATGCCGCCGGAAAGGCTGATGTGCAAAGCGTTGCCGCTGGGCAGCAGCGCCACGCTCTTCTGCATGGCATTGGTCAGGCAGTCGATCTTTTCCCGCACTGCGTCCCGGCTGCGGTAGCCATGGAACAGCACAAGGAACTCATCGCCGGAAAGGCGGGCGCACACCGTCCCGGCGGGGGTATTGTCCCGCAGGCACTGACCGGTGCGGCGGATGTACTGGTCGCCCCAGTCGTGGCCGTAGGTATCGTTGATGTGCTTGAGGTTATCCAGATCCATCATCATCAGCGCCGCTACGCCCATGCGCTCCGGCGCGGCGAACAGCTCGGTGCACACCCGGTTGAAGGCCTGCCGGTTGTACAGCCCGGTCAGAATATCGTGATCGCGCTCGTGCTCGATGCGCTTCCGCTCCAGCACGGCGGCGGTCACGTCCTCGGCAAGGCCGATCTTGGCGTGCCCCTCGATGGTGCTGCGCAGCATGATGTACCGCACGCCGTCCGGCTGCTGAATGGTCAGCAGCTCGTCCCCCTCGGCGGTGTGGTCACAGGGATTCTTTTCCCGGATGCCCTTGAGCACCTCCTCGAACCGGCGCACGCTCAGCGGCTTGCCCTGCATCTCGGGCTTACCCAGCAGGGAGAAGAAATTATCGGTCACAAACACGCTGCCGGTGTCGGTGCGCAGCTCGTAGCCGCCGATCTCCACACTGGCCATATCCATGATGCGCAAAAACTTGGTGGAGTTGGTCACCAGCTCCTTGTTCAGCTCGGTAATGGTCTCGGCAAAGCGATCCACCTCCCGGATGGCGGTGCGGGACAGGCGGGGGAAGGTCTTTTTCTCCTGCGCGTCTATCACCTCGCGGTACAAACGGTTGATGGGTCTGGCCAGCCGTGCCGAGACCAGCAGGCTGCCCAAAACGCTCAGCACCAGCGTGATCGCTATGGTGGTCAGCAGCACCTCGCGCACCCGGCTGGAAAAAGCCAGCAGCACCGACTGTTCCATGGTACCCGCCAGAAACCACTTTTCGGCGGCAAAGGGCGCGTTGCGGTTATACACCTGCAGCGGCTCCAGCACCATATAATAGCGCTTATCGTTCAGCTCCACCCAGTTGCCGCCGTTGCCGTTGCTGCGGCAGTTCAAAACGCCCAGCGGTGCATCTGCCGTTACCAGGTCCTCGCCGGAGGTCACGGTCTTGCGCAGGGTGAGCACGCCGTCCGTCAGCGCATCATCGGTAGTGGTCACGATAAAATAGGTGCCTGCCTTGTCCTCGTCCAGCTCGGTGAAGGGCAGTTTTGTTTGCAGATAGTCCGTGAGCAGTTCCACGCCCACCACGCCGTATACCGTGCCGTCCGGCAGGATCAGCGGCATGGAGTAGGCAATGGCGTGCCGGTCGTCCCCGGCCAGACAGTAGGAGTTGGTGGTCCAGCGGCCATAGCTTTCCGCCGAAAGGCCGGCATCGCCCTTATACGCGGTCTGAAACACCGTGCGCAGGATGCCGCCCTTGGTATCTCCCTGATAGGGGAAAGCGGGCTGCCAGCCCTTATCCGTGCCGATGGCCAGCTCTTTTACCACTGTGGCGCTGGCGCGTTCCAGCAAAAGGTCGCTGTTGCGCTCCGAAGGGCGGGCGTCCGGGTCCATATCCCGCAGGTAGATGCCGGGCATTTTTTTGCCCACCTCGCAGGTGTCCAGATCGTGGGTGTTCAGGATGAGAAAGATGCCGGTCACCTGCTTTGTGCGCAGGGTGTCCAGAAGCTGCGGGGCAAGGGCTACCAGCAGGGCATCGCTCTGTTCGCTGCTGTTATCCAGCGTGTCCAGCGAGATATCGCCGCTTTTTAGCAGCTGCTGGGTGGTGGCGGTGATCTGCTCGCTCAGCTGCTCCAGATCCTCCGCGTTCCGCAGGATCTCCTGCACATAGCTGGCGCGGTTGCGCACCCGCATGGTAAGCAGATCCTTGGCGTTTTCGTCCAGCTGCCCGGTCACGTTGATGGCAAGGATGCTGGCGACCGCCATCAGCAGCTCCACCGCCAGCACCAGCATCATGGTGGCAAAAATATTGTAGAACACGGTTCTTTCCGGTCTGTTTTCCAAGCGCTGCCGCTGGCGCTGTTTCCATGCGTCAAACATCGCCCTGCCTCCTTTCCGTCTTTTTTGCGGGCGGTCAGCCCTCGTACTGCTGTAACTGCGCAAGGGTGGCCTGATACCACGCCTCAAAATAGTCGTCGGTCAGTTCCAGCCCGCTTGCGCGGATGGCGTCCATGTCGTTGGCGGCGGTGGTCACCGGCAGATAGCCCGACTCCACCGCGAAAGCGATATTATTCTGCGGTTCGGTGAACCACTTTAAAAAGGTGACTGCGCCGTTGATCTCGGCCTCGGTGCCGCCGCCGAGACCGCAGCCGCCGCCAGAAAGCTGCGGCGCGAGATCTTGTTCTTCATCCCATACCCTCCCGGAGTACGCAGGCGCATTTTACCCCATACCATACTATTTTATATAATACCACCGTTTCCGGCATAGTGTAAACTCTTTCTTAAAAAATCTGGTAAAAAAGTGCAGATGACGAATTTTCGTCTTATTTTTTGGCAGTTCTGCCAAAAGCACGCGTCCCCTATAAAAATGGGATAGCGGAGCGTCCGCAGACGCTCCGCTATCCCGATAATAAAACTAATTTTTCCGCTGTTTATGCGCAGAGCAGCGCGGAGCGCATGCAAAGCCAGTCCCGTTACATGCGTATCCGCTGCGCGGCGCGGGCGATGGAGGCCAGCAGGGTCACAAGGCGCTTTTCGTCCATCTGGCCGCAGTAGGTGGTAAAGGTGTAGTAGCACCCCTGCACGCAGAAGGAAAGCACCACCTTGCGCACTACGTCCGTCTCAAAGGTGGGGTCGGTCTGGGCGATGCACTGGCACATGGCCTGTTCCACCCGGTTGATGAACAGCCCCTGCCGGGAGCCGGAGAAGAGCACGCTGATCTCGGCCTGATGCGCGGTGAAGGCGCGGAACATCTCCCGCGCAAGCCACTCGGTGCGCTCGCTCACATCGCTGGCGGTCAGGCGGGGCAAGCTTTCCACCACCGCGTGCACCATCTCGTCCTCCATGGCGTTGGCCAGCGCATAGATATCCTGATAATGGGCGTAGAATGTGGATTTATTGATGCAGGCACGGTCGCACAGCTCCTTGACACGGATCTTTTCCACCGGCTTTTCGCGGCGCAGCTCCATAAAGGCCTGCTTGATGGCGCGCTCGGTCTTTTCAATGCGGATATCCAGAAAACCCACCTCTTTTGCATTTTTGTTGATTTTCCAACATTTTTCCGGTTTTGCGGATAGACAAGCCCCGCAGCCCTTTTTATACTGGGTATAAGCGGAGCGGCGTTACTCCTTGCGGTACAAAAGCCCCTGCTGCTCCAAAGCCGTGCGGATGCGGGCAAAGGTGTCCTTGTCCGGGCAGCGCAGGGTGTGCAGGTGCACGCCGCCGGTCATGCGGCTCAAAAGGCTCTCGGGTGCATCCGCAGCCTGACGGATAAAGTTATCCACGTCGTACCGGTTGCACAGGTTCAAGGTGGCGCGGATCTCGCCGTACAGGCTGTTTTCCACCGCCACATCCACCACCGTGCCGCCCTGATCCACCACGGTGTACAGCTCCCGGCGCATCTCCTCCTGTGTGCGGTGCACACAGGCCAGAATGCCGGTATAGCCCTTCTCCGCCGGGTGCAGCTGGTAGCCCCGGGGGGTGGCATCGATCTGCGCCCCACCGGCGCGCAGCAGCGCCACATCCCCTACCACGATCTGCCGCGACACCCCCAGCTCTGCCGCCAGCGTGCTGGCACTTAAAGGGGCACCGGCGCTGTTCAGCCGGGTCAGGATGCGTTCTCTGCGCTGTGCTGCATTCATAGGGGGTCAGGCTTCCTTTCCGTAAAACGACTTTTCTCTCCTTATTGTAGCAAAACGCGGCAAAATGTGCAAGGTTATTCCAATCTCAGCTTTCTGAACAAAGGCTTCCCCCGGAAGGGGGAAACCTATCTCCAAAGGGTAAAGGCTTTTGCGCCGGTCACGCCGCAGGCGTTGCTTTATTCTACCCGCAGCAGGGTGGCGTAATTGGAGGGCAGCTGCACCTTCATGCGGTCCCACTCGGTGGAGACCAGCACCTCCTGCGCACCCACGGTGTCCGCCAGCAGGTCGGTGACCTTGGCGGTTTCCACCGGCAGCTGGAACTCCAGCTGTGCGGGGGTATCGCCGTTGTTCAGCACCGCTACCACCGCCTTGCCGTCCAGCACCCGGGCAAAGGCGTAGCACTGGGTGGTGAGCTGCAATTCCTTTACCTCGCCATAGGTCATTTCCGGCAATTCAGCCTTGCATTTCCCCAGCGCTTTGTATACACTGGTAACAGGATTTGTACGTTCTGCATCAGCGTAGTCACTGAGCTCCAGACAGGGGCGCAGCGGCCAGTCGCTGCCCCACTCCTTTTTGCCCTCAATGCCGAACTCCGAGCCGTAGTAGATGGACGGGATGCCCCACAGGCTGTACACCAGAATGGCGATATGCCGGATGTGCTCCCGGTTGCGCAGCTTGTTGGGCAGGCGCTCCACGTCGTGGTTATCCGAGAAGAGATACAGCCGGGTGTCGTGGCACAGCCCCTGCAGCCGGCGCATGGTGTGGGCAATTTCAAAATAGTTGTGGTCGTTGTGGCCGCTCCACAGGCCCTTGTGCAGCTCGTAGTTGGTGACCGAGTGCAGCATTTCCGGGTTTGCCCAGCGGCTGTAATCGCCGTGGATGACCTCGCCCATCAGCCAGAACTCCGGCTTTACCTCGTTTGCCAGACGGCGCAGCCCGCGCATGAAGTCGAAATCCAGCACATCGGCTGCGTCCAGACGGATGCCGTCGATGTCGAACTGCTCCACCCAGAAGCGGACGGTATCATAATGATACTGCTGCACCTCCGGGTTGCGCTGGTTCAGCTTGACCAGCAGGTTGTAGCCGCCCCAGTTGCCGTAGGAAAAGCCGTCGTTATACTCGTTGTTGCCCCAGAAGTTCACATCGCAGAACCAGTCCTTATAGCGGGCGTTCTCGCGGTTTGCTTTCAGGTCCTGGAACGCGAAGAAATCGCGGCCCACATGGTTGAACACGCCGTCCACGATGACCCGCTGCCCGCGGGCGTGGCAGGCCGCCACAAAAGCCTTGAACTCCTCGTTGGTGCCAAGGCGGCGGTCCACCAGACGGTAGTTGATGGTATCGTAGCCGTGGGAGCCGCTCTCGAACAGCGGGCCGATGTAGATAGCTGTACAGCCCAGCTTTGCCGCGTGGGCTGCCCATGCTTCCAGCTTTGCAAAAGCGCCCGGGGTGGGCTGGCCGTCGTTTTCGTGCGCACAGCCGCACAGCCCCAGCGGATAGATGTGATAAAATACTGCTTCGTCATACCAAGCCATGATCGTTCGCTCCCATTCTATTGCTCTAAAAAGTTGCACCGCCCGCAAGGCGGTAGCAACAGTATACCACACCCTCTGGCAAATATGTGTATTTTTGCCGATTTTTGTCAAGATTCGCTAAGATTATCGGCTACTGTGCCGGTAAAAAAGCGTTTTTCTTGGATAGTTTGCCCAAACAGCCTTGTATCAACCGGCGCACACCGCCGGTCAACATAGAGAAGTAAGGAGATCTTTGCATGAATTACCCTGTGATCCCCCGCGCGTTTTTCAGTGGCGACTGCTTCGATGCCTACCGCATTCTGGGTGCGCACCCCTGCACCGACCCAAACGGCGCCGAGGGCTGGCGTTTTGCCGTGTGGGCACCCGGTGCCACCGCCGTGGAGGTGTGCGGCGGCTTTGACGGCTGGGAGCGCGGCGTACCCATGGAAAAAGCCGATACCGGCGTGTGGAGCGCTTTTATCCCCGGCCTTGCGGAGGGCGAGTTGTACAAATACCGCGTGCATGGCGCGGACGGCAGCACCGTGATGCGCAGCGACCCCTACGCCTTTGCCACCGAGCTGCGCCCCGGCACCGCCAGCAAACTGACAAAGCTGGATTTCACCTTTGACGACACCGCGTGGATGGAGCGGCGGGACAAATGCCGCAACCGCCCGCTGAACATCTACGAGCTGCACGCCGGCAGCTGGAAGCACAAGCCCGGCGCAACCCGGCCGGACGGCTCGGACGGGTGGTACAACTACGAGGAGCTGGCGCGGGAGCTGATCCCGTGGCTGCTGGAGCACCACTTTACCCATGTGGAGCTGCTGCCGCTGGCCGAGCACCCCTTTGACGGCAGCTGGGGCTACCAGACCACCGGCTACTTTTCGGTGACCAGCCGCTACGGCACCCCCGCCCAGTTCGCGGGCTTTGTCAACGCCTGCCACCGCATGGGCATCGGCGTCATCATGGACTTTGTGCCGGTGCACTTTGCCGCCAACGCTGACGCACTGGCAAAGTTTGACGGCACCTACCTGTACGAGTACGACAGCGACGTGGGACAGAGCGAGTGGGGCACCTGCAACTTCAACTACTACCGCCGGGAGGTGTGCAGCTTTTTGAGCAGCGCCGCCGGGCTGTGGATGGACGTGTACCACTGCGACGGCATCCGCATGGACGCCATCTCCCGGGCGCTGTACTGGCAGGGCGACCCCAACCGCGGCGTGAATCAGGGCGCGGTGAACTTTTTGCGCAGCCTGAACCACGGGCTGAACGAGCGCTGGCCCACCGGCATCTACATGGCGGAGGACTCCACCAACTTTTTAAAGGTGACCGCCCCCACCCGCTACGAGGGCGTGGGCTTTGACTACAAGTGGGACATGGGCTGGATGCACGACACGCTGGACTACTTTGCCACCCCCTTCGGCGAGCGCCCGGGCTGCTACGGCAAGCTGCTGTTCAGTATGCACTACTTCTACAACGAGCTGTATCTGCTGGCGCTGAGCCACGATGAGGTGGTGCACGGCAAAAAGACCATCATTGACAAGCTGTGGGGCAGCTACGCAGAAAAATGCGCCCAGCTGCGCACCCTGTATTTTTATATGTACACCCATCCCGGCAAAAAGCTGAACTTTATGGGCAACGAGCTGGCACATTTCCGGGAGTGGGACGAAAAGCGGGAGCTGGACTGGAACCTGCTGGAATATCCCTTCCACGATGCCTTCCAGAAGTACTTTGCCGCTCTGAGCCGCACCTACGCCTCCGAGCCTGCCCTGTACGATGGCGAGTACAACCCGGACTGCTTTGAGTGGGTGGCAAACGAAAGCTGCGCCGAGGGCGTGTACGCATGGCTGCGCAAGGGGCGCGGGCAGAACCTGCTCTGCGTGATGAACACCCAGGACCACGCCCACAAAAAGTTCCCCCTGTACCTTAAATTCCCCTGCAGCGCAGAGCTGGTGCTGGACACCGAGGCCGGCACTTGGGGCGGCGTGCACAAGGCGCACCGCAAGCAGAACTTCCACACCACCGACGGCGGTGTGTTCGGCCGGGACTACACCCTGACGCTGGACCTGCCCGCCATGGGCAGCTATCTGCTGCGGCTTACCCCGGAAGCCCCGAACCCGGACGCCGCCCGCCTGAGCGCCAACAGAGCGCTGGCACAAAAGCGCAAGGCGGCAAAGGCTGCTAAGACCGCTGCAGAAGTTTCCGATAAGTAATATTTATGCAAAAATGTCCCGTCTGCTTTGAAAGCGGCGGGACATTCTGCATTTTTCGCCGCCGGGGTGCTGGACAGTGCCCGGGGGAGTTGTTATACTGTAAGGTGTGAAATTTTGCAAGGAGGGTCCTATTCCATGTCCGAACCCATTACAAAGCCCCGCGTTTCCGCTGCGGCGAAAATCGTGCTGGTGCTGGCGGCAGCAGCGGTGCTGCTGGCCGTTTTTGCGCAGGCTGCGCCCGGCAGCAAATTCTTTTTCCCGCTGGTGAGCCTGTGGTGCAACCTTGCCCTGTTTGCCTGTGTGCTGCTGGTGCTGCGGGTGGCGGGAATCAAATTTGACCTCTTCCACAAGGCGGTGCTCGTCGGCCTGTGGGCGGCGGCGCTGGTCTACTTTTTCTGGGCGCTTGGCCGCCGCAGCTTTGTGTATATCTGGGATTACGTCAACTATATCAACAAACAGTACTGGGCCGAAGCTGCCTTTCTGCAAAGCCCGGCGGCGGGCTTCCAGTTCATCTTCGGCTCCTTTGCCGAGGACTACACCAACTTCATCACCCTGTTTCTGGAGTTTCCCTTCTGCCTGAGCGACCGCACCGGCGACAGCTTTGCCTTTTGTCAGGTGTTCAGCATCCTGCCCATGCTGCTGGTGCTGCTGGCAGGGCTTACCATCAAGGTGGGGCAGATGCTGCGGGTGAAAAACCGCTTCTGGTACTTCCTCATCGGCATGACCTGGATGGTCACCTACCCGTGGCTGCGCATGAGCGCCATGCTCAGCCAGCCGGACTGGTTCGGCCTCATCTTCGGCTTCAGCATCCTGCTGCTCACGCTGGACTTCCGGTTTGAAAAGCTGGAGCCGGTGCGCTTTTGCCTGCTGTTTGCCGCCACGGCAGCCATCATCCTTTCCCGCCGGTGGTACTTATATTTTGTGGTGGGCTACTATTTTGCCTACGCGGTGCTGGTGCTGGTAAGCAGCGCGCGCATTGCCCGCGCCGGGCAGAAAAAGCAGGCGCTTTTGCAGGTGCGCAACCTCGTGCTGTTCGGCCTGATGAGCATGGTGGCCATGCTGATCCTGCTGTGGCCGATGGTCAGCCGCATCCTCGCTTACAGCTACGCCGAGCGCTATTCCTACTATAACGGCGGCGGCTTTGTGGCCGAGATCAGCCTGCAGTTCTGGCGCATGGGTCTGATGAACCTTGTGCTCGTGGGCATGGGGCTGTGGTTCTGCCTGAAAAAGCGCAAAATGCCTGCGCTGCCCTGCCTTGCCGGGCTGGAGATCCTGCTGAGCATGCTGCTGTTCACCCGCATCCAGAACACCGGCTCCCACCAGATGCTGCTGTTCCTCCCGGGGTGGTTTCTCCTGTTTTTGCTGGGCGCAGCGGCGCTGGCCGAGGGCATCAACCGCTTCCGGACGGCAAAGGTCGTGTTCTGGGTGTTCACCCTCGTGTTTGCCACCTCGGTGCGCTGCTCTCCCCTGACCACCATTGCCCTGCCGGGCTTTCTGGTGGATCACTTCCCGCTGGCAGTCACTGAGGAGTTCGTCCGGCTGGACAAGCTGATCTATGACCGCAAGGATCTGCCGCAGATCAAGGCCATTGCCAACTGGATCGACACCCACTGCGCCGAGGGCGAGATCAGCTACATGATCCCCCACGATATGCTGTACTGCCCGGATCACTTCAAGAACTGCCAGCTGCCCGCAACCCCCATCAACGATAAGCTGGCCTTCGGCTTCTCGGTGCCGGGCACCCACAACTTCCCCATGCAGTTCTT
>ENA-OQKR01000549-OQKR01000549.1-human-gut-metagenome-genome-assembly--contig:-NODE-549-length-14854-cov-3.512935_pt1 | contig 14854 bp, 11 predicted proteins | sample MGYA00242803_ERZ504806 | MGnify/ENA primary metagenome ERZ504806 (study PRJEB26092, sample SAMD00036399) | human gut metagenome | host: Homo sapiens | study: EMG produced TPA metagenomics assembly of...
CCTGAGTCTTCATTAGCTTTGGGCTTTGGTTTCCGTTGCGGTTTCCTTGGGCTGCTCCATATGGAGATTGTGCAGGAGCGCCTTGACCGTGAATTTGACATGAACGTTATCACCACCGTGCCCAACGTTTCCTACAATATCTATGACAAGCAGGGAAATATGACTGAAGTGCATAACCCCGGCAGCATGCCCGACCCTACTATGATAGACCGTATTGAGGAGCCCTATATCCGTGCCTCGGTGATTACCACCACTGATTACATCGGCCCTATCATGACTCTTTGTCTGGGCAAGCGTGGCGAGCTGGTGAAGCAGGAATATATTTCAGGTAACCGTGTAGAAATATACTATGACATGCCTCTTGGCGAAATAGTTATCGATTTCTATGATAAATTGAAGAGTATCTCTAAGGGATATGCCTCTTTTGACTATCATCCCAACGGTTTTCGTCCTTCCAAACTGGTGAAGCTGGATATTTTGCTGAACGGTGAGCCGGTGGATGCTCTTTCTACCTTGACACACTTTGACAATGCCTACGAATTGGGACGCCGGATGTGCGAGAAGTTGAAAGACCTGATTCCGAGACAGCAGTTCGATATCGCCATTCAGGCTGCTATCGGTGCCAAGATTATTTCCCGGGAAACGATTAAGGCTGTGCGTAAGGACGTAACGGCCAAATGTTATGGAGGTGACGTGAGCCGTAAACGAAAATTGCTTGAGAAACAGAAGAGAGGTAAGAAGCGTATGAAACAGATTGGTAATGTGGAGGTACCTCAGAAAGCGTTCCTGGCAGTCTTGAAGCTGGATTGATGTCGAAAGGATGAAATCTTAAATCAAATATACTTCTTTATGATTATTTTACGTACTGTGAAAAACTTCTCGTCGCTGAATATAGCGGCGAGCATCTTGCTGTTTTTGATGGCTATTTTGGCGGCCGTTATTGCTAATTCGCCGATGGCTCCGTTGTATCAGGGCTTTCTTTTGCAGGAACTGCATCTGCGCATCGGAGACTTTAATTTGTTCTCCCATGGCGGTCATCCGTTGAAAATGATTGAGTTTATAAACGACTGCTTGATGACTGTTTTCTTTCTGGCTGTGGGGTTGGAGATAAAGCGGGAACTGCTGGTGGGTGAACTTTCTTCCTTTCGTAAGGCTTCTTTACCCTTTGTAGCGGCATGTGGCGGTATGTTGGTGCCGGTCATTGTCTATTCACTTTTGGTCGTTCAGGGTACTCCGGAAACGCGCGGTATGGCTATACCGATGGCTACGGATATTGCTTTTTCATTGGGTGTACTCAGTCTGCTGGGTAAACGGGTGCCTTTGAGTCTGAAAATTTTCCTGACGGCATTTGCAGTGGTCGATGATATTGGCGGCATTCTGGTTATTGCCATTTTCTATAGTTCCGAAGTGGCATACGGATATCTTATTGTAGCTGCTGTCCTTTATTTCTTCCTTTACTATATGGGGAAATTCGGTATGACACAGAAGATATTCTTCCTGCTTATCGGGGTAATTATTTGGTATTTGTTCCTTCAGTCGGGCATTCACAGCACTATTTCCGGAGTGATACTGGCCTTTGTAATACCGGCCCGTCCCCGTTTGGATGCCGGGAAATACATTAAACGCATCCGCGACATTATCGGTGATTTTCCGGTTACCAAATCAGATAATATTATATTGACCAATGAGCAGATTGCCACTCTAAAACAAGTAGAACGCGCTTCTGATTATGTGATTAGTCCTTTGCAATCCTTGGAAGACAATTTGCATGGTACGGTAAACTTTGTGATACTGCCGCTTTTTGCTTTTGCCAATGCTGGTGTGGTGTTCAGTGGAGGCGGTGGCGTTGTTGGAGCTGTTAGTATAGCGGTGGCTGCAGGATTGCTTCTTGGCAAGTTTATCGGTATTTTTCTGTTTACCTGGCTGGCGGTCAAGAGTGGTTTGTCCTCAATGCCTCCGGGAATGAATTGGAGAAGTGTTGCCGGAGTATCCTTGTTGGGGGGTATTGGCTTTACGGTATCTTTATTTATTGCCAACCTTTCTTTTGCAGGAGAATATCCGGATCTGCTGAACCAGGCGAAGTTTGGTGTATTGCTGGGAACGATTGTTGCCGGTATGTTGGGATATATGGTACTGAATGCGGTGTTGCCGAAGGTTAAGAACAAATAGATCTCCACTTTGGAATACTGGACGAAGAATCGGTTCTTTAGGGATATTCGGTAAATCCTCTGAAAGATAAGTTGGGATGTGTCAATGATTTAAGAAAACGTATTCTTTGTTACAGAAACAGAAGAAATAGTCCATTATTCTTAAAAAACATTCGTATCTTTGCTGATACAAGTCGAAAAGGACCTTCCGGATATGAAGCACATAAAGGCAGTTGCCGGATACATATTGATTCTTTCTCTCTGCCTCGTGTGTGCACACCCTGCCCATGCGGAGACACGGCGTATTGCGCTGATACACTCTTTCGAGCCGTGCTATCCGCCTGCTGCGAAGGCTCTGGAACTGTTGCAAAAAGAGTTCAGCCTTCTCGGCTTGGACTGCGATGTACGCGAATACTATCTGGACTGCGACCGCTACATGGAGGAGGCAGAAAACCTCCGTATGGCCGGTTTCGTGGACGACCTCTCTGCCTGGGGAGCCGAGTTGATAGCCGTGCTCGACGACCAGGCTGCCTATGCGCTGATGGCATGCAGACACCCGTTGGCGCATGAAATACCCGTTGTGTTCAGCGGTGTGAACTATCCCAACATATCTCTGCTCCTGCAATACCCCAACATCACGGGCTATGCCGACACGCCCGATTACTTGCGTACCATACGCATGATAGAGAGTATCATGGGAAAGTCGCGCATCTGCCTGATGAACGGACAAGTGTTTCTGGACCGCAAGATATGGCATGCGTTGAATGAGCAGTGTCGTGGGCAGGGGTTCGCCATCGTGACCTCTACCGAGGGTGCTTACTTTGCCGGTTCCTCCTATCACCGTGTGCGCGAGAGGGAGACTATCAGCCCTATACTGAAACGGCAGAACATAGACGTGTTGCTGGACACCACGAAGATTGTGCGCATGACGAGCGACTCCATAGCGATACGCCATCTGATGTGGCTGGGACGCGGCGACAATACGTTGCTGCTCTACACCAAGCGAGACTATACCACCAAGCGTGTGGGCATGCTCTTCGACAATCCCACGTTTCAGACCATCAACGAGGGCTTCGGCTTTGCCGACTACTTGCTGGGAGGATATTTCACTCCACTGGAAAGCCAGATAAGATACATGGCGACCGGTATCAAGGAACGCCTCGAAGGCGGATGCCCCGGCAGCAGGTGACGGAATGCGCCAAGCAGTACGTGCTGAACTGGCATGTGCTGCAGAAGTATGGCATCCCGCTCGAGAGCATTCCGGCAGAGTACACTGTGATGTATATCCCTTTTTTCGGAGCGCTACCGCTATCCTATACTTATCGGTTCCATCTTGGGCGCAGTCTTCGTGCTGACGGTGATAGTCTTGCTCTCCTTCAGCCTGCTGCGCGAACGCAGGCGCAAGCGTGAGGCATTGCGAAACCTCCTCTACGAGCATGAGACCCTCTGCCTGGCCATCGAAGGAAATTCTACCTACGCCTGGCGACTGGAGGGAGATTCCGTGTCCTGCGACTCGCAGTTTTGCGAGCTTATTCATCATCGCCCCGGCCGTCTTCTGCTCGATGAAATCACTCCCTACATCCATCCCGACGACTTACCCGCCTTCCGCAAGAACATAGCGGCAAGGCATGAACGCACGCACCACAAGGGGCAGTATCGCTGTAACTTCACCGGTGAGTTCCAGTGGTGGGAGTTCAGCTACAATACCATCCACACCCCCGGACACGCACCCATCATAGCCGGATTGCTGCAGAATATCCAGGAACTGAAAGACCACGAGCAGGAGCTGATAGAATCCCGCGAGCTGGCGGAGCAGGCCGAACTGAAACAGTCGTTCCTCAACAACATGAGCCACGAGATCCGCACTCCGCTCAATGCCATTGTCGGCTTCTCGGACATGCTGGCCAATGAGCCGGAGTTTTCAAACGAAGAGCGGCAGGAGTTTGTGGACATTATCAACACCAATACCAAACTGCTGCTGAAGCTGGTGGGCGATGTGCTGGAACTGTCGCGCATCGAGTCGGGTAACCTTTCGTTCACCTTTCAGCGGGAGAGCGTGTGCCGGTTGCTCGATGACGTCTATCAGACGCATAGCCTGCTTATCCGGCCGCCGTTGCAGTTCCTCAAGGATTTCCCTCCCGAAGATGTGCAGGTGAATGTAGACCCCATGCGACTGACACAGGTACTCACCAACTTCCTGAACAATGCCAACAAGTTTACGAAAGGAGGCAGCATCCGGCTGGGGTATTGCTGTCCGTCCGGCATGAGCGAGGTACATCTTTATGTGGAAGACACCGGCATAGGCATTCCGCACAGCGAGCAGAAGATGATTTTCGAGCGTTTCTACAAGCGCAGCGAGTTTTCCCAAGGCGTCGGGCTGGGCTTGTCCATCTGTGTGCTCATTGTCGAAAAGATGGGAGGACGCATCGAACTCCAGTCCGAGGAAGGCCGTGGAAGCCGTTTCACAGTGGTACTGCCTTGTATTGAATAAATCCTTAAAAAATGTAATCGCGTTGTAATGCCTTTATATATAATTTTGCGTATCTTTGCCAATGTTTTAAGAAATATAACGTTTTAAGAAACTAATTTAAAAGACATTATGTTAAAGAGAGTAAGAATTATACTGACGGTGCTGCTGTTACTGGCCACCGTGGGTGTAGATGCGCAGGTCACCACTGCCTCTATGGCAGGTAAGGTGACGGATGCAAGTAATGAGCCCATTATCGGCGCCACTGTCCAGGCTGTTCACCAGCCTTCCGGTTCGCGCTACGGAACCGTGACCAACGTTGACGGACGCTATTCCATCCAGGGTATGCGCACCGGTGGTCCCTACCGGGTGGAGATTTCCTACATCGGCTATCAGACGGTTATTTATAAGGACATCACCCTTCAGCTGGGTGAGGTATACAACTTGAACGTAGAGATGAGTGAATCTTCCGAGTTGCTGAACGAAGTGATTGTGACGGCTGCCAAGACCAAGTTCACCGCTGAAAAGACGGGTGCCACTACCAATATCTCGTCTGCACAGATGACGCAGCTTCCCACCGTGAACCGCAGCATCAGTGACATTGCCCGCCTTTCTCCCTATGCTAACGGCATGAGTTTTGCCGGCGGTGACGGACGTTCCACGAACTTCACTATCGACGGTGCCAAACTTCAAACAATAAACTTCGGACTTAGCTCCAACCTTCCCGGCGGCGGCAACCCTATCTCCATGGATGCCATCGAAGAGGTGCAGGTAGTGGTGGCTCCCTTCGACGTGCGCCAGACGAACTTCATAGGCGGCGGCATCAACGCCATTACCAAGAGTGGTACGAACACGTTCAGAGGTACTGCCTATACCTATTACCGCAACCAGGACATGCGCGGTAACCGCATCAACGGCGAGGACCTGGGAGCACGTTCCGACGAGTCCAAGACTACCTACGGCTTCACGCTGGGCGGTCCTATCATCAAGAACAAACTGTTCTTCTTCGTGAACTACGAAAAAGAGAAGACTCCGGGAGAGGTTATAAAGTATCGCGCGCGCGAGGACGGTGAAGATGCGAAAGGTATGGTGTCCCGTACACTGAAGTCGGACATGGAGAAGGTGTACAACCATCTGAAGGACAAATACGGCTATGATGCAGGCTCCTACACCAATTTCCCTGCCGACGAGGAGAACACCAAGCTGCTGGCCCGCATCGACTGGAACATCACGGACCGCCATCGCTTGAGCCTCCGCTACAACAATACGAAGAATACGGCTTGGAATGCCCCGAACGGCAACTCTTCCGATACGGGATATCGCCTGAACAATACTTACCGCGTAGGTACACAGTCTATGGCGTTTGCCAACAGCATGTATTCCATGGACAACAAGGTGCAGTCTTGGGCGGCAGATTTGAACAGCCGCTTCACCGATAAGATTTCCAATCAGCTGCTGTTCACCTACACCAATATAGAGGACATGCGCGGCACCAACTCTTCTCCTTTCCCTTTTATCGACATCATGGCAGGCAAGGACGAGAACGGAAACCAGATTCTGGAACCGTATATGAGCGCCGGTTACGAGTTGTTCACCTACAACAACGGTGTGAAGAACAAGATTACGAACATTACCGATAACTTCACCTTCTTCACCGGTAACCACAAGCTGACGGCAGGTCTTAGCTACGAGCACCAGTTTGCCAACAACGCCTATATGCGTAACGGTACGGGATATTACCGCTATAACAGTCTGGAAGATTTCCTGAGTGGCGCAGCTCCCGAATCATTCGCTTTGACTTATGGCTTCAACGGTGTGGCCAACCCCAATGCTCAGGTTACCTTCAACCAGCTTGGTTTCTATGCCCAGGATGAATGGAACCTCGGCAACAGTCTGAAACTGACCTACGGTATCCGTTTCGACAACTTGATGTTCGACAACGACGACCTCCAGAGAAACGATGCCATCTATGAGCTTGACTTCGACGGGCAGCACATCGACACTGGCAAGTGGCCGGATTCCAGATGGCAGATTTCTCCCCGTATAGGTTTCGTTTGGGACGTGTTCAAGGACAAGTCGCTGAAAGTACGTGGAGGTACGGGTGTGTTTACCGGACGTCTGCCGTTGGTTTTCTTCACCAATATGCCGACCAATGCTTCTATGGTACAGAACTCCGTTACCTTTAAGACCCAATATGACAATGGAAAGGTGGTGGGCCATGATTCCCGTCTGGACCAGTTGGCAGGCGGCATGATTACGGACATGAACCAGATAATCGACAAGTTCAACCTCCCCACCACGATTGAGAAACACGTGGCGGGAAGCAAGATTTCCGGTGTGGCTCAGGACTTCAAGATGCCGCAGGTGTGGAAGTCGTCTATCGCGGTGGACTATCAGGTACCCGTATCTTTCCCCTTGACCGTGACGGGAGAGTTCATGTTCACGAAGAATGTGAATGCCGTTACCATCAACAACATCAATATCAAGAACCCCGACGAATGGAAGTACAATAAGCTGACCACCGTCAAGGGCGCTGATGGAAAAGACGTGACAACTACGGAACTGCTGCATACGGGTATGCAACGTTTCAATGGTGCGGATAACCGCATGGTGTACTCTTATTCTCTTTATGACAACCCCGACAAGAATGTGAAATATGCAGGCGACTTCGTGCATTACAATGGCAAGAATGCCGTGGTACTCGACAATACATCCAAAGGCTACGGCTATACGGCAAACATCACGGTGAATGCCCAGCCGGTGGATGACTTGATGCTGATGCTGGCCTATACGCACACGGAGTCCAAAGAAGTTTCCGGTCTTCCGGGCAGCGACCCTATCTCCACTTGGCAGGGATTGAACACGATTGATGGTTCCAATTATGTGGATGCACAACGGTCACAGTATGTGGTTCCCGATAAGGTGATTGCTTCTGTGGGCTACTACATCCCCTTCAGACACAAAGGCCTGCTTCGCGGCACACACCTGAATCTGTTCTATTCCGGCTATTCTTCCGGCGGTTACAGCTTCTGCTACACCAACGACATGAACGGCGACGGTATCAACAACGACTTGATGTACATTCCGAAGGACGATAGTGAAATCAACTTCAAGACAGAGGAAGACCGCGTTGCCTTCTGGAAATTCGTAGAGCAGGATTCGTACTTGAAGAATCACAAAGGACAGTATGCCGAGGCTTATGCTGCCCGCGCTCCGTGGGTGCACCGCTTTGACTTCCGTTTACTGGAGGATTTCGAATTCAAGATTGGCAAGACCAAGCATTGCTTCCAGTTGAGTTTCGACATCATGAACGTGGGTAACCTCATCAACTCCAAATGGGGTATCTCCAAGACCAACACCGTTTCCAACAGCAACCGAATCCTGAAGTATGAAGGGGTGAAGAGCGCCACTGACCTGACTCCGGTATTCTCCATGTATAAGGTGAACGGTGAATATCCTACCAAGACTTACGACACCTATCAGAACTACAGCGAATGCTGGAAACTGCAAGTCGGTATCCGTTACGTGTTCAACTAATCGGGTGCAGATAACCTCCGTTGAATGGCGGAATATGATAAGGCAAGGGCTGTTCCGGGATTTCCGGGACAGCCCTTATTGTTTTTGGCTTTCTTTACTTTATTGTATTTCAACCTCCATAATCACTGGATTGTGGTCGCTGCACAAATCCAGGTCTGGAGAGTAGTATGCAATACCCTTCAGGCTGGGGGAGTGGAAGATGTAGTCAATACGCAACATGCGTTTGGCATAGCGGTAGGTGTACATGTATCCGTTTCCGGCAGTGCGGAATCCGTCTTTGAGGGTTTTCCTCAAATGATGGTAGGTGTAGGAGGAAGGTATTGAGTTGAAGTCGCCGCATAGCAGCACGGGATAGGGGCTGGTCTTGGCGTAGTGGCTGATGACGTAAGTCTGCGTGGCCCGCTTCATGAAGTTTTCGTGCAGGGTGCCTGCGGCATCTTTGGCTGCCTGGACTTCGCGGCGGGTGTCGTCGGTGGCCAGCTCGCGTTCCCACTTCCTGCGCTTCTGGCTAACGCTGGTGGTCTGCAGGTGGTTGTTTATCAGACGTATGGTATCCGTACCCATCACTACATCGCACATCATGCTACAGTTGGAGCTGTGCTGGTAAGTGATGAAACGGTGGTTCGCCAATGGATAGCGGCTGAATACGGCGATAGGCAGTACGCCCTTGACGGAGTCTTCAGAAGGGATGAGCGCGTGTGACCAATGCGAGAGTACGCGCCGTATGCTGTCTGTGGGGAAGTCACTGTTGTCTCCGAACTCCTGGAAGCACAGCACATCCACGCCCTCCTGCTGCATGTACCGGGCTATCTCCTTGCAGGAATAACCGGTAATCTCACCTCCAAAGTTGTGTATGTTGTAGGTGGCTATCTTCAGATACTTGCCTGCCGGGGTCTTGTCTTTCGGCAGGTGGAGCTGGAAGACAGACGTCAGATATCCCCAGTTGCAGAAGAATGCCACCAGCGGAACCAGTGCCCAGCGCTTACGGGCCAATGCCCAGCAGAGTGCCGTTATCAGATTGACAATCAGGAGTACGGGCACTGCCAGCCCCAGTAATGGCATGATGACGGAATCGACCGGAGCTACATTTCCTGAGAAGGCTGCCACTATGGTGATGGTGGCCAAGACGAATGTCGCTGCTATCAGACAGATGTAGAACAGACCTTTTACGGCGGACTTTCCCATGTTGTTTGCTTATTTATTCACTACGTTCACCGGCTTGCCGTCTTGGTAGGCCTTGATGTTTTCGAGCATAATCTGCATGAGGCGTTCGCGCGCGGCCGTGCTTGCCCAGGCAATGTGCGGAGTGATGTAGCAGTTGCGGGCAGAGAGCAATGGATTGTCGGCACGGGGAGGCTCCTGCGAGAGTACGTCTACGCCGGCGGCATAGATGGTGCCGTTGTTAAGTGCGTCGGCAAGGTCTTGTTCGTTGATGAGCGGGCCGCGTCCGGTATTGATGAGGATGGCGGTGGGCTTCATCAGTCGGAGCCGTTCTGCATTTACCATCTCGCGGGTGGAGTCGGTGAGGGGGCAGTGCAGGCTGATGATGTCACATTCGCGGAACAGCTCGTCCAGCTCCATCTTGCGGATTTCGGGAGGAAGCTGGAAGTTGGTCTTGGAGGTGTAGGCACATACCTTCATACCGAAGCCGATGGCGATGCGGGCGGTGGTGAAACCGGTGTGGCCCAGGCCTACGATTCCGAGCTTCTTTTCGCGCAGTTCGATGAGCGGCGTGTCCCAGAAACAGAAGTCCTTGCTTGCTGTCCAGCGGCCCCGGTGCACCTCTTCGGAGTGGTGTTGCACTTGCTGGGTGATGTTTAGGATGTGGGCAAAGACCATTTGGGCTACGGAGTCGGTGCTGTAGGCGGGAATATTGGTGACGATGATTCCGCGTTCTTTGGCGGCAGTGGTGTCTACGATGTTATATCCGGTGGCCAGCACACCGATATACTTCAGTTCGGGCAGTGCCGCCATGTGTTCAGCGGTGAGTACAGTTTTGTTGGTCAGCAGGATTTCTGCACCAGCAGCGCGTTCCAATACTTCCGCAGGGGCGGTGCGGTCGTAGATGGTGCACTCGCCCAAGGCTTGCAATTCGTCCCAGCAGAGGTCGCCGGGGTTGGCGGCATAGCCGTCTAATACTACTATATTCATGGAGTTATGAGTTATGAGTTATTTGTTGTGGGGATTTTCTGTATCCGACTTTTAATCTCTAATTTTCAATTTTTAATTTGAATTGATAGCTTACCATTTTTTTTCCTCTCCCCAGAGTTGCTGCATCCGTTCCTTATGTTTCTGCTCGGCAGGGTTGAATTGTGGTTCCCAGATGCGGCGGTCTTTCAGTTCGTCGGGCAGGAATTGCTGCTTGACGAAGTTGCCGGGGTAGTCGTGGGCGTACTTGTACTTCTCGCCGTAGCCCAACTGCTTCATCAGCTTGGTGGGCGCATTGCGTAGGTGCAGGGGGACGGGGAGGTTGCCCGTTTCGCGTACCAGTTCCAGGGCATTGTTGATGGCCATATAGGCTGAATTGCTCTTGGGACTGGTGGCGAGGTATATGGTGGCTTCTGCCAGGGGGATACGTCCTTCGGGCCATCCCACTTTCATCAACGTGTCGAAGCAGGCGTTGGCAAGCAGCAGCGCGTTGGGGTTGGCCAGTCCGATGTCTTCGGAAGCGGAGATGACGAGGCGGCGAGCTATGAAGGCAGGGTCTTCACCGCCTTCTACCATGCGTGCCAGCCAGTAGATGGCGCCATCCGGGTCGCTGCCGCGAATGGATTTGATGAAAGCGGAGATGATGTCGTAGTGCATCTCGCCGTCCTTGTCGTAAGCAAGAGGGTTCTGTTGAAGGCGTTCGGTCACCATGTCATCCGTGATGAGGACAGGGTCGGTGGCTTCGGAATCTATCACCAGTTCGAGGATGTTGAGCAGCTTGCGGGCGTCTCCTCCGCTGAAGCGGAGCATGGCGGTGGTTTCTTTCAGTTCTATTTTCCGTTCCTTCAGCACGGTGTCCGTGGTGATGGCGCGTTGCAGCAGTTCCAGCAGGTCGTCCTTCTCCAGTGACTTCAGGGTATAGAGCTGGCAGCGGGATAGTAGCGGGCGGATGACCTCGAACGAAGGGTTCTCCGTGGTGGCGCCTATCAGCGTCACGGTGCCTTGCTCCACGGCTCCCAACAGCGAGTCTTGCTGCGACTTGCTGAAACGGTGTATCTCGTCGATGAAGAGGATGGGACTGGCTTGCGAGAAGAAGCGGTTGCTCTTGGCACGCTCTATCACGTCGCGTACATCCTTCACACCGCTGGTCACGGCACTAAGTGTATAGAAAGGGGTTTCCAGCTTGTTGGCGATAATCTGTGCCAGGGTTGTCTTTCCCACTCCCGGAGGGCCCCATAAGATAAACGAAGAGATACGTCCTGCATCAATCATCTTACGCAGCACTGCACCCGGTCCCACTAAATGTTTCTGACCGATATATTCATCTAATGTTCTTGGTCTAAGCCGTTCTGCTAATGGTTGCATAGTATGTAACTTCTAAAAAATCATCAGTATCATAAACCGTATACCGCCCTTCTTCACTCCCGGTATGTCCGTATAGGTCAGTCGGCGTACATATTCTATGTGGAGCAGCTTGAAGATATTGTAGATGCCTACGCTGGCTTCCACATAGGGAGTTTTGCCCATGACGTGGCTGGTGGGTACGCCGTCGCGCATGGGGAAGAGGAACAGGTCGGGATTGTTGCTCTTGTACGGGTGTCTTGTCCGTCAGCGTGCCCCACAGGCCACGGATGCGGAACATCTCACGCCACTTCAGCTTCTTGATGAGCGGGATGCGGTTGAAGAGTTTTCCGTTCATGTCGTAGCTTAGGTTGAGGGAGGCGTAACGGTCGTTCAGGAACTCCATGTTGTTGATGAGGTTGAAGGACTCGTTGTTCTGCGTGATGTACGAGAGGTTTGCCATCGGTAGGTTCAGCAGGGGGAAGGGAACGGTGTTCCATTGCGCACCGGCACGTGCCGTTACGTCCAGCTTGCCCCACGAGCCGAGCCAGAAGCGCTTCCGGATGCTGGCTTCCGTCAGGTTGAAGTTGTACTCTCCACCCAGCACGCCCTTGAATCCGGCGGTGTGGGAGAGGGTGAAGGTGGGCGCATCCAACGATACGGGCACGCGGCGCTGTTTGGTGTTGACGAAGGTTTCGCCGGGAGCGTAACGCAGGGTCACACCCAGCTCGGTAGTGGTGATGTCGTGCACCAGCGTATTCTTTTCATCCCACTGTCCGGGTGTTTCTCCGTTGTTCTTCCAGTATTGCAGTTGCCCCGCAGGCTGGTCGTTGCGGTGGCGTGCCATGGCCTGTACGGAGAAGCCGGTATTGGTTTCCAGCTCGTAGGTCAGGGTGGCATCGCGCATGTAGGACATCTGGTCTACCGTGGTCCATTTCCAGCCGACAAACAAGTTGTCCTTGTCCGTGGCGAGGTACTTGTCCATGGGAGACATCACGTCGTAGGTGTACTTGAAGGCGATGTAGTGCTTCGGGAACTCCCACAATACGTATTCGCGTTTGTTGAAGGAGTAGGCCACCTGCCCGGAGTAGAACCATTTCTGTCCTTGGTTCCGTAGGCGCCGTAACCGCTCAGGCTCCAATGCGGGTCGAGGTTACCGGTTGTCATACCGCTCAGACGGAAGCGCGTGCCGTTGACGTAGTTGCTGGTTATCATTGTATTGATAGGACCGAAGTCGAACTTACTGGGATGTTTCTTGCTGCCCGTTTCCACGAAGTTCTCAATCAAGGCTTTCGCTCCGAAGATGACGTACTTGAAGCCGGGAATCTGTTCGATACGGTTCATGAATACGTCCATCGTGCTCTCCTTCTTGGTGAGAGGCACTTGGCGCACTTTCGCCCAATACTCGTCGCTCTTGGCAAGCATGTTCGCCTCCTTGATGACATTTCCTTTCAGGCGGAAGAGGCGGGGTTCTATCTCTGTGAACTGATAGTCGCTGTACTTGGTGGTCCGCTGTACTTCCAGGCCTTGGATGCCTTTCACAAAGTGCAGTTCCACGGTCATGTCGTCATCGGTCAGCACCCAGTTTCCGTCGGGCAGTTGTTCGAACTGCTGCACGATGTCGAGGTTTTCCACGAAGTTGACACCCGTCTTCTTGGGTAGGTTCATGGTACATTTCTTCACGGCATAGGTGGAGTCCTTCACCACGTAGAGGTGCCCCGTGAAACCGAAGTCCTGCGGGTTCTGCGGCACGAAGGTGAGGTGTACGCACTCCTGCTTGTCCACCATGAGTGTGTCCATCAGATAGTACTTGTAGAAGCTGATGGCTCCGCGACCGATGGGGCTGACGAAGCGGCGTTGCAGCAGCCGGATGTCGTCGTCGTAGATGTTGATGTCGGAGATACGTCCGTAAGGATGGTCCCCAGCATGTCTCCGGTGTTGAAGAACTCTTCGATACCAGTGGAGTTCATGCCTTCGATGATGGTCTTTTCGCTCTTGGGGCTTTTACGGAAATGGTCTTGCTCGCCGTCTACCTTGATGGAGATGGGTAGAATCATCTTGTTGGTCTTGGGCGATACCTCCACCTGGTCTTTGAAGAAGGAGAATTTCTTGTAGATGCCTTTCTCCATTTTGTCAGGGGTGACGTCGTTGAGCGACATCCTTCATCTTTTCGTACTTCTGGTACTGGTAGTAGTCGTTCTCTTCCAGTTTCAGTGCCTTCTTGTTCTCGATGACCTTCTTCATGAACTCCACGGCGGGGTTGTTCTTGCGGGAATATTTCTCCTTTTTGGGCTTCACCACGACCTCGGAGAGCATGATGTCATCCGATTGCAGTTTGACGTTCAGCACCCGGGTGCCGGGTTTCAGTTTTACTTTCTTGGTGATATAGCCTACGGCGGAGAACGTCAGCTCATCCCAGCCTTTGCGGGTTTCCACCTGGTATTCACCGTTTGCGTTGGAGATGCCGCCTACACCTTTCCCTTCATACTGTACGGTGATATACATCAGCGGTTCGTTCGTGAGGGAGTCTGTGATGACACCCTTTATCTGGGCGGATGCGCTGATGGAGACGAACAGTGACAGCAGGAAAAGGGCGTAAATTGTATATCTTTGCTTCATAAGTTACAGATAATTCGGGCGCAAAGTTAACAAATTAAGGTTAATCAAGAAGCAAATATAGACTAAAGAAACGGGAGATATGGTTAAATGAACGTGAAAGTCGTATGTCTTGTTTGCCGGATACAGATAAAAAACGTACAGAATCCTTATAGAAAAGTTGCCGGATATAAAGGATAAAGTTGCACAACGTATGGAGAAAGTTCTATCCCAAGCCTTGGGATAGAAAGACCCAAGCTTGGGATAAGCGTCCGTAGGTTTGGGATAGACGTTTGCAAGCTTGGGATAGAATTTATGGAGGATTATGAATTGTTGCCGTTCAGTAGTGTCTGTACGATGCGTTCCGCCGTTCGTCCGTCCCAGCGGTCGGGCAGGGTGGTGTGCTTCCATTCTCCGTGCAGCAGCTTGTCGAGCGAGGCGGAGAGAGCGAAGGAATTTTCGCCTACCAGCTCGTTGGTACCGATGCGCCAGGTTTCGGGATGCTCGGCATAGGTATTGAGGGTGATGCAGGGGGACGTCGAGGAAGGTAGCGTTCTTCGGCGATGTTTCCCGAGTCGGTGACGATGCCCCGTGCCTGGTTGATGAGGAATCCGAAGTG
>ENA-OQKR01000551-OQKR01000551.1-human-gut-metagenome-genome-assembly--contig:-NODE-551-length-14795-cov-5.359490_pt1 | contig 14795 bp, 14 predicted proteins | sample MGYA00242803_ERZ504806 | MGnify/ENA primary metagenome ERZ504806 (study PRJEB26092, sample SAMD00036399) | human gut metagenome | host: Homo sapiens | study: EMG produced TPA metagenomics assembly of...
TGCCGATCTGCCGGCAAGTGCGGTGCAGCTTATCTCCCGGTGCATAACCGCCGCAGTATTTGGTGTGCCTTGCGTTGGTGGTCAGAAACCATTTGCCGCAGATCCGGCATTTTTTCGGTGCATGACCCACACACAAACCCTCAAAGAAATCAGACCGGAACATTCCCACAAAGGATACATAGTGCATCCGCTTGACCAGCTTCGCTATGTCCTCGCCGGGACGGATGGTAGCCACATACTGAACAGAGTTATTTGCAACAGACATCCAGGCATTGCCCTCTGTGATAGAGAACTTAGGCGGGAAATAGCTGCCGAACATTTTTGCAAAGCCCTCCGCTGTGCGGTCTGCCTCGTTGCCGTCTGATTTTTCTGCAAAATCAAGCATTGCCTTTTGATATTCCTCAAGAGAGTATGCCAGATGCCCGCATACAGCGGTATAGCGCTGGAGCATCACCGCATCAGCATATTTTGGAACTTCTTCGAACGGTAAAGAATTGGTTACGGCTTTTATGGCGAACTCCACATATTTCAGAGCATTGTCCGCAGTAAAAACCTTTTCTATCCGTTCCCTGTGCTTTGGTATATCCATATAGGAGAACGGCGGCGTTTTGCTGAGAATCTCTAACATTGTCAATGCAGCTTCCTTTGCCATAGGAAAGAGTGCAGAAGTATCCTGTCCGGCATTCAGCATCCCGAGCAGCAGATTGATTTTCTCGCATTGCTCGTTCATTCTTGTAATAGTATCCGCAGGAACATTCAGCGCATCACAGGCAAGCGTGCCGACAGGGAATGTTTTGCCCTCATATATGACCGTATCCTGCCAGAAGTCCAATGTCATCAATTCTTGGTTCATGCTTACCCTCCTGTCCTGTTTTTTCACTTTCTTAATTGTATCATGCTAATGTAAAGAAATCTACATCTATCAATAAGTTGTCCTGTTTTTTGAAACAGGATTGTCCTGCCATTAGCCTGTTTTTTGAAAAATCCGTCATAACCATAATAGAAGGAGCGAAGCACCTGCCAATCACGGCGGGTGCTTCGTGCTTTCCAGAATATTATGAACGGAGGGTTTTCTATGACAATCTATGAAACCATCAAGGCGGCAATCAGCGTCAAGCAAGCCGCCGAACACTACGGGCTGAAAGTGAGCCACAACGGCATGGCTTGCTGCCCGTTCCACAACGACAGGCATCCGAGCTTGAAGCTGAATGAGGACTATTTTTTCTGCTTTGGCTGTGGAGCAAAGGGAGATGTGATCGACCTTGTGGCAAGGCTGTTCAATATGAGCAGCTATGAAGCAGCGCAAAAGCTGGCTTCGGACTTCGGACTTGACCCGAAACCGCCCACTGCCGCAGCTATGGCCAAGCCAAAGCGTCCTTATATCCGTCAGTTCCGGGAGGATGAAATGCTGTGTTTCCGGGTGCTGACGGATTATCTGCATCTGCTGGAAGATTGGAAAGTGCGGTATGCACCCAAAACACCGGAGGAGGCTCTGGATGATCGTTTTGTGGAAGCCTGCCAGATGCACTGTCCTATCGAATATATGGCAGATGTGCTGACCGTGGGTGATCTGGAAGAGCGGGTGGCATTGGTGGACGAGCTGATGAAGGAGGGAAAAATTACTTTTCTGCAAGAGTACATCACACGAAAGAAAAAGGAGGTGGCGCACCATGGCGAAGAACCGGAAAACGCCTGATATGAATTTGCCTGTCTGGTTTGATGGGCAGAACATCAACGAAGCTCTGTTTTGTGAAGAATTTCTGCATGAGCGCAGAATTATCTTCGCAAACGGAGCTTTTTTTACGCCCGATGGTCGAGTGACGGACGATCTCCCACTGCGTGGGGAGATTTACGACAAGCTGAAATTTTGTGCCGTAAACAATATCCCCCGGAAGATCACCAACATTCTGGAAGTGCTGAAACTGGAAGCACAAGTGCCGGACTTTCCACCGGAGCAGGATCGGATTCATTTGTCCAACGGTACGCTGCTATTGAACGGCACATTTACCAAGGGCAGACCGGCTATCGTGCGAAACCGTCTGCCTGTTGTTTACAATCCTCATGCACCTACACCTGTGACCTGGCTAAAATTTCTGGATGGGCTGCTCCATGCGGAGGACATCCCCACTTTGCAGGAGTTTTTCGGCTACTGTCTGATTCCTTCCAACAAGGGGCAGCGCATGATGGTGATTAAAGGCAACGGCGGCGAGGGCAAATCCCAAATTGGTGCGGTGCTGTCCGCTATATTCGGCACGAATATGAAAGACGGCAGCATCGGAAAAATTTCCGAAAACCGCTTCGCCCGTGCTGATCTGGAACACATCCTGCTGTGCGTGGATGATGATATGCGGATGGAAGCTCTGCGTCAGACCAACTATGTAAAATCCATTGTGACTGCACAGGGCAAGATGGATCTGGAACGCAAGGGAAAGCAGAGTTATCAGGGCTGGATGTTTGCCCGGTTGCTGGCATTCAGCAACGGCGATCTGCAAGCTCTGTATGACCGCAGCGACGGTTTTTACCGCAGACAACTTGTGCTGACCACCAAAGAAAAGCCCATGGACAGAGCCGATGATCCTGACCTTGCAGAGAAGATGAAAGCTGAAGCCGAGGGTATCTTCCTGTGGGCATTTGAAGGCTTACAGCGGCTTGTTGCCAACAACTTTAAGTTTACGGAGAGTGACCGTATCCAGGAAAACCGGGAAGCGGTCAAGCGTGACAACAACAATATCTTTGATTTCATGGAGTCGGAGGGATACATCCGATTGAAAGCGGATGCTTCCATCAGCTCCAAGGATTTCTATGAAATCTACCGGATGTGGTGCGAGGAAAATTCCCTTGCTCCGCTGAAAGCCCGCAGCTTCAGCGACGCCATGATTGCCAATGCCAAGAAATTTAATCTGGAGCATTGCAACAACATCACCAACTCTGCCGGACGGCGGGTGTGGGGATTTATGGGTGTGGAAGCTGTGGCAAGACCTCATATAAATGGGTTTTACGGAGATTCGCCGTGTACGTACGTACCGGAGGACATTCCGGAGGAATGGCGGCAGGTCGAGTAAATCCCATTGGCTGGTACGTATGTACGCAGCAAAAGAGCGTGAAACGCTTGTGATAGAAACAGCTCATTTCCTTTATTTGGGCTGTTTCTATTGCAGTGAAAGATTTGATTTTCACTGCCGCCGGGATGGGTGGTGTTTCGCAAAACAGCAGCTATCCCGGCTGAACAACAGAAAACGATGCAGACAGTTTTCGGGCAGTTCAGCAGAGGTCACCGCAGTGACCGCATTCCCCCTCGGGAGAGCCCTCGGAGAGCCCACGGCACTTTGCAGCCAGTATGGATGAAAGTGTCATAGTGGGTTATTACACTTTGAAAAAGTGCCTCTCCGTAGTTCTCCGCTGTCTGCAAATCTCAAAGAAAGGACAAAAATTCTATGGCAAGAAATGATGGAATAGACCGTACCGTAGCCAGAAATCAGGACTTGGAAACCCCGGCAGATGTGGCTAAGGTACAGGAACACAATGAGCGTGAAAAGGACAGCTACAGCAATCAGGACATCGTGCCGGAACGCACTTCTCTGAACGTTCATTTCAAAGCACCCACGGACGATTATGTAAAAATGTTTGAGCAGATGGAACAGGACGGCGTAATCTCCACCAGAGGTCTGAAACCGGATGCCGTCAAATACGGCGAGTTAGTATTTGATGTGAACTCTGCTTATTTCTACAATCATGGCGGCTATGAATTTGCAAAACAGTTTTATGCTGATGCTTACAAAGCCGCCGTGGAGATTGTAGGCGGTGAGCAGTATATCCTCTCCGCTGTGATGCACGCCGATGAGCGCAACCGGGCAATGTCCGAAGCTCTGGGCGAGGATGTGTACCACTATCATCTTCATGTGGTTTATATCCCGGTGGTGGAAAAGCAGATCCTTTGGTCGAAGCGATGCAAGGATGAAGCCCTCCGGGGAGCCGTTAAGGAGGTCATCACACAGGTCAGCCGCAGTAAGAAATGGGAGTCCAAGCCGGTGCTTGACGAGGACGGTAATCCAATGTTGAACGCAAGAGGAAAAAAGATTTTGAGGTCATCCTACAGTGTGTTGCAGGATGACTTTTTTCATTTCATGCGAGTTGCCGGATATACCGATCTGGAGCGTGGAGAACGTGGAAGCACCGAGGAACATCTGACTGTGACCCAGTTCAAGGTGCAGGCAGAACAGCAGCGGCTGGAAACTGTGGCCGGACAGGTGGCACAGGTGGAGCGGGGTTTGGAGAATGCCAAAGCTGCCACGGAGAAGCAGAAACAGAAACTGGAAGCTCTGCAAAAGGAAACCAAAACAGCAAAGACCGTTGCTCTGACGGTGCAGGAGATTGAAACAATGGGCAAAAAAGCCACATTCGGAAACAATGTTGTGCTGACTCCGGATGAATGCGACACGCTCAAACACTATGCGGTCAATGGTATTATTGCCAATGCTGACAACAAGCGACTGAAAGAAAAATTGGCTTCCGCAGAAAAGACGGTTTCCATCTGGAAGCAGCGGTATGAAGCGGTAAGCGAAAAATATATGGAACTCAAACAGAAAGCCCAACCCTTTCTGGATGCACTGGAAATCGCATCCGAAAAGGTTCGGGCTTTTATCAATTCTATCCTCATCAGAGGAAAGGAAACACAGGAACACGAACACCCTGCCCGGAAGCGTGGACAGGATATGGAACTTTGATGGAGGAATCGCCTATTGAAGAAATATTATGAAGAAGCGAAATATAATGCGGCATTTGACCGCTGTGTGGATGTTATGAGCCAGATGCTCCAGAAATATGGACATCAGGTTTTGGATAAATTGGAACAGGACGCTCCGCAGGAAGTGGAGCATTCCGAGGAAAGTAATCAAGCACAGCCTTTGACGGATAAGGCTGCGTAAAATCTCGCAATTTACACGTTGCGTATTCGTTACAGCTATGCTATAATGATTACGCAACGTGTACTTTTTGCTTTTGTGGAGAAAAGACGGATGGATTGTAAAAACAGAATTATAAAGTTGCGTGAAAGCACAGGACTGAACCGGAAAGATTTTTGCAAGCTCGTCCATATTCCTTACCGGACTATGACTGAATGGGAATTGGACAACCGCCATGCACCGGATTATGTGCTGTGGCTTTTGGAGTATTATATCCGCAACGAGGGACTTATGGTAAAAGGAAGGAATGAGGGAGGTGGAGATTCTGAAAAAGAAACAACTTAAATGCTATCTTTATACAAGAGTGTCCACCTCGATGCAGGTTGACGGATACAGTTTGGATGCCCAACGTGACAAGCTACGGAAGTATGCGGCATACGAGGATATGATCGTTGCCGGGGAGTATTCTGACGAGGGATTTTCCGGCAAGAACATCCAAGGGCGGCAGGACTTCCAACGGATGCTGAACGATATCCAGGACGGCAAAGATGATGTTTCTTATGTGCTGGTCTTTAAGCTGTCCCGATTTGGCAGAAATGCGGCGGATGTTCTGAACTCTTTGCAGCTTATGCAGGATTTTGGTGTCAACCTGATCTGCGTGGAGGACGGCATTGACAGCTCCAAGGATGCCGGAAAGCTGATGATCTCTGTGCTGTCTGCGGTGGCAGAGATTGAGCGAGAAAATATCCGCACACAGACAATGGCAGGACGGGAGCAAAAGGCTCGTGAGGGCAAATGGAACGGCGGTTTCGCTCCCTATGGATACAAACTGGAAGACGGAAACCTTGTTATTGCAGAGGATGAAGTGGAAGTAATCCGTGTCATTTATGACCGCTACATCCATACCAACGAGGGCGTTGCTGGAGTTGCAAAATATCTGAACCGCAATGGTTATGTAAAGAAACTAAGACAGAATAATACCATTCCGGGATTTTCAAGAGATTTTGTGAAAAATGTATTGTACAATCCTGTTTATATGGGAAAGATTGCTTACGGCAGACGAAGAACAGAAAAGAAACAGGGTACAAGAAACGAGATGCACGTGGTTGAGCAGTCGGAGTTCCCGGTTTATGAAGGACAGCACGAAGCTATCATTTCCGAAGAAGATTGGCATCTGGCACAGGAAAAGCGCAAGATCAATTCTTTCAAGCGGGAAAAGGTCAACAATCCAGACCATGCACACATCCTGTCCGGTATCTTGAAATGCCCATGCTGCGGTAAGAGTATGTACGGCAATATCGCCAAGGCGCACAGCAAGGACAAAAAAACACGGTATTATTACTACTGCAAAAATACGGTTACACCTACCGGGCATGAGTGCAGCTTCCGTCTGAATATCGAGCAGACGGAAATCAATAAATTTGTGGCGAAGATTATTTCTGCTATGGTTAACAATCCCCGGTTTGTGGAAGCGATTCAAGCGAAAATCGGAACGGCGGTTGATACAGAGGATATGGAAAAGCAGATCGCCGTTCTGCAAGGGCAGCTAAAGCAAGCCTTTGGAACGAAAAGTCGCTTGGAGCGTCAGATGGATACCTTGGACATCAACGATGTCCACTATGACAGAAAGATTTTAGACTTGCAGCGCCGCTATGATGAGCAGTATGATACCATAGAGGAAATCGAAGTTCAGATTGGCGAATTGCAAAGTCAGATCCGCAACATACAGCAGGAGAAGATTTCCGGTGACAATATCTATCGCTTGTTACTGGCATTTGATGAAGTCTACCATTCCGCAACGGAAGCGGAGCAGAAGGAGTTTATGAAGGCCTTTATCGAGCGAATTGAGATGTTCCCGGAGAAAAGGAAAGATGGAAGCTGGATAAAGAAGATCGTATTCAATTTTCCTGTGCCTGTTGATGGTGAGGAAGTGAAAGAACTTCCCTTGGAAACTGAAACAACTGTTGAATGCGTACTCTTGATGTCAAAAGTCCAGTAATATAGTGCGGTGATTTGTTCAATATCGTTTTGACATCATTTTACAGTCTGAACCGTTTTCGTCCTTGGAAACAGGTCGAGGGCGGTTTTCGAGAATTTGAGCAATATCTAAATCATAGCCACAGGGGTAGCAGATAATTGAGTTTCCGGATTAGATGTTTGGGCTAACAGCGAATCCGGCAACTCAGGTATCTGGTGGGGTTCAGTGTAGAATTTGGATGTTATGACCCTCATAGCGCAAAAACGCCGTCAGCGTATCATGTGAAATCCATCGCACGGTACGCTGGCGGCGTTTTCATTTTATCTGCTTATACAGCTTTCGGCGTGAGCCACTTTTCTAAGGAAGACGTCCGTTGCGTTTCACATAAAGAATCCTCCGGCCAACGAAAAAGCGTGAAGCTGATTTTTATGCCCTCATTATTCTCTATAAATAGCACTGCACCGCAGCTCTTGACGTTTCTCATCCAGAGAATACCGGATCGTAATCACACCATTTTCTGTCTCTACTTCTACCTGTTTTGCATGTTCAAACAACCTGCGCAGGCGGCGATACTCGTCCCGCTGCGCATCCGTGTAGTGAGACGGCATATCCGAGGTAAGGAACACATTGCCCAGCAGTGCGTTGACTGTGGCAAGGGTGCGTTTTTGCTCTGCCGTCAGCTTGCAGTTTTCTTCCCGGAGGAAGAACACATCCGGGTCGCTGCCGTAGGCGCGGCCATTGAGCTGCCGCCGGAATACGGTGTTATTGATAGCCTGCTTTGTGGACACCCGCTCCCGGTGGAACAGGCGCATATACCACACATCGTCCCAGTCCAAGCTCACGTCGCAACTGACACGGCAGTAGTCCACCAGCCCGAAAGCAGGCATCACCGGCACGCCGCAGCCGAGGATGGCTTTTTGTCCGCACCAACTGCGCAACAGCTCCATGGCACGGCGCATCCGGGCGGCACGACTCTCGTGGGCGTTGCCAAAGGGGGCAGCGCCGTACAGAAAATCCAGCTTGACAAGGTCGAAACCCCAATCGTTCAGCACCCGGTCAAACACCCGGCGCAGATAGTCCAGCACCGCCGGGTTGTCGATATCCAGCGCATAGAAACTGCTCCAGTTGCTGCCGCAACACCACGGTTTGCCGTCCACTTTCAGCAGCCAGTCCGGGTGCTGAAGGAAAAGGGCAGAGTCCTTTTCGCACACAAAGGGGGCAAGCCAGAGCCCAGCCTGAAAGCCAGAGGCGTGGATCTCCTCCACCATGCCTTTCAGCCCGTGGGGGAACTTCTGTGCATCCGTTTCCAGCCAGTCGCCCACCTTCGGCTCCCAGCCGTCGTCGATCTGAAACAGGTCTCCCGGGCAAAGCAGGCTGCGGCATCCGGTCAGGTCCTCCCGGATGGTGTCCTCGGTGATGTCCTGATAGCGGTTGTACCAGCTGGAATAGCCAGCCAGCTTCTCTTCAGTTCGAGGACGGATGCCCATAGCCCGAAACCAACCGTCAAACACTTCGGTCTCGCCGCCTGCGGCAAAAAACAGGTCGAACAGAGCAAAGCTGCCGCCGGGATGCTCCACCCCGGCGCAGTCCCGCTCCAGCGTCAGCAGGGCTTTGCCGCTGTCGTACCGGAGGATGGTGTAGCCCGGGGTTTCGTCCAGCGATGCCACCAGCTGAAACTGCCCGCCCTTGCGGAAATAGCAGTAGGAAAAGCCGTGGCTCTGACCGTTATGATGCCCGTAAGGTACAAAGTGATAATCGCCGTAGCGGTCAAAGGCGTATTTCTTGCGCAGAAAGCCGGGGATATGGTCGGTGCCGCGCAGCTTGCCATTCCGGTTTAGCTCCGGGCTGTATGTCCATGTCTGGTAGCCGTTCATGAACAGGCGCTCGTCTGCTTCCATCTTCCACGGCAGCTCGGCACGCACGGCTTTCAGCGTCCCGGCAGGCAGGTCAGCGGAAAGATGCAGCGCACCGCAGCCCGGGTGCACCGGGGCATCGCCCTGCCGTACACCGCCTGTGGTCTCTGCGTACCAGTGCAGCGTTTCAGTCATGGTGCGTTTCCTCCCCGTGGAGCTGTGCGCTGATCTCGGCAGCGCGGGCATCCGTCAAAACGAACTTGCGGCGGAACAGCACCAGCGCACCTGCCAGCACCAACATGGGCAGGACCGTCATCATCAGGCGCAGACCCAGCAGCGTTCCGGCGCTCTGTACTGCTACGGGGCCGGTCTCCTCCGTGTTGCCCACAAGACCGATGAGATCCAGCCCGATGCCGGTCAGGAACACCGCCACGCCGGAGGCAGCCTTGACCACAAAGGTCTGCATGGAAAAGATGACGCTCTCCTCCCGGCGTCCGGTCTTGAGCTGGCCGTAATCCACACTGTTGGAAAGGAACAGGGTGGTCAGCACGGTCAGCATCCCGTTGCAGGCGAACACGACAACGCCCGGGATGCACAGCAGGGCAAGGCTATGGGAAAGCCCGGTCAGGCAGAACACCAGCAGCGTGCCGTAGCCGCACAGTGCCAGCACAAGGCTCAGGTGAAACACCTGCGTACTGCTGAACTTTTTGCGCAGCAAGGGGTAAAGCACCATCATGCCAAGAATCTGCGCCGCACCGCCCACGGTGGAAAACAGGGTGTAGGTGGCTTTCCAACCTGCACCACCAAGGTCGTATTTGAAGAAATAGATGATGAAGTTGGAGGTAAGGTACAGCGCCGAGTTGATCAGCACGATGCTGCCTACCACTACCATAGCCTGATCGTTGCGGAACAGGGCGGAGAACATCTCTTTTACGGTGGCGGTCTTCATCTCACTGGGGGTGGTTTCTTTCATGGAAATGCAGCACACCAGCTCTGTCACTGCAAAAATTGCCGCTACGATCAATGCCACCCAGCGGAAGCCAGCGCGCTCGCTGTCGCCGCCAAGGGCTCCAACCAGCAGCATGGTGAACATGGCGATAAGTGCCGAACCAACGCCCGCACAGGTACGCCCCACCATGGAAAGATTCTCCCGGTCTTTGGGCGTGCGGGTCACGGCGGGAATCATGGACCAGTAAGGAATATCCATCATGGTATAGGTGACGCCCCACAGGATGTACACCACGCTGAAATAGACCATCAGCGCTGCTTCGTCCAGCACCGGGGCGGCAAACAAGGCGTAGAGTACCAGCGCATTGAGCAGCGTGCCGGAAAAGATCCACGGACGGAAACGCCCCCAGCGGGTGCGGGTCTTTGCCACCAGAACCCCCATAAAGGGGTCGTTGAAGGCATCGAAGAACCGGGCTGCCATGAGCACCAGTCCCACAAAGCTTGCCGAAAGTCCCAGCACATCCTGATAATAATACATGACATAAGAAGCCGACAGGGCATATACCATATCCTTGCCCACGGCACCAATGCCGAACGCGGTTTTCTGTTTCAGGGTCAGTTCCATACAGCATCCTCCTTTTCAATGGTGAACCGCAGCACAACGGGCTGGGTCTGCGGGGCAGAAACGGTCAACAGGGCTTCTCCGGCGGTGCCCACGGTGCGCAGATAGGTGCCGGTCATGCCGCCTTCTGCCACGGCGGTCTGCGGGCCCACAAGGGCGGCGCTGCCCTCCACCGTAAACTGCACCGGGAACTGTGCGTAGGGGGCTGGGGTGCCATTTTCGTCCAGAATCCGCACCCGGACAGCCGCCATATCGTAGGTGTCCTGCTCCCGCAGGGTCGTCCGGCTGACCTTGACTTCCAAGTGCAGCTTTGCACTGGGGCAGAGGGTCACGCTGCGCACTACGTTGCCGTCCTGTACGGCATCGAACCGCCATCGGGTAGCTTCGCCGCCCCAGTTGCCCACATATTTGCCGTAAAGGGCCACGCCGTCCTTAAAGGCCATTTTATAGCGCAGCATACACCAGCCGAATTTGACCTTGTAGGCCAGCGGCAGTCCCGCTAAGCCATATTTCCCGGCAGCCAGCAGGCAGTCCCGCACAGCGGCTGCCTTGGAGGGAGAAAAGTGTTCCTGCGTTTCCAGCAACTCGCCGATGGTATCGTCCATCACAAAGGGCGGGTGGGGCAGCGCCGTCCATTCGCTGCGGCGCAGGACGGTGACGAACACATCGTTTTTGTAGAGCTTTACTTGCTGGGCATTGCTGAAAACGTAGGCCGTGCCCAGCTGCCCGGCGGGGTTATCTCCGATGTCCATGGAGGAGCTGACCGCCAGCACCGGGTCGGCATCGCCCTGACTGGCATAGACCGCAGCCGCCAGCTTCGGGTTGCGGAAGCTGTCCAGAACGCCGTGGTAGCAGATGCGGTCGCCGGAGCCGAAGTCCTTGTGAGTCTGGTAATCGAACATGCACCAGCCGAAGCACCCGGCGTGCTCCCCGCTGGCATAGGCGGCATTCTGCACCCGGACGTGCCGCAAGGCGTGCTCCTGCCGATGCGGACCATCGTCAAAGGGCTTGGTGGGGTACATGTGGCCGTTGCACTCCGAAATGAGCAGCGCCTTGCCCATATCCGGGGTCACGTCCTTTTTAGGCTTAGCACCGGGCGTTGTGCCGTTGTGGGAAAAATCGTTGTAGGCGTAAACATCCTCCAGCAGATGGCTTTTTTCCAGATAGCGCACGCCGGAGGTAGCACGGCTGGGGTCCAGCTGATGGGCGATTTTGTTGGTGCGGGCATAGAAGGCATCGTCGTCCACGCTCTCGTTGATACGCACGCCCCACAGGATGATGCTGGGGTGATTGCGGTTCTGCAAGAGCATCTCCTGCAGCATCTCGCAGGCGGCGTCCTTCCAGTTGTCGTCCCCGATGTGCTGCCAGCCCGGCAATTCAGTGAACACCAGCAGACCCCGCCGGTCGCACTCGTCCAGAAAATACTGGCTTTGGGGGTAGTGGCTGGTGCGCACGGCGGTGCAATGCAGCTCCTCCTGCAAAATGCGGGCATCCTCCCGCTGCAGGCTTTCCGGTGCGGCGTAACCGATGTAAGGGTAGCTCTGGTGTCGGTTCAGACCCCGCAGAAAGGTCTTTTTGCCGTTGAGGTAGAAACCATCCGCCCGGAACTCTGCGGTGCGGAAGCCAAACGTCACCTGTTTGCGGTCGATGGGCTGCCCCGCTGCGTTCAAAAGCTCTGCCACGGCATGATGCAGCACCGGGTGCTCTGTATCCCACGGCTGTGCTTCCGGCACAGAAAGCTGCATCTTCCCGGTTTCTGCCGCAGGTGCAGTCTGCTCTGCCAGCAAAGTGCCCTCAGTGGTCTCCAGCCGGATGCGGACCGCCGCGGCTGCGGGCGTAAGCTCTGCTGTCCACTGCACCACAGCCTCCTGCAGGGTGGGCGTGTAGACGAACAGATCAGTCAGACGGCTTTCTGCCGTAGCTTCCAGCCAGACCTCCCGGTACAACCCGCCGTAGGTCAGGTAATCAATGACAAAACCAAAGGGTGGAATCGTTGGGTCTTCACGGGTGTCCAGCTGCACGGTCAGCAGGTTTTCACCCTCCGGTCCACAAGGTCGGTGATCTCCACCGCAAAGCCGGTATAGCCACCCGGTGCTGCCCGGCAACCCTGCCGTTGACCCGCACCACCGCCTGATGGGCAGCGCCGTCAAAGCGGACAAACAGTCGGGGCGCAGCCTGCACCGGCGGCACTCGGAACCGCTTCCGGTAGCCGCAGACCATCTCGTAATCAGCGGGGGTGGCATAGTGCAGCGGCACCTCCCGGCAGGTATGGGGCAAGCGGACGGCTTGTTGTTTTGGCACCGGCAGCCCCTTGCCAAAGGCCTCTGTCCAGTGTCGTGTGAACTCCCAGTCCTCACAAAAACTGTGTTTCATCGCGGCAGCACTCCTTCCAGTAAAATCGAGATCATTTCCTCCAGTACAGCCACATACTGCACCCCGCTTTCTGCCAGACTACGGTCTGCCAGAAAACTCTCGATGGATGCGGTGATCATCTGCCGCAGCACCGGCAGGGATACCGGACGCATGACCCCCTCAGCCACAGCCTGCTCCAGCAGCGCCATGGTGGGCTCCCACCCGTTTTCCAACTGACTGCGCACCCGCGCCGCCACCACTGGGTATTTTTCATCCAGCTCCTTCATCTGCCGCAGATCCAGCGCGGCATATTCTGCCGGCATGGCAATGATGACTGCCCGCAGCTTTTCCTGCAAAGTCCACCGCCCGCCAGAATTTCCTGCTTGCAGCGGTGGATCTCTGCAAAGGCGTGGTCTACCATATCCAGTAAAAGCGCCTCCTTGGAGGGGTAAACGGTGTAGATGGTCTTTTTGCTGATGTGCAGCGGCTCTGCCACCTGCTGCATGGTGAAATGCAGCCCCTGTTGACGGAATAGCTGCATCGCCTGCGTGCGCACCAGCGCATCGAGCTTTTCCTGCATGAGCGTCCTCCTTGTGGAAACCGTATTTGCCTTTCCAGTTTCCATTCTAGTACGGAAACCAAGTGAAATCAAGCAGTTTCCGCATTTTCTGCGTTCTGACGAAGAACCCGAGAAGAATCACAGCAGAATGCCATATCTCAAAACGCGGCAGCCGGAATGGTATCCGTAAACATAATCTTGGCGAGACCACCGATTCCCACTTTGCCCACGCTCTGCACAAGGGACTGTATTTCGACTACATGATGGCAAACCCGCCCGTCTGATTTTCAGGCGGGCATTTTACTTTGCCAGGATTTTGAGAACTACAATAAACTGCCCCCGAAACAGCACGATCTAGCGCGCTGCTTCGGGGGCAGTCTGTTGTTTATTCAATTATAAAGTTACTGCTTTGCACTTTCCGGGGCGACCTCAAAGTCGATCTTGCCCAGATTGACGTCCGCACGCACGATGGTGATCATCATGGTATCGCCCAGATTCCAGTTCTTGCCGGAAACGGGATCAGAAAGGCGCACGCCCTCGGTGAGCATGGTGCCGGTGGCGGTCAGGCTGGAAGCAGGTACAAAGCCTTCCACGCCGTTTTCCAACTCGATGAACAGGCCGCGCTGGGTCACGCCGGAGATGCGGCCCTCGTAGCACTCGCCCAGATGGCGGCGTGCATACTCGGCCTTATAGCAGTCCTCGGCCTTGCGCTCGATCTGCATGGCGATGACTTCGCGCTCGCTGGCCTGCTTGCTGACGTCCTCGGCAAACTCGCTGTAACGCAGGATCATGGTGTCCTTATCGGTACCCTTGAGCTGAGCCGTCATGATGCGGTGGATAGCCAAGTCCGGGTAACGGCGGATGGGGCTGGTGAAGTGGGCATAGTCCTGCAACACCAGACCGTAGTGTCCCTTGGGCTTTTCCTCGTACACAGCCTTGGACATGCAGCGCAGCATACCGGTGTTGATGATCTGCTCATAGGCAGTGCCGCGCACGCCCTCCAGAATGGCGCTCAGCTCCTTGGGGGTGGGCACATCCTTGGCAAAGTGGTCGTTGACGCCGCAGGCCTGCAGCAACCCGTGCAAGCGCTCCAGCTTTTCGGCGTTGGGCTCCTCGTGCACGCGGTACACAAAGGGAATCTGCTTCACCCGGGCAAAGTGGGCGGCGCACTGGTTGGCCAGCAGCATGAACTCTTCGATCATGGCCTCGCTCTCGCCGGAGGTGCGCTTTTTCACGTCGATGCAGTGGCCATCTTCGTCCAAGATCAGCTTCACCTCGCCGCTCTCGATATCCATGCAGCCGCGCTCCTTGCGCAGACGGGCACGGTGGCCATACAGCTCCTTCATAGCAGGCAGCTGCGCCAGTACTTCATGGTACTTGCCGGTCAGTTCGTCATCGGTGCTGCCGGCCAGCAGGGCTTGGATCTCGGAGTACACGGCCCTTGACCCGGCTGCGGATGACGGACTTGACAAAGCGGTATCGGTCAGATTGCCGTCCTATCCAGCCGCATCAGGCAGGACAAAGGCCAGCCGCAGCACGCCCTGTTCAGGCTGCAGATGCCTTGGCAGCTGCTTGGCAGCAT
>ENA-OQKR01000552-OQKR01000552.1-human-gut-metagenome-genome-assembly--contig:-NODE-552-length-14766-cov-2.314639_pt1 | contig 14766 bp, 16 predicted proteins | sample MGYA00242803_ERZ504806 | MGnify/ENA primary metagenome ERZ504806 (study PRJEB26092, sample SAMD00036399) | human gut metagenome | host: Homo sapiens | study: EMG produced TPA metagenomics assembly of...
CGCTTATCCCTACATAATCTGTGTAAAACAGCGTCAGCAGTGTTCCGATCATTCCGAACACGATATTACATCCTACATCTCCTCCAGCATAACACAGCCCTGTTGATACCGAAAGTTTTTTCTTCTCCATCTTATTATCCCACCCTTTCATTTCTTTTCGTTTTTTTATTTTCGCTTTCCTTTTGATGATTCTATTTTATCGAAAATACGGGATTATCATAGTATGAGAAATTTTAGTTTTTTCGGTATTATTTTTACCTGACTGTTAAATCTGTACCAAAGTTTTTCTGGTTCTGATATCTCTACATCCTTCTTTTGTCCTATTTTTTATGTTTTGTGTTTTATTTTTGGATACCAGCCTGACTTTTTACCGAATCAGTCAATGCCTCTGCCGGATTGTAAAAAATAATAAGCAGCGGATGGAAACCTGCTTGTATCAGGGATGAGAATGTCCGTCATCCTTCATATATGTATCAATATTTTCTTCGGTAAGCACCTGGGAATCCAGAATCTCATTTTCTCCTGTTCCCTCTCCCTCCAGATCCTTCACAATATACCGGATGGTTTCATAACCGATCTGATAACCGGACTGCGCGCCAAGCGCCACGATACGCCCATCCTGAACCGCTTTCAAGGCATCTTCCTGAGCATCTACGGAAACAATAGAAATCTCCCGTCCTTCAGTTGCCTCTGAAAGTCCCAGGGCCGTCACTGCACTTGTGGTCATGATTCCGTTAAGATCCGGATACTTCACCAGGATCTCATCCACATCCTTCTGGGAAACCCGCATATTGCTGTATCCGTTCCGAACCATTTCAATGGTGATCCCAGGCTCTTTTTCCATATATTTTTCAAATCCGGCAACACGCATCCGGTGTCCAGCCTGCTTAAAATCACCGGCGATCACGCCAATCTTTCCTTTATGATCCAGAGCCTTTGCAAGCTGCTCGCCCAGCTCATAGCCTAGTTTTTCATTGTCAATTCCAATATAAGGATTTCTGAATCCTCTATGGAGTATCACAGGCATATACAGAAATCCCCTTTTCTCTTGCGAAATTTAAATAATCTTCGCATTCATAGGAATCTATAGGAGAAACTGCCATCGCCTGGATATCGGTTTTCAGAAGATCCCGGATCATATTTTTCTGAACCTCTTCTTCTGTTTCGGAATCCGGGGACAGAATCACCACATCTGCATGATATTTTTCTGCCGCATCTTTCATCCCGTCGCAGACAGACAACCAATATTCACTGCTTTTAGATTTTGTAACAACACCGATCGTTACCTGCTCTTCTTCTGTTTTCCTTGCAGAAGACCCGCATCCGGAAAGGCTGCAAACTCCTATGACTGCCACCAGAATACAGATATACTTTTTTCTCATGAAGGATATGCCTCCTTTTCTTTTGCAGCTATATTTGCCACGGGAAAAAAGACTCCGGAGCCTTTTTCTCCGGTCCGGAGTCTTTTCCTATCTGGCAATGCAGGGTTTACATTTACATTTTACCAGAGTTTTCTGTAGATTTCTTTTACTTCCTCTTCTGTTACATCACGCATGGTATTCTGAGGACTTCCACTGTCCATGGCATCATGTGCCATTTTGTCGATGACGTTGAAGAACTCTTCTTTATTGATACCGAACTGCTCCAGAGTCGGAGTATCCAGTTCATTTACAAGTGACTCTACTGCTTTCAGGAATTTCTCAGCTGCTTCCTGATCAGAATCAGTTGCATCCGCCACATCAATATCACGTCCCAACGCTCCGAATCTGTCGTATGCTCCGGGAAGCGCAAAGGTAAGGCACTCCTTCAGAAGCATGGCATTGGAAAGTCCGTGTGCTACATGGAACAGTGCTCCGATCGGACGGCTCATTCCATGGATAATGGTAACAGATGCATTGTTAAATGCGATTCCTGCCTCAAGAGCAGCGACAGACATCTGTACACGAGCTTCTTCATTCTTTCCGTCTTTATATGCAACCGGAAGATATTTAAAGATCCTCTTTACTGCAGATACTGCAAAAGTATCGGAAAGTGTCTGTGCTTTTCTGGATGTATAAGCTTCCACACAGTGGCAAAGTGCATCAAGACCTGTTGCTGCTGTGATCTTTGGAGGTGCAGTCATAGTAAACTGCGGGTCGATAATGGCAAGATCCGGCATGAGAACTTTGCCTTTAAGAAGCATCTTGATGTCTTTTTTGGTATCCGTGATAATCGTGAACTGTGTTGCCTCAGATCCCGTTCCTGCTGTGGTAGGGATCGCCGCCATTGGCGGTATCTTTACATCGATCACTTTTCCCATGTAGTCGGAAATGCTTCCACCGTTTACTACCAGTGAGCCGATGGCTTTCATAGAGTCAATGGGACTTCCGCCTCCCAGAGCTACCAGGAAGTCACAGTTCTCATCTTTATAGATCTGTAAGCCTTTTTCGATCATGGTATCTGTTGGCTCACCACAGATGTCAGAATAAATGCTGTATTCAATGCCCTGATTTGTCAGCGCCTTCTCAACTTTTGCACAGTTTCCCAAGTCGATCATTACTTTATCGGTTACGATCAGAGCTTTTTTACCAAGGAGTTTCAGTGCTCCTTCTGCCATGTCCAGTGCTCCGGAACCAGAAATAATTTCTCCAGGTACAATAAATTCTCTTGCCATTGTCAAAAATCTCCCTTCAAGTCAGTACAATTTTTTTCATAATAGCAGCAGGTCTACTGCTGTCCGCTCCTCACAAACAACAGCATTTTCCTCTTCCTGCTGCCTGTTATTTACGATCCAGTATCAGTATCTCCGAATCCTTAAAACTCGGCGTCATGAAGCCAGGTATATCTCTCATCCTCGCAGCGGTCTGTCTGCAGCCACGGATTTCCGTCAATGTGGCGGATCATCCAGCATGTATACATCTGATATCCAGGTGCAACTGCCTGCGGATGAAGCTCTCCTCCTGGAATTGCGGAAAAGCTCTCGTCTGTACTCTTAAATACCTGATCACCGACAAAGCTTGCTCCAAATCCTTCCGGATGATCAAATTTGAAAAAGTATGTCTCAGGCTGCGGATGTCTGTGCGGCAGGTATCCGGACCAGTTTCCTCTGTCATTGAGAACCTCACCAAGTACCATATTGGACTCCGGTGAAATGTCATGATCGAAGATGGTGTTTACTCTTCTCTTCGCAACATTTCCGAACTTGCCTACGCAGGAATATCCCCACGGAGCATCTTCCGGTTTGTAGAGTTTTGCACCGAAATCTTTCTCGTTCTTTGTGCACTGAACAAGGATCTGTGACTCTGCATTTGCTACAACTGTAATCTCAGTTCCTGTGCTTCCGTGAACACACCATGGTCCCTCTGTGAACACGTCTTTTCTGGTTGCTGCAGCTTCGTTTCCGTTCCATTTATAGGTAATGTTTCCGGAGAGGAGGAGAACTGCTGTCTCCTCACCCTCTCTTAAAAATGTTCTTGTCTCCCCTGCTTTCATACGGTAAACACGGATGTCCATCATCATGGCCTTGTACTCATTATCGTATGTTGTAAGAATCTTTTCGCCTTTTTCGTCATATTCCGGATAACCAAATACTTTACTCATTTTCTTACCTCCCAGATTAGTACAGTCTTGCCTCTTCACGGCCTTTCATAACTCCTTCGCTAGGCCTTTCTTACGCTTTCCTTTCTCAGATGTTGTTGCGATTCCTACATCCCACCATGACTCATATCCGTCTGTCATAGTCTTCGGGATAACCTTCAGATCAAAGAGGCATGAGATCTCCTGCTTTTTGGCATCTTCCAGAGCATCTACCAGCTCCTGGATGGTGCGGCAGGTATAGGTCTTCAGGCCATAGCCTTCGCCGATCTTTGCATAATCTACAGGGATCAGATCTCCGGTCGGTTTCTTGCCGTCTGTATAACGGAACTCTGTTGCAAGGCTTCCGATTCCGTGGTTCATCTCAAGGTTGTTGATGCAGCCAAATCCGCAGTTATCGAATACCATGATATTGACTTTCTGTCTCTCCTGCATGATAGTCATAATCTCACTGTGGAGCATCTGGAAGCTGGAATCTCCAACTACGCAGTATACTTCATTATCCGGCTCAGCAAATTTCACACCGAGGGTAGCGGCAACCTCATATCCCATACAGGAATATCCGTACTCTGCATGATATCCGCCACGTTTGTCTGTTCTCCACATACGCTGCATACAGCTTGGAAGGGAACCGCCTGCTGTGATGATGGTTGCATCTTTGTCGATAGTTCTGTTGATTGCTGCAAGTGCTGCTGTCTGTGTGATCTTTCCGTTTGTAAGCTTTACATATTCCGGAATCGTACGAGGATCTCTTGCCTTGATCAGCGGCTCAAAATCATCTCCTGTGTACTCAATGCTTCCAAGGCGCTCCATCTCTTTATCCCATGCAGCTTTTGCTTTCTCGATCTCATCTGTGTATGCAGATTTATATCCTCTTGCACGAAGCTTTTCTGCTAGTGCTTCTACGGTAGCTTTTGCATCACCCACTGCTTTTACTGCATCCATCTTGTATGCGTGGAATCTGCAGTTGTTGATACTTACAAACTGAACATCCTCATTCTGGAACAGATGCTTGGAGCTTGTTGTAAAGTCAGACATTCTGGAACCGATAGAAATTACCACGTCTGCGTCTTTACCGATGATGTTGGAAGCGTAGGTTCCTGTTACACCGATACCGCCAAGACAGTACGGATTGCCAGACTGGCAGGCACTCTTTCCGGCCTGTGTCTCGCCGAATGGGATCTTGAACTCTTCACAGAATTTCTCAACAGCTTCTCCGGCTTCTGAGTAACGGACACCACCACCAACAACGATAAGCGGTTTCTTCGCTCCTGCGATGACCTCTGCCACATCCTCAAGCTCTTCCTCTACTGCAACCGGTCTTGTGATCCTGTGCACTCTCTTCTTGAAGAAGTACTCCGGGAAGTCAAAGGACTCACCCTCAACATCCTGGCAAAGCGCGATGCAGCATGCACCTGTTTCAGCCGGATCTGTAAGAACTCTCATTGCATTGATCAGAGCGGTCATGACCATCTCCGGTCTTGTGATCCTATCCCAGTATTTGCAGACTGGCTTGAATGCATCGTTCGTACTGACGGCAAGGCTGCTGCTCTGCTCCAGCTGCTGGAGAACCGGGTCAGGCTGGCGAGATGCAAAAGTATCTGCCGGGAATACAAGAAGCGGAATATTATTTACAGTTGCTGTTGCACATGCTGTTACCATGTTTGCAGCTCCAGGTCCGATGGAGGAAGCGCATGCAATGATTTTTTTGCGGTTGCTCTGTTTTGCAAAAGCGGTAGCAACGTGACACATACCCTGCTCATTTCTTCCCTGAAGAATCTTCAGCTGTCCCGGATTTGTATCCAGTGCCTCACCAAGTCCTACAGCAATACCGTGTCCGAAGATCGTGAAAAATCCTTCTACGAATTTTGTCTCCACTCCGTCCATGGAAACATACTGATTATCCAGAAATTTTACAATTGCCTGTGCAGTTGTCATTCTTACTGTCTTTGCCATTTTTCCCACTCCTTTTCTTTATACTCTTGCGATCATTTCGCCGAATTTTTCTTTTTCATCTTTAATGAATGCGTGAACTTCATCCGGTCCCGGAAGGGAATCGGAGCAGTTGTTGCTTTTAACCATCATGGATGCCTCAGCAGAACCAAACTCCAGGCAGTCAATGATCTCCCAGCCCTGATACAGTCCATACAGGAATCCGGAGCCGTATCCGTCGCCGCCGCCGAAGCCTTTTCTGCCTCAACCGGGAATGGCTTGATGCTGAACTTCTGTCCATCAACTGTGTAGGCTGTGGAACCCTTCATACCGTGTTTGATGACAACGATCTTTGCATTTTTTGCCTGCCAGTAAGCTGCACTCTCCTCATCAGTCATGCCTTCTTTGATCAGTTTCTCTGTAAGGTCAAACTCTTCTCTGGAGCCCATGATGATGTCAGCTTCCTTAGCTACGATGGAATAGTAGATGGAAATCTCATCTGCATTCTTCCAGTTGTACTCTCTATAATCAATATCAAAATGATCTTGTATCATTTTTCTTTGCTAACATCACTGCTTTTAAAGCTGCTTCTCTTGATGGGCTTTCTGCAAGTGCTGTTCCTGAGATCAGGATTGCTTTTGACTGTTTGATGTAATCTTCATCAATGTCATCGACAGATAACTGTAAGTCTGCGATGCAATTTCGATACATCAGGATGCTGCTTTCTTTTTCTGATAGCATCTCTGTAAATGTAAGTCCTAGTTTTTCACCGTTTGTACATTTTGTAATGTGACTTGTATCAATTCCTTCTTTATTGAAAAAGTCAACTACGAATTTACCAAACTTATCATCAGATACTTTCCCAAGAAATCCTGCTTTTAATCCATGTCTTGTAACCCCAACTGCGATATTTGCTGGAGAACCACCAACATACTTCTTAAAAGTTCTGACATTCTCAAGTGGTCCGAATGGCTCATCTTCTGATGGATTAAAATCAATAGCGACACGTCCTAATAAAATTAAATCCATAGGTCTTGTTTCATCAAATTCTACATATCTCATAACCTTCACCTCATACTATGTGCTTTGCGTGCTTTTTATTTTTGTTTTGCGTGTTTTCTTTATGTGCTTATATTATCACGCACGCATTTAGTGTGCAAGTGTTTTTTATCATTTTCTTTCTTTTCATCTTTTTGCACAATTACATCTTGCTGTTTTTGTGCATTTTAAATAAATCAGACTCTATTTAGCACGCAAAAGCACACTTTTAATCTTTCCATATTCGATTTGTTCTCAACTGCTTCTGCTTGAATTTTTCACACACCAAAAAGAGGTTTTGAAATCTATTGCAGATTTCAAAACCTCTTTTTCCTTTATTCTCTTTTACAAATTGTACTTCGTCTTTATACTAATATCCGTATAAGCATACTCTTTCTCTATCTTCTCGCCTTTTCTTATCATATTATATAACAGATGTGGTGGACGATATCCTTGTTCAAAGCCTTCCTGATCGATCAGAAAATCATAGGTTCCTTCTTTCAATGCCTTGATATTTGTCGGTGTCACATCATACCCGATCACATATGGGCGTGTTTCCATGTTAAGATTTTGCATTGCTTTGCATACACCCGCCTGACCACCGGAAACTACAAAAATGCCAGCAAGATCTGGAGCGATCTCTATCGTATTCTCAACGATCTTCTCCACTTCACTCATCTCATCAAAACTGCTCTGAACTCCCAGAAGTTCAATCTCTGGATATGACATTTTTAATTCCTGAATAAACCCATCCACACGAAGATTATTGACACTGTTTGTAAAGAAACCAGTGATCACTAGGACTTTTCCAGTTCCACGGGTTAACATCCCCATAAGACCAGCTGCTGTCATACCACTTCTCTTATTATCAAGTCCTACGTAGCAGACTCTGTTTGTGCCAACGATATCTGAGTTAAATGTTATGATCGGAAGATCATTCTGTTCTGTCATATCATTTAACTTTTCCCGAATTCGTTCAGACTGAACTGGCATGATTGCTAATCCATCGATCTGTTCTTGCGAAAGTTCTTCCAACGCTTCCAATTGGGCGTCTTCACTTACTCCATCAATCTGTTTTCTGATAATCTCTACACCGAATTCTTCCAACTCCTGTTCAGCCTTGTCGATTCCTGCATGAATCGTCTTTACAAAAGAAGATTTTGCTAACTGGGTAATGACACCAATCCTGATCTTCTTTCCTTGATTATATACTTTCTTTTTTCTCTTTGGCTGATAGTTCATCTCTCTTGCAATCTCAAAAACTACGTTCTGCTACTTCTGGATTGACTCTTCCACGGTTATTTAACGCTCTGTCAACTGTCCTCTTGATACCCCTGCCTTCTCTGCAATTTCTTTGATCGTTCCTGCCATGTGCTTTCTCACCTTTCTTCTTATTTGCACACAAATAGCACATTCTTTGTTCCATTATAGCTTTTGTACATAAAAAAGTAAAGAAAAACTGTAGAAATCCCCTATATATCGTGCTATGATAAAAACCACAAAATACTGAATACAATATTCGTTTTAAAGGAGTTTTTATTATGACACATACAACAGAGTTTAATCATGAGTTTTCAAACAGTGAGAAAAAACTTTCTCTCAAAGAAAGATTTGTAAAATATATCACAAGCAGAGAGTCTGCAGAGGTTTTCAATAATGCTCTTGCAGCTATGAACGGTGGACATTATGTTCCACTTGATCGATAATTTTCTATTATTGAATATACGCAAAAAGAGAAAAAGAATGTTATATACTCTGACATTCTTTTTCTCTTTTTTTACCATTTATAGTATATTATAATAATAGAGTCTATATGAACAAAACTATTTAAAAGGAATTATTATGAGAACAAAACGAATTGATGAAATCGAATTATATATCCGCGAAAAAAAATCTGTCTCTCTTGATACGTTATGTGAAGTATTTAATGTATCAAAGAACACGGTCCGAAGAGATATCGCAACTCTTGAACAATCTGGGAAAATCAAGAAAGTTTATGGTGGAGTAACAATCGCTAGACACTCCTGCATCAAAGACTTTGCTTCCTTTTTCCAAACGCCATCAAAGTTTTATGAAAGAGAAGCGACTAATCAGCCAGTTAGCTGCATCTCATGTTTGTGATCATGATACGATCTTTATCGACAGTGGGACAACATGTCATAATATCATTGACTTTATTGCCGAGAAAGAATGCACGATCCTTACCAACAGCCTGCAGGTTTCTCTAAAAGCCATCCCTTATGAGAATTTAAATGTAATTTCTCTTCCTGGATTCTTAAAGAGGGAAACTTTATCTTTTGTTGATGGAAATATCGCAGAATACCTCAAAGCTTACAATATCACCAAAGCTTTTATGTCTTGTACTGGAATCTCCATTCAAAATGGACTTAGCAATGCATCTTCTGAAGAATATCTGGTCAAGAAATCTGTGATAGAAAACAGTACGATCCGTTTTGCACTTGCAGACCATTCCAAATTTGGAGATTTTTCATTGATGACATTTTGTCCGTTTAAGGATATTGATCACATTCTTACGGATCAACTTCCTAGTGAAGAATTCTGTGATTTTGCCAAGATGCATTCCATCAATATAGAAACACCGTAAGCAAAAAGAAGCAGGAACAACCATAATTTCCTGCTTCTTTTTGTCTATTTTCTTAGGATTTCAATTTTGCTTTCTTTTTCTATCTTTGGAAATTCTTTTCCTTTTACACGAATACTTCCAGGGAGACATTCCCCTTCTTCCGTAAAAAAGATTGTAATATGTCCAAGTGCAGCCAGATTATCTGATGCAATTTCACCAATTCTTAAAATTTCATATTCCTGATCATCAATTTTCAGTATATCTCCAGCCCAAATCTTCTTTTTCAAAGGTGTTACATCAATAAAATAACAAAAATCTTTTAATGTTACCAATGTTTTATGTCCAAAAGTGATCAAAAAATTCTTCTTGTCAAATGCACCTACATCACAGCCACAGTCTTTTACAATGGTTTGATAAATTGTTTCCATCTTCCATTCTCCTTCTTACAAAAGTTCTCTTTCGATTCGTTCTCTTGCTTCTGGTGCTTGCTTGTCCATTTTCTCTGGGAATCCAAACATGGATACACATGCGATATTATCTCCACCAACTTTTGGTGCATCCGCTTTTAACTGGCGGTTTGCAAAATCCATCTCTCTTAATGTCTCAAAGATTCCATCAAAATCTACATCTCCTTCTCCCATTGCTAAATGCTGATGGATCGTAACATCTGATTTTCCTCTCTGGTTTAACCATGGTGGATTGGCAATATAACGCAGTCTAGCGTCTGGTTAAATGTATCTGCAAATACACATGAGTTAACTCATCTCCTGCATATTTGAGTCATGCTTCTTACGTCACCTTTTCCTTCATCATAGAAGATCCATGTGGGGAAGATAGACATATCCAAGATTTGGAGATCGGAATGATTTTACAAGATCACAGGCTTCATTATTTAATTCACAAAAGTCATATGGATGAGACTGTACTTCCACTCGCAGTCCTTCTCTTTCGATGATCGGTAATAATTCTTCCATGGAACGATACCACATTCCGTTGCAGATTTCCTGCTGGTTTGGATCTCCAGAAAATTCTGTATTGATGACTGGTACTCCCATATCAACAGCGATTTCTATCATTCTCTTCCAGTTTTCAACCGCCATCTTTCTCTGCTCTTCGGTTGGTCCTGACCAGCGATATACAACGATAAAAGAAGAAATCTCTACTCCAGTCTCTCTAAGTGCTTTTCTATATTCAGCCTCACATTCTTTTGAAAATAATGGATGCTTGTAAAATGGATTGATCCGTGGGTGTGGAGACTGTTCGATATATTTATAACCCCAGTCTGCTACCTGATGTACCATGCGGTTAATATCCATCTGTTTTGCAAGAACATCAACATCAAATGCTATTTTCATCTGTCACACCTCCATTTTTATAATCCTGTTTTCTCTGCAATATATTTTCTTGCTTTCATTGCATATTCTAATGGATTGGCTTTTGCTGGATCTTGTTCTGCTTCTACCACAACATATCCTTCATATCCACTTTTTTCGATGATATCAAAAATTGGTGCAAAATCTACATCTCCATCTCCTGGAACTGTAAATGTTCCTTCTCTGACACCTTTTAAGAAACTCCAGCCTTCTTTCTTTGACTGTGCTACAACATCAGATCTTAAATCTTTTAAATGGATATGTCTTGTACGGTCAATATATTTGCTTAAAACTTTGACTGGATCAATCCCAGCAAATGAGCAATGTCCACTATCAAATAACAGATAAACCAGGTCTTTATCAACTTCGTTCATAAAACGATCGATTTCTTCTTCTGTCTGTATCACTGTTCCCATATGATGATGGAATGTTAACATCATTCCTTTGTCTTTTGCAATCTGTCCAAGTTTATTTAACCCATCTGTGAGCAGTTTCCATTCCTCATCATTCATTACATATTTCCTTCAAAGATCGGCTGGTCTTTGCCCTGAATGCTATAACTTTGCTCAGATACTCCAATGACTTTTGCTCCCATTGCCTTTAAGAAATCTGTCTGTTTGATAAATTCTTTTTCGGTTTCTTCATATGGTCTGGAAATCAAGAAACTAGAAAACCAACAGTTACAGATCTGTATTCCTCTTAAATCTAATGCCTTTTTTAGTGTTTCTACATCTGTAGGATATTTTCCCCCTACTTCAGATCCTGTAAATCCAGCCAATGCCATTTCACTCACACACTGCTGAAAGGTATTTTCTTTTCCAAGATCTGGCATATCATCGTTTGTCCATCCAATTGGAGCAATTCCTAATTTTACTTTTTCTTATCTAACATATCCTTCACCTTTTGCCTTTCAAAATATGAATCCTTCATCTGTTTTATAATTTTCCTGATAATTCTCTTACAGACAATTCTGCCATCATCTGTTTATATGTTTTATCTAGTTTGTAACACATAGTGATCAGCATCATCACAACCCATACGATGATCGGTACATACAGATATGTAAACTTGATCACTGAAATAGCTGCTGGTGCCTGTTGTGCCGCTGTCTTAGCCATTCCGTTATATCCAACCATAGATAAAACTGCACCTAGAACTGCATTTGTAATTCCTGCACCGAATTTCTGTCCAAAACTCATGGATGAGAACATAAGCCCTTCAATTCGTTTTCCGGTCTTCCACTGTCCATATTCGATCGCATCACTTGGAAGTGAATACTGTACCCCGTAGAATGGAGACATACCGATTCCACGAATAACAGAAGATACGATTGCTAATGGAACGCTTGTATCGTTAAATAAAACATCACTTGTCCTACGATTCCAAGAATACATCCTGATACGATCAGATTTCTTTTACCATATTTAGGAATCAATTTAGGAAGTAATAAGATAATAAAGATCATTGGAATTTTCTCTGCCATAGAAAGCGGCATTACAAGATTTACATCGTTCATAACGTATTGACAATAGTAAGTAAGATCAATTCCAAGAATGATCTGGTAGACTGTATAAAATAACATAAGTCCAAGAGATATCAGGAAATATCGATTCTGTACCATTAATTTCAGTGCTGTGAAAACTGGTATTTTTTCTTCTATTTTTCCTGCAACAGCTACACGTTCTTTACAACAACGGAATGTATTGAGCAAAATAAATACTGAAATTGCTGCAAACACACCGGTTACAATGATCCATGCAAGCTGTGTATTGTTAATTTTATCTGCTGTCCAGTTAATGATCGGCAATGTCCATGCTGTAACGACCATACTTGCCGTGATAGATAAAGCCATTCGGATATTACTGATTGTTTCTCTTTCATGCTTATCGCGGCTCATTAATGATCCTAGTGTATGAAATGGCTGACTGATTCCTGTATACATCACAGTGTTTAGCAGATTATAAGTAATAAACACATAGATTGCCTGCAATGATGTCGTTGTGTTTGGCACAGTCATTAATAATACTGCTGCGATCGCATACGGCACTACAAGTCTTAAGATCCATACCCTTGCTTTTCCATATTTTGAGTGGGTACGATCAATGATCGTACCCATGATAATATCAGAAACACCGTCAAATCCTCTGGATAACAGCATGATCATACCAATGATCCCGGCAGATAATCCAATGACATTTGTGTAAAAATATACAAGCAGTGTATTTGCCAGTGTATAAATGACTGTCAATGCCGGATCTCCTACACAATATGCCAATTTCTCTGATAATTTTACTTTGGCAAACTCATTATTTAATTCTTCGAAATTTTTCTCCGGGTTTACATGGAGTGTTTCTTCATATGCTGTCATCAGTGTTCCCCCTTTTTAGAAATATTTATTTACGAATTCTCTTGTCACCTCTGCTGCCTTTTTCACATTTTCATCATGTGACATTTCGTAATATTCAGGTCTGAATTCTTCAATCGTGCAAACTCCATCAAATCCAATTTCTTTTAATGCTGATGCAATTCCTTCGTGATCAACAACGCCTTCTCCTGGCCATAAACGTTTATCATCTCCGCAAGATCCAAGTGGCAGGTCTTCACAATCATTTAAGTGATATGCAAAAATCTTATTACCATCTGCTGCTTTCAGATCTTCTAATTTTGAACACATTTCATGGAAATGGAATGTATCAACCGTAATTCCAACATTGCTTCGATCAACTGCTTTCACTACATCATATGCTGTTCCAAACTGATTAATAGAGCAATTTGGAGCCCCACAAAATTCCAGTGAAATTTTAATATCTTCTCCAACCTTATCAGATAAATAGCGTAATCTTTCGACTGCTTCTTCTTTGATCTCACTGACTGATTTATCTTTAACATCAAAGGATGGAACTGTAATCAGCATCTTCATACCAATAGCTTTACTTACTTCCATGATAAATTCTGTCTCTTCATCAATCTCTTTCACTCCTGCTTCATCTCTCTGATTAAAGAAGATCAATGTATTATAAGCCCATGGTTTTAAACGATGATTCTTAAACCAATCTGCTAATTCTTCCAATGTATGTTCTTTTAAATAATCCTTGATGCAATCAAAACGGATTTCAATATAATCAAATCCATATTTTTCACATGCTTCTAAATCTGCAATCAAAGACTGCCCTTTACACTCTAACTGCTGTTGCTTCATTAAATCCAATTTTCATCTTTTTACCTCCACTGACTTTCAATTATTTATAAAATTCTGGTTTTTCATCTGTATGAATTGGTTCAATCTGTCCTGTTTCCTGTGCTTTTACCAAAGCATCTGCTGTTACTGCTGCAAGATATCCATCCCATGCAGTTGGTCCATTGATCACTCCGTCTTTTGCACAATCTACCCAGTTTTGTACTTCTGTATCATAAGCATCTTTAAATCTTACAAAGCAATCTGTATCGATCTTTGTTGATACTGCAGCATCTTTTCTGATTGATGGATAAGATGGCTGCGCCATTTTGATCGCTCCGTCTTCACATACAACTTCACAGTTGATGTCATATCCAAACTTGCAGTTTACAAATACTTCTACATCGATGCAGATTCCTCTCTTTGTGCGAAGCAGCATGATCTGAGGATCTTTCAGTTCTGAATGAGAATATTTTGTAACTTTTGGCATGATCACCTGTGCACTTTCATATTCATCATCGACTAACCAATGTAATGTATCGATTTCATGGATCGCTGTATCGTGAACTGCCATTGGTGTATTGTAATTTGTTCCTACTTCAGGATTTCTATGTGTGCAATGTAAGATCAATGGTTCTCCATATTCTCCTGATTTCAATGCTTCTTTTACCTGTACATAACCTTTGTCATATCTTCTCATAAATCCTAACTGGATCAGATGTTTTCCTGAAGCAACTTCTGCTTCCACGATCTTTTTGCAATCATCAGCTGTTGTAGCTAATGGCTTTTCACAAAAGACTCTCTTTCCTGCTTCGATCGCCTGTAGTAAAGATTCTGTATGAGCAAATCCTGGTGATACGATAAATACTGCATCTACATCTGGATCATTGATCAGATCTTTTCCATCTGTATAAACCTTTGCTCCTCCTGCGATTTTCGCAGCTTCTTTTGCTCCCTCTTCAAATACATCAGATACTGCTACAACCTGTGCTCCCTGAATTTTTTCTGTGAGACGTTTGATATGATCTTTTCCCATTCCACCGCATCCGATTACACCTACATTTAACATTTTTTTCTACCTCCGTTTTGTG
>ENA-OQKR01000554-OQKR01000554.1-human-gut-metagenome-genome-assembly--contig:-NODE-554-length-14743-cov-2.769910_pt1 | contig 14743 bp, 15 predicted proteins | sample MGYA00242803_ERZ504806 | MGnify/ENA primary metagenome ERZ504806 (study PRJEB26092, sample SAMD00036399) | human gut metagenome | host: Homo sapiens | study: EMG produced TPA metagenomics assembly of...
ATAGTGATACGTTCCACCATATGCATAGGCAAGTTCTTTCGAAAGATCCAAGGAATCTCTCTCTGGAGTCCTTACATTGGCTGCTCCCATGATCGGTACGACTGTGATTGGGATATTCTTACTTGTCTTGACCGCTTTGACAGTATGATACATTGTATTCCCCCATGAAATTCCAAGAATCATATTATCATTTAACAGATTATCTAGATAGTATGCTGCAACTTCACCCAATTTCTGAAGAACCATCGTATTATTTGCTTCTTTGACAGAAATCACTCTCACATCTTTCAACGCAAATCTTCTCATAAATTCCTGTTCCAGCTCTACATTGCGGTCCCATGGCTCTAAAATCTTGATCTCTACGATTCCAAGCTGTCTTGCCTCTTTTAGCATTCTTGAAATCTTAGAACGTGAGGTAAAAAAAACGTTCCGCAATCTGATTCTGAGTCATTTCTGCATTATAATAGAGGTTTGCAACACTGGCAAGCATGTTGCGCTTTTCGTTATCGCTAAGTGAATCATATTCCTTCATTGTTTTCACCTCCCATTCATTATCCAAAGCACTTTTTATTATACCGCATTGCTATATATCAGTCCAGTATACAATCTGTTAATTATCATTCTCAGATTTCCTACAGTTGTAGTTATTTTTCCACTTTATACAATGCGATTTCATCAATTTCTCTGTTTGCAGATAAGATATAATCTTCACCATCATTCGTGTAATGAAGTACATTTGCTGGTCCGATATCACTATCTAAAAGGTCTGCTGTAAATGTTAATTTTTCAGGATCTGTACATCGGAAGAATAACAGATTTCTCTCCCCTTTTCTGTGTCCAATTAAAACACCCTGAGTTCCTGCGATCTCTCCACCCCAGATTCCATGAGCGAATTCAGCATCTTTTTCATAAGTATAGACTTTCTTGAATTCTCCATCCTGTTTCTTGAAAATGCTGATCTTCTCTCCATGGAATGGTGAGATTGTTAACATTTCTAATTCACCATCATTATCAAAGTCTGCAAATGCCATATCACTGCTTGCTTCATCTAAGATCTGTTTGATCTCCCATGTTCCTTCTTCTGATTCTGGTGGTATACATTCAAAGACACCTTCATTTGCTGCAACATAAGATTTTAAAACTCCATCAACTTCTGCTTTGCAGTATCCATGGTTCTTTAATAAACCTTCTTTTAATACTTCAAACTGTAATGGATGTTCTTCATCAACACTACTTAAATCTTCTGGAAGAACGCATACCTGAATCTTTCCTGGGCTTCTCCAGTCTTCTTTGTATTCATGTCCTGATTTTAAAGTACATGCGATCACATAGTTTACTCCATTTCTTGAAATAATATCAAAACGATGCACAAATGGAAGCTCTGCTAGTGTTCTTACTTTCCATTCTCCGTCTTCTGGGTAAGCTAAGATGATCTTTGCTTCTTTGGAATCATTTGGAGAGTAGAATTTATGTGTCGCTAAAAACTGTCCGTCGGAACCAGGGACCTGAACCATTGACATGGTTCCTCCCGGTCCTTCCCAGATTACTTCTTCCTGATTTCCTTCAAGATCATATAAACGGCACTGGTTTACTTTTTCTGCTGCAACAAGCATATGTTTTTTCCCTTTATAAGTTAAAGGAGCTACAGAATAACATTTTTCTAAGTTTCCAATAACTTTCTTTGATACTTTCATTATGCCACCTTCTTCCTATAAGCAAGAACGGAATGGGATGTTCTGTGGTGCTTCAAAGCAGTCTTCGAATCCTCTTCTGTGATGATAGTAGATTTTATCTTTATCTGCAGGATATGTATATTTTCCTCCAACCTGCCAGAAGAATGGATGGAATTTATATTCGTTACGATCTTTCTTGAAGTCGTATAATACTTTGATCTCATCACAGTCAGCCTGGAAGTTTGTCCATACATCCCAGTGAATAGGTACAACAACTTTGCACTGTAAGTTTTCAGCCATACGTAATACATCGATGGATGTCATCTTATCCTGCATACCGATAGGGTTTTCTCCGAAAGATCCGAATGCTACGTCTACATCGTAATCTTTTCCATGTTTTGCAAAATAGATAGAGAAATGAGAATCTCCAGAATGATAGATATTTCCACCTGGTGTCTTAACTAAGTAGTTAACTGCTTTGTCATCCATATCTGTTGGGCATACACCTGTTAATTCTTCTCTGTCTGGACCTGTAGAGTCTGTTGTTACGATACATGTTCTGTCAAAAGAATCTAAAGCAATGATCTCGATATCTTTGATCTTAATGGAATCTCCTGGTTTTACTGTGATACAACGATCTGCTGGAACTCCCCATTTCTGCCATAATTCTACGGATTTTTTAGGTCCGATGAATGGTACTGGAATTTCTTTTCCGTTTTCATCTGTTGTTGTCATTCCACTGTTGATCACGTGTGCTGCCCATTCTGCAGACATATGATCTTGATGATAATGTGTTGCAAGCACTGCATCAACTTTCTTAAATGCAAATGGATCAATTACAAATGGTACATTACGAAGGTTTGGCTGCATTGCACGTCCACCACACATATTTGCCATCTGATGTCCGACTTTCATTTTTCCATCACCATGTGTACGTTTACCATTTCCACACCATAAGTCGATCGTAATGTTTGTGTCAGCTGGTGTTTTAAACCATACACCTGTACATCCAAGCCACCACATTGCCACATTTCCTGGTGCTACTACTTCATTTTCAATATCTTCTACTAACCATGTTCCCCATTCTGGGAATGTGCTTTCAATCCAGCTTTCTCTTGTCATTTCACTAATTTTACTCATAACCTTGATCTCCTTTTCTATCCGAAATCTTCTATCTCTATATCCTATAAGTCATTTCCATAATAAGCATTTTCTCCATGCTTTCTGAAGAAATGTTTGTCCTGTAATACTTGTGGTGCTTCCTCAATATCTTTTTTCAGATGTTCACAGCGGTATGCCATCTTTGCTACTTCTTCCATAACAACTGCATTATGAACTGCTTCTGCTGCGTCTGCTCCCCATGAAAATGGACCATGATTTGTACATAAAACACCTGGTACATAGATTGGATTTTTTCCTTCAAATGTTTCTGCGATCACAATCCCTGTATTCTTTTCATACTCTCCGTTGATCTCATCGGCTGTTAAAGATCGTGCACATGGAATATCTCCGAAGAATAATCGGCATGTGTTGTTCCATAACATGGAATGCTTCTTCCTGCCTGTGCCCATGAAGTCGCCCAAGGAGAATGTGTATGAACGATTCCACCGACTTCTGGAAATGCTTTGTAAAGTTCGATATGAGTTGGTGTATCAGAGGAAGGATTTAAATCTCCCTCAACTTTTTCCCCATTCAAATCCATGACAACTAACATATCTGGTGTTAGTTTTTCATAGTCAACACCACTTGGCTTAATGACAAACAAACCACGTTCTCTGTCAATCCCACTGACATTTCCCCATGTATAAGTTACCAGTCCTTTTGCCGGTAATTCCATATTCGCTTCGTATACTTGCTGTTTTAATTCATCAAGCATCTTCTTAACTCCTTTCTTACTTTCCTGCATTTCCAAATATTTTCTCTAATTCTTTTCCTACGCCGTCCTGATCATTGCTTCCTGCAATCTGGTCTGCTGCCTCTTTCACGACATCATCTGCATTTTCCATTGCGATTCCAAGTCCAACCAACGTAAGCATCTCAATATCATTTACTTCATCACCAAATGCGATGATATCTTTGATCAAAATACCTAACTTTTGTGCAAGCTTTTTGATCGCTTCTGCTTTGGAAACTCCCCTTGCTTTAACTGCAAGGACTTTTTTCCCAGAGCGAATGGCATCTGCATCCGTTTCTTTTTTTATCACTTCGGCTACTTTGTCTAAATAACTTGTGTCATTATGACTTACAACGATCTTGTAAATGATATGATCATTTACATATTCATTTAAATCATCTACAATCTGCATTGGTATCTCTTCATCTTCCTCTACAGTCTGATTGAATTTCTGATGGATCAGAAATCTTTCATTCTGAGGATCATCGGATACCAGTTCATCTTTTGCAAAGACATAATACTGTAATCCATATTTTTTACAAATTTCAAATGTCGTATGACAGGTTTCACTTCTTAAATGATTTTCACATAAGATTTCTCCGGTCCTAATGTTTCGAATGACAGCTCCATCACACCCAATGACAATATCGACATTTTTTAATTGTTTTGTGTATGCTCTCGTCATAACATCTGATCGTCCTGTTGCCATAACAAAGGTTATATTTTGATCTTTTAGGTTTTGAATTGCCTTTACATTGGCCTCTGAAACCTGTTTTTATGTTTAATAATGTTCCATCAAGATCGGTCACTACCATTCGATACATGATTTCCTCCTTATGCAGGTACTTTGATCCCTGCCTGTTCCATCTTATCTTCTACAAATAAGCGTGCCTGCCTGATTGTTTCAACTGCTTCTTCCATTGTTTGTTTCTTTGTGTTATCTGCCCACATTTCGATCAAGAACATTCCTGTGTAATTTAAATCTTTTAATTTTTTAAAAATGTCTGTAAATCTTACGGTTCCTTCTCCAAATGGAACACATTTAAATACTCCAGGGTTTGTCTCTTTGACATGGATCGCTACCGTTTCACTGATTCCAAGTTCAAATTCACTCTCAACGTCCGCTGAAAACTGCGTCAGATTTCCCATATCTGGATAAATCTTAAAATATGGAGAACGGATTTCTTTGATATAGTGCATTGCACGAAGAATCGTTCCAACAAATGGCGTATCCATGATTTCCATTGCAAGGATCACTCCTGCGTGGCTTGCCATCTCGACTGATTTTTTCATTCCCTCTAAGAATAAAGCTTTTGTTTCTTCATCAGATTCTTCATAATATACATCATAAGTTGCAAGCTGGATTACTCTGACTCCTAACTTCTGTGCTAAGATGATTCCTTTTTCCATGATCTCAAATGCTTTATCTCTTATTTCTTTGTTCTTACTTCCAAATGGGAATCTTCTATGACCACTTAAACACATGCTTGGAATGATGATCCCTGTCTCTTTCATATAGGAACGGATTTCTTCGATCTGTTCATCACTCCAGTCAAGTCTTGCTAATCTCTCATCAGATTCGTCAACGGAAATCTCGATATAATCAAATCCTGCCTGCTTTGCTGCCTGCATTTTTTCAAGCCATGTGAAATCATTTGGAAGAGCTTTTTCATATATCCCTAATGGCCTTTTTTTGATATCGTACATCTATCTCACCCCGATTTATTCTGCAGGCATATCTAATGCTTCTCTGATCTTTGCTTCGATTTCTTTTTCTGATAATAAATTTTTAAGTCCAATGACTTTTGTATCTTTTCCTGTTCTAAACTGTGATGTAAATGTTTCAGATACAAAGATCATATCGTAATTGTTTGCTACACCTTTTGCTTCTCCAACACTCATATGTCCGATTTCTGCATCAATTCCTAATCTTTTGAATACTTTGTTGATCTTCATTTTGATCATCTGGCTTGATCCCATTCCATTTCCACATGCTGCGATTGCTTTGATTTTCATAATAATACCTCCTGAATTTTGGCTGATTGATTGTTTTATTAAAAATTGATTTGATATTGCTTTTTAGTACTCGTCGTCTTCCTGACCTACTGTGAAATACTTTTCTTTATCAGATTTCGCATACTGAATCTGAGGAATAACTAACATTGCGATAACACAAAGGATAACTCCAGGTACCTTTAAATACTTAACAATATAAGATACTGCAAGGAAGATTGTTGAGAAGTCGAAGTTTCCATGCCATCCACCGAATGCTACTAACTGTAAAACATAAGCACAAACAGCTCCTCCTAATACCTGAATGATTCCACTGATAAACGGTAAGATCATTGCTGCTTTAACTCCACCTCTGTGGTTTGCATATACTGCGATACTTGCGTTATCAAAGAATAATGGTACGAATCCTGCGATGATCATAACTGGTGAATGGAAGATCAAAAGTCCTGCGATTGCTAAGAACTGTCCAAGTGCTCCACAGAAGAAACCTACTGTTACTGCGTTTGCTGGTGCAAATCCATAAGCTACCGCACAGTCTACTGCTGGGATTGCTCCTGGAAGCAGTTTGTCTGAAATACCTTTGAATGATTCTGTAAGTTCTGCAACGAACATACGAACACCTGCCTGTAATACGTTTAAGTAAACAGTAAAGCTTAATGCTTTAGAGAAAATATAGAATCCAAATGCTGTTGTCTGTGAGAATGTGTCATCTAAACTTCTCATGAAATCTTCCCCAAGTACTAACATGATGATTCCAAAGAATATAAACATTAATACGGATGTAGATACTACATTGTCACTAAACATCTGTAAGAATCCTGGAAGTTTGATATTTTCAATAGAATCTTCTTTTTTACCGATCTTTGGTGCGATCTTGTCTGCTAACCAGATTGCAAACATCTGCTGATGTCCGATCGCAAATCCACCTTCACCGTCTGTTAAACGATCTGTTGGTTCAACTGTTAAGTTAGAAAATACTGCCTGGTATGTACCTACTAAGATTCCGACTGCTACAGCTCCCCAAATATTACGAAGTCCTGGGATAAATAAGAATACGATCCATGTTACGGTTGTTGCCTGCTGTACCATGATATGTCCAGTTAACAATAAGGTACGAAGTTTTGTGAATTTACGGAAGATCAATAAGATGATGTTCCAGATAAATGCAAGTAACAATGATGTCATAGTCCATGCTGCGGATAATCCGATATTTTCAAGTGCTGCATTTACTGCATTCAATCCAAAATACGGGTCAATAACTACCGCATTTAAATGAAACTTCTGGTTTAATCCTGCAAGGATTGGTCGGAATGTGTTGATCAATCCAGCTGAACCTACATTTAAGATCATATAACCTACAACTGCTTTTAAGAAACCTGCTAATGTTTCATACCATTTTCTTCCTAATAAGATGTATCCAACTAAGACGATCAGTCCTACGAAGAACTCCGCTTTCGTCAAAATATTGTTCGATACAAATGTAAATACTGTGTTTAATATTTCCATCCTCTTTCTCCCTTCTTACTCTTCTGGTTCAAATTCATTGATCGCTTTGGCAACTTCCTCAGCTGATTTTGCGTTTTTAATGAATTCAATGTTCTCTTCATCTGAAATAAACTCAGCCATGGACTGAAGTTTCTGCAGATGAGATGTGTCGTCAGTTGCTGCCAGAGTAAGAACAATGTCTACTGGATCATTATCACAGTCAAAACAGACTGGCTTGCTTAATGTAATCAAACTTAATCCTGTTTTATTTACACTCACATCTGGTCTTGAATGAGATAATGCAAGTCCTGGAATGATAACGATATATGGTCCGTTTTCTTCCACACATTTGATCGTCAGATCAATGTAATCTTTTGTAATATAATCGCTATCTACTAAGAGCTGTCCTGATTTGACCATGGAATCTCTCCAGTCAGATGCGTCTACATTCAACTTAATGTTTCTTGCTTCGATTACTTCACTCATTTGGTTCCTCCTAATTCATTCTCCATATTTTCTATGTTGCTTTTATGTGCATCTCCTTAAGTTGTTTACATCTTATCATTCGCTGCACATACGCGCAACAAATTCTCAATCTTTGCACATATGTGCAAAATAAATATTTTAGATTGACATTTACAAATATATTGTTCTTCCATAAATACAATCCATATGCACACAAGTGCAAACCCATACATTTTGTTTAAAATGTACAAAAAAAGAGACAACTCATAAATTACTCCTATGAGTTGCCCCTTTTACAGTGGTTCAGTTTTTTATAAATATTCTTGTTTATTCCTAATATATTTTTTGGTATAAATGGTTCATATCTGCTCGAAGTTCCTGATATTTCTCAATATTTTTTTCAACAGGTTCATAAATCTGTAATGAATTATTCCTACCTGCCCGTTCTAGAGCTTCCTTATGATCTGATACTTTCCCACTTTCCACCATTGTGCTTGTCCATGCTCCAATGATTCCTGCTTCCCTATGCTGATACTGGACCAATTTTCTTCCATAGACATCTGCCTGAATCTGATTAAATTCATGGCTGTTGCTCAAGCCACCGCCAATCTGAATCTGCTCTACCTTGCCAATCTGACCTTCCACAATATCTAAATTATTGCGGATCTCATAAGCGATTCCTTCCAACAAAGCTCTCGCCATATCGCCTCTTGTCGTACTCAGCGTTACATTTGTAAATGATGCAGTTGCTTTTGGATTCCACTGTGGTGTTGCCCTTCCCTGAAAAAATGGAAGAAGCATACATCCATTAGCCCCTGGGGGAGACTGTGCGATTTCCTGATCGATCTTTTGATAGACATCTCCCTTCACTTCTTTATAAAAATTATTGCAAAACCAGTCAAATGCCGCACTGCATGTTAAGATACTTGCTTCTACAATATATTTTCTTTTTACTGCGGAATAATTAATGATCGGATTACCCAGAAGCACAATTGGTACCTTCTCTGTGATCCCTATGATAAATGCACCCGTTCCACTTGTAACCTCCATGTCACCTTCTTCATAAATTCCCATCCCAAGCGCACTGCACTGCTGATCACCACCAGCCGAATAGACTGGAATTCCCGTCTTAAGTCTTGTACTTGCCGCAAATTTCTCATTTGTATATCCATGAAGTTCTCCTGGATCGATCAGATCACAAAGCTTATTCTTCTCGATTCCAAAGATATCAAGAAGCACGCTGTCCCACCGCCCGGTTCTTAAATTCATCAAATGAGACCGGCTAGCATAAGTACGATCAAGTTTTCTCTGCCCTGTCATATGATATAACAAATAATCTGCAACAACAAAAATCCTGTCTGCTTTCTTATAAATCTCCGGTTGTGTCTCTTTAAGCCATGCCATCTTACTCCCTGAAAATACAGGATTCACCATTGTACCGCTTTTTCTGATGATCTGTCCATTCATCGCAGAAAGCCTCGTACAAACTTCAATATTCCTTTTATCCTGCCACATCACAGCATCACATAATGGATCTCCTTTATGATCAACTGGTATGATCGATGTTCTTTGTGCCGTCAAAGAAATCATCTCTACTTCTTCGTTCTGATCCTTACACCAGTCACCCACATCTCTTGCTATATCATATAATGCTTTTCTCCATATTTCTGGATCCTGCGTTACCTTGACTGAAGAATAAAAGGTTGGATGATATTTTCTGTGAAACTGGCATAAAATCTCTGCCTTATCGTTTAGCAATGCACCTCTCATACTCGAGGTTCCTACATCAAAAACAAGGATTCCCATACCTAGATCCCCTTTCTTTTTAATGCACAAGTCCACCCATCTTAAATGATTCGATCAAAAGTTCTAATGTCTTTGGATCGCACTGGCGGTATTTGAAATAATATAGCAGCATTTCTGTATATTCTACTAATTTTTCCGCATAAGCTTCCTGTACAAAATGTTTCGTTCCACACATCAGACATTCATTTATGAGCAGATATGCAGCAAAACGTTCATTGATAAAAATATCTCTCTCTTCTTCGGAATAATCCCGAAACTGAATTGGTTTTCTCCGAACGATCCAGGAAATCGTGTATGCAAACAGCTTCTCTGTGCGGATCCTCTCAATACTATGAAATTCCTTTAACCGCATCACATCCATAAAATAATCAAGGATCACCTGCATTAAAATCTTTCATTGCAGTAAGCTGTCTCAAAAAATCCTGCCATTTCAATAAATTCCATCGCTGTCTTCTGCAGTTCCTCAAACCGTTCACGGAATTTATCGACACCGACCTCATCGATCAGCTCTCTGTAATTTTCCATCTCAAATAAATTGTGTTCTATCATTCTTGCCCCTTTATCATCTTTAACATTGTAATTCATCCAGTTGCTTGTTTATGATTCACGATCAGTATTACTTACATCCGATTCTAAATGTATATCTTGCCTTCGAAAAATATTCTGCCTGTGCTAGCTCCACTAAATCCTAGCGGTAAGAATTCGGCAGTTTATCTAATCTTATGTTCTCCAGCAATGATCTCCTCTACTAATCGTTCGATCCGTTGCTTTTCTTCTGCAAATCCGTCGTCATATCTCTCCATCTGGTTTATCCCTTTCTTAAGATCATCCGATTCATATAACTTTGAGCATCGATCACTCCGTCATTGGCTCTTGGAATCTGTTCTTGTTCTCTCTTATGCGGTTCTTTCGACATTCTCTGCAAGTCACTGTAGCTGTCTTGTGCAAAATATTTCTCAATGTCAAGCCAGCCTGCTTCTCCAAACTGAAAACATGTCGAAATGATCTCATCCACAGAATTCAACAATTCTGCCACAACACTTGTATACCGCTTTAGAAAATGATTATTCTCACGATATGGGTACTTTACATAATGGTCAAATTCTGCGTATACTTCTTCAGCGATCGTTCGTACCTGTACTTCAAAATAATAATCCCCATATTTAAAAATATAATGCTGTGAACGATATCCCTTATCTGTATATTCTTTATGAATCGTATAATTAAAAATGTCACGATCCCCATAACGGATATAAGCCCTTGGCATCTCCGCCATATGCATATCATATCTGGAATCTTCATCAACTTTCAGCAAAAAATCATGTACCGTACGCCATTCTTCTTTTGATAAGATCAAAATTCGGATACCCATAAGATCACGCACGATCCTCAGATAATTCCGTTCATTAATATTTTTATATTTCTGACGTTTTTCAACTCCAACTTTCCGTATGATCTTCTCAATCAAATGCTCTGGATCCTTACATCGGTTATGAATTGAATGTACATGAAAATCTATTACTTTTGATATCTCATCCTGTAAACGATCTGCAATCTTTTTCATCTCTGGTAAACGTCTCGTATAATCCTCATAAATCTTCTCAAGCGTATCCCAGGAAAGTCCAGAATCCTCAAATGCTTCCTGTACTTTGTATGTGTTAAAAAATTTCTCCTGATCCAGCATGAGGAATCACCTCTTTTCACTTTTATATTTATTTCTCTACAATCTTATATTTCTCTAATAATTTGACACGTTCCATCCCAATCTGTGCACTGCTTTTTTCTCCTGTATTGATCGCATCTGTGTTACGATGAGTTAAGTATTTAAATATCCTGTGTAAATACGCCACTGGCAGTAAAAACGGATAGTTCCTTGAATATGGATAGTTTGTCTTGATATATTCCTTCTCTGGAAATAAAGAAGCTAGGATCCCGGAAGCTGCATTGACTGATTCATTCTCTGCTGCATTCAACGTAATATTTGCACTATGTACACGATTCATATCATTTTGTCCAAAAAATCCACCATCTAACATATCATCCAATAATGCTGTGCAGTCAATTTCTACATCAGACGGTTTTGAAAGTCCTAGCTCCTCCCAAGTAAATCCAAGATAGCAGACTCCAATATCCAATACATTCATAGCAAAAGAATCCATATGATATTCTTTCATGATATTCCTGATCTCATGAAAGTCTAACTGATCGTGGTATTTCTTCGCAAAGTATAATAGATCACATGCCTGTCTGACTCCAAATCCACTATGAAGAAAATGTTTCAGACTGTGGCATACAAGATATAAAAAATGCTGTTTTGGATTCAGCGTCAATACTTTACTCCCTTGAATATCTGTTTCCATACAAGTATCAAACGCATCTTCAAATAATTGATTAAAATGCCCATACGCTCCGGATTCCTGAGGAAACAGATCCATATGCAATTCAAAATATAATCCATTCCTTGGATTCTGATATGGAACTTCCTGATAAACTTTACCCTTGATCAGTTCTTCTCTCATAAATCCCTCTGCCTGCAAAAATTCATCCATCTTCCCAAACTGATCTCTTGGGATATAAAGATCTTCATCATTGGATATTCGAAGATCTGGATTTGGATATAGATCTCTGCAAACAATTCCTTTCACGATCAATGGAGTCAATCCATTCTGGCGCATTTTATCAAACAACATCAAAAACAGAATACTTTTTCTTGCCTGATTTCCTGCCTGATCGATCGTATCTCCCTTCCAGAACTGCTGAAACCCTGGATCACTATTTTGAAATGATTCATTTGAAAAAATCTGCTGATAGATCATCGGTGCCAGTTGCTGTTTCTGACTAATATCATAGATCTTCTCCCAGTCTTGTGTAGAAAGTCCCTCTATCATATCACAGGAAGTCTGCGTCATAGCACTTCTTAATATATCTATAAATACATTGGTTAAGTTCATCTTTACATGCTCCTTTATTCTAAAATATCCAAAAGCAGATTCTCTAAAGTATCTACTGCCGCTTCTTCCATGTTACATCCATACTCAAACACCGGGATCTGAGCCGCGAAATCTTCTGTAAGATTCCATATTTTCTCCACAAACTGCGGATTCCATCCATTCACTGTGATCTGACTGATCATTGCCTTGATCGCATCAAAATAACGAAGTCTCCTTCCATCATTCTCCTCTGCTTGTCCAAGAAAAATGACTGCTTTCACAGGATAAGCTTCATTATAACAGATCTCTGAAGAACCACAGATTGGCCATCCAAGAGACATCCATCTGCCATTCTCTTTTTTTAATAAAGTTCTATCACCATTGATAACTCTTGCTTTCCGATACTTCGTCCACAATCCTGCCTGCGTTGACTTACCAATTCCACTTGGTCCGCTAAATAAGATCACTCCTGATTTCACTTTGAGTACAGAACAATGCAATACCATCGCATCCTTTGCCAACATTCTTTTTTCCATCGCAAAAAGAGATACAAAGACTGTATCAACATTTATCATATGCACAAATTCTCGTTTTAAGTACAATTTCACCTGATTTTGTGAAATTTCTTCATATTGTCCATAGGATTCTTCCATTCCCATAAAATTCATCCGACGATATTCCAGATCGTCTTTCTTATATACTTTCAGATCAATTCTTTGTGATACACATTCTCCATCCAGTTCTGGTAATTTATCCACAACCTCAAGGAAATATTCCACTTGTACTTCTTCATCAGTATCAATCACAAATTTTTTAAAATTCTCTGGTATTTCTAACGATTCTTCCATATGAATTCCAAAAATAAAATCTGCAATCTGATATTTCTTCATCATCTCACCCTCTTTGCTTTAACGTTTTTCAAGTCGGATCACTACAATCTCTGGAATATTGTGAAATCTTGGTAGTTTTTCCTTATCACTTCCAAGCCCTCTTGTAATGACCATATGATCCACTGCCTTAAAATGATGGATTCCATCCGCATATTCAGGAAACCATCCCTGATCTCCTCCGTAAAGACCTCCTTTACATGGAATTCTTACCTGTCCACCATGTACATGCCCACTGACTACCAGATCAATCTTCCATGTATCTGCTGCCTGCCCAAAAACAAAACTATCTGGTCTGTGAGACAACATGATCTTAAATGCATCTGTGTTCTCATAATCCATCAAAAAATCTCTTACTTTGGACGGAATATTTTTCTTAACCATATTTCCAGCCCCATCTACTGCAAATGCATACTCATAAAGGCCTCCAATCCGGATCTTGTTGCTTCTTACCTTTATATCCTCATATTCTTTCTCTACAACCTTCGCACCTGCTTTCTGTAACTTCTGATATAGATTCTTATCCCTGCGCTGTCTATACGCAATCTCATGATTCCCCAATGCGTAATATACAGGTGCTGTTTTTTTCAATGCACTTATAAGTTCTACTGCTGTCTGTGCATTCTTCCCATCTTCATTCAACATATCTCCATCCATCAAGATAAGATCTGGATCTTGTTTTTGAATTTTATCCACTAAGCGCTTATTCTTGCTTCCAAACTGACTATTATGAAGATCCGATATTAATACGATCTTGGTCGTTTCCTTGATCTTATCAGACTTAATCTTGTAATCCGTAACAGTCAGACATTTATAAGATATGATAATTTCTACCGCTATCAATATAGCGAAAATGGTAAATATCATTGCTGCGATCCTTACTGATTTCTTCAATCTTCTCTCACCACTTTCAAAAAATGTGCTGTTTATATTATAACATTGTCCAGTCTCTGCTCACAAGTCTATAGATAAATTTCTCACACAAATCCACTGCCTTTCTGTTGTTCAAAAAACTTTCTTAAGTTTTTATGATGAAATATAGTATCCATTGAATTTATATAAAAAGGTGTTAAAATATGTGTTTAGTGAGATTATTTGATTTTCATGTCATTATTTTAGTTTAAAGAAGGGGTTATATATGTCACAATCACAATATTATGTTACACATTATTTTAATGCACAAAATGCTGGCAGCTTCATGGCTGTTTCTTTGATCGGCCTGATTGTTGTCCTTGCCATCGTTTTACTTACCGCAAAGCTTCAAAAACATTATAAGATCAATATTGAAAATCCAACAGAAGTTGAACTTGCACAAATTGAACAAACACATAAAACAAAGTTATCAGCTGGATCGAAAGCTTTTATGAAATGGTATTTTCAAGCACCTCCGTACTGATCTTCCTTTCTCTTTATTATGTCCTCGACGAAAGGATCCCTCAGGCGGCTTATTTCTGGAATAATATCAAGATATTTGTTGATGGTATTTTTAGTATGTTCTGTATTTTTTAACATTCTGGTTTGATTCGGATCTTTGTTCATCTGAAAACGATCTCATCCGAACAAAAGTCCTCCGTACGACTGATCTCTGCC
>ENA-OQKR01000555-OQKR01000555.1-human-gut-metagenome-genome-assembly--contig:-NODE-555-length-14738-cov-3.377455_pt1 | contig 14738 bp, 14 predicted proteins | sample MGYA00242803_ERZ504806 | MGnify/ENA primary metagenome ERZ504806 (study PRJEB26092, sample SAMD00036399) | human gut metagenome | host: Homo sapiens | study: EMG produced TPA metagenomics assembly of...
AGAAATCATGTGTTGGCAACCGTACGGACACGTCTGCACTTAGCGAGTGGGTTGCTGACACATGATCTCTTTTTATAATATTCCACCAATAATTTCCGTCATCAAACTACAAATCACAATATATGATTCTGTATGATCAACCGAATTGACTGATACAAATAAGGCTTCAATTCATCAACTGAAACAGGCTCCCCAGTCAAAATAACATTATAGCAAGACCCTGCGACCATCTCGATGATCATATAGATCATAACTTCCGGATGATCAAATTCATGACCAGAATTCTTCAAAAGATCCATATAGATATCATAAATATTTCTCTGGGCATCATCGATCGGTTCTACCAAGGAATTCTTAAACATTCCCCAGCTTAGATGCTTGGAGATCAGTTTTAACAGAGTCGGATTAGCATTTAATGCTCCGATGACCTGGTCAACGATAAAGATCAGTTGGTCTTCAAAATGATCAATGGATTGTTTTTGAAGTTCCTGATAGGCGTGTTTAAATACTTCCGCAGATTTTTTGGCGATTAATTTATATCGGATGTCTAATTTATCTTTAAAATACAAATAAAAAGTACCCTTAGCAACGCCAGCTTCATTTACGATATCGGAGATGGAGGTCTTCTGGAATCCCTTTTCTGTAAACAGTTGGTATGCCGTATTCAAAAGGGCATCTTGTTTCTTTTTCTTATTTAATTCGACCTTTTTCATAGTAATTTCTCCTTTCATCTTCTTTAGTATAACGAAAAAATGACCAAAAGTCAAAAAACTTTTAGAAGTTTATTGACTTTTGGTCATTTTTGGTGTATACCATTATATAGATTAAAAAATGACTATTCGTCATAAATGTAAATGGGAGGATGCTATGATACAATTTGCAAAGAAATTAGTACATCATCGAAAATTCATCGTCTTCCTGGCTTTCATTTTATTGATTCCATCAACCATTGGAATCGTGAAGACAAGGATCAATTATGACATCTTAAGTTACCTTCCAGACTCTTTGGAGACGGTGAAGGGGCAGGATATCATGGTAGATCAGTTTGGAGCCGGAGCCTATTCGATGATCATTGTCGAAGATATGAATCTTCATGACGTACAGAAATTAAAACAGAAACTAGAGAAAGTCAATCACGTTGATAAGATCATCTGGTATGATGACATCGCTGATCTAAGCGTTCCCAAAGAGATGCTTCCTGAGAAAGTAAGGAAAGTTTTCTTTAATAAGAATGCAACAATGATGATCGCAATGTTTAAAGAAACAACATCATCTGATAACACGATGGAAGCAGTCACACAGATGCGTAAGATTGTTGGAAAACAGTGCTTTATCAGTGGCATGTCAGGGGTAGTTACCGATATTAAGAACCTGGTTATGCAGGAGATTCCAATCTACGTAACGATCGCAGACAGTACTTTCTCTGATCGTATTATTTGTCACAATGGAATCCTTTGCAGTTGCTTTTTTATTCCTGTTAAGTATCGGAATGGCAATTCTTTATAACTTGGGAACGAATATTTTCCTAAGCGATGTGTCCTATCTTACAATGGCATTGACTGCGATCTTGCAGTTAGGAGTTACGATGGATTATTCGATCTTCCTTCTGCACAGTTATGAGAGTAATAAGATCAGATTTGAAGGTGACAAAGAACGTGCGATGGCACATGCGATTTCGAATACATTTAAGTCCATTACAGGAAGTTCCGTTACAACGGTCGCTGGATTCGCAGCACTGTGCTTTATGACATTTGCATTAGGAGCTAACTTAGGTATCGTTATGGCGAAAGGTGTTATTATCGGGGTTATCTGTTGTGTAACAGTTTTGCCATCATTGATCCTGATCTGTGATAAATTAATTGAGAAGACACACCATCGTTCACTGATGCCAGATCTTACGAATGCATCACACTTTATCACAAAACATTATAAAACAACGATTGTAGTATTTTTAATTTTGCTGTTCCCAGCAATTTATGGAAATAATCATACAGAGATTTACTATAATATTGACAAATCACTTCCACAAAGCTTACCAAGTAATGTGGCGAATAAGAAGTTAAGTGAAGAATTCGGAATGAGTAACATCCATATGGTCATGATCAAGAACGGCATGAGTCAGAAGGAATTAAGCAATATGCAGAAAGAAATCGATAAAGTCGACGGAGTTGAATGGTGTCTCGGAATGAACTCCGTGATCGGTTCTAGTATTCCATCTGATATGATTCCTTCTTCCATGAAAGAAATGTTGCAAAGTGATGAGTATGAGATGCAGTTTATCTGTTCAAATTACAAATCAGCAACCGAGAAAGTAAATAAACAGATCAACGAGATCAACAACATTGTGAAGAAATACAGTCCAGGTTCTATGGTCATTGGAGAAGCACCATTGATGAATGACTTGGAGACAGTAACCAATGTTGACCTTAGAAATGTAAATATCGCGTCGATCGCGGCAATCTTTGTGATCATTTTAATTGTATTTAAATCCATTTCCTTACCGGTGATCCTGGTAGCCGTGATCGAATTTGCAATCTGTGTCAATATGGCAGTTCCATATTACACAGGATTATCGCTGCCGTTTGTTGCAAGTATCGTTATCGGAACGATTCAGTTAGGTGCAACCGTTGACTACGCGATCCTGATGACAAGCCGTTATCAGAAAGAACGTATAAATGGCAAGAAGAAAATGGAAGCGATACGTATTGCACATGAAACATCCATGCAGTCTATCATTACAAGTGGATTAAGTTTCTTCGCAGCAACGATCGGTATTGCGATTTACTCAAATATTGATATGATCAGTGCGATCTGTACCTTACTTGCACGAGGAGCTGTGATCAGTACCGTTGCCGTAATCTTTATTCTGCCGGCAATGTTTATGATATTTGATAAATTGATCTGTAAAACAACCCTCAAGATGGGTCATTTAGAATAGGAGAGCGATTGTTATGAGAAAAAGAAGATTATCGAAAGCATTAGCAATGTTTCTCGCTGCAGCTCTTACAATTCCGGCAGCAGTACCGGTAGCAGCCAGCGAGTCCACTGCAGATAAAGAAGAAACCGTATACGTAAAAACGGATGCGAATGGAGAAGAGAAAACAGTTATTGTCAGTGACTGGTTAAAGAATTTCTCAGGTGAAGCAAAGATCAAAGATGCTACAGACCTGACAGACGTTGAGAATGTTAAAGGGAATGAGACATATAAACGAGGAAAAAAGGACAGTATTACATGGAATGCCAATGGAAAAGATATTTACTATCAGGGAACAAGTGACAAAAATCTGCCAGTATCCATGAAAGTCACATACTATCTGGATGGAAAAGAAATTTCACCAAAGAAATTGGTTGGTAAATCAGGAAAAGTAAAGATTCGTTATGAATATGAAAATCATTCCGCCGTAACCAAAACGATCAATGGAAAACAGACAACAGTCTATACACCATTTACAATGATTACAGCAGCGATCTTAAATACAGATAACTTCTCTAATGTCAAAGCAACAAACGGAAAAGTTATCTCCGATGGTAACAAACATATCGTTATTGGAGTTGCAATGCCAGGATTAGCAGACAGCTTAAACCTTAAGAATACAAGTATTGGGTCAAACTTCGATATTCCAGAAGATTTCGAGATCACAGCTGATGTAGAAGACTTCCAGATGACAGTCACAGCGACAGTTGCGAATTCCGATACATTATCAGAGTTCGGTTTAGATGATGCAGGAGATTTAAAGTGAATTAACAGATTCCTTAAAGGACCTTGAAAATGCGACAGATAAGTTATGCGATGGTTCTGGAGATTTAGTAAAGGGAATTGAAAAATTAGTCACAGCCTCTGGAAAATTAAAATCAGGAACAAAACAGATTGCAGTCAGTTCCAAACAGTTAGCAACAGGACTTGACAAACTGGTCAATGGATCTACAACATTAAAGAAAGGAACCAGTCAGTTAGCGAAAGGAACCAGTGCTTTACCATCATCTACAGAGAAGTTAGATAATGGAGTGAGACAGATTCTTAAAGAACTGCAGAATAGTACACCAAGCGAAAGTGATCAGGCAAAATTACAGTCTAACTTACAGAGTGCACAGACAGGAATCACAAAAGAATTAATGAATATTAAGACACAGACAGAAAGTGTTGGTGTGTCAGCGAAGACATTAGGTACATTAGCAGAGTCTATTGGAGCATCAGCAACAGATGTTGGAGATCAGGCAGGAGCAATTGGAGAATTTATCAAGAATAATTATAGTTCTCTTACAGATGAGCAGAAAGCACAGCTTACAACGATTGCAGGTTCTTTAAAGACAGATGCAGAAAACTTAGGCGGTTATGCACAATCCGTAGGAGGTCAGGCAAAGAATTTAGGAACCTACGCAGGATCTATCGGAACAAGCTTGCAAGAAACACAGACAGACCTTCAGATCGTATCAGGATGCTTAACCCAGATTCAAAATCTGCTAACAAAGACAAAGACATCCACAGCACAGTTAGAATCTGCATTAAAACAGATCGCGGCAGGAACCGGACAGTTAAAGACATCATCTAAGACACTGGCATCTTCCATCAAAAAATTAGATGAAGGAGCCAAGACGTTAAACAGTGGAATAAAAACAGCAGCAAATGGAGCGAAGAAATTAAGTAAAGGTGCAAAAACACTGGATAATGGAATGGGACAGATGACAACAGGAATCGCAACACTGAAAAATGGAGCTGTTACGCTGAACAAAGGAATGTTAACCTTCAGAAAAGACGGTATTGAGAAACTTGTCAATACGATCAATGATGATGCAAAAGAAATCTTAGACAGAGCTGATGCAGTGATGGATGAAGGAGAAAACTATCAGACATTTACGAAGAAGGCTAGTGGAACGAAGGGTAGTGTGAAGTTTATTATTGAGACGGAAGAACTTGAGAAATAAAGATTATTTGTTATAATGATATGTGGTTTAGGACAGGAGTTTAGGCTCCTGTCTTTTTTAGTTTGATATTACAATTTTCTACAAAAAAGTAATTATAAATTGTACAGTAGTAAATTTCAATTCCATGTGATAGAATTAAGTAAATTAAAAAGTACAAAAGGAAAGGCAAGGAAGCAAGAATTATATCGATGGGCAAAATTAATTTCAGCCAGTACTTGGGAAGAAGTCAGAGAAGAATCTGAAGGAAATCATTACATGGAAAAGGTGAGGGATGAAATGATTAAGATGAGTCGAGATGAGAGTGAAAGATATTTATATCTGAGAGAACAAATGGCAATCAGGGATAAAGCAAGCCAGTTGCGAAGTGCAGAGAATCGTGGAAGACGAGAAGGGGAATTATTAAAGTTAATATTACAAATACAAAAGAAAATTCAAAAAAATAAAGAGTTACATCAGATTGCAGATGAAGTAGAGGAAGAAGTGATCAAAATTCAACCAATTTACGAAGCAATCAAAGAGCATCCAGAAGCTGATAAAGAAGAGATTTATAAAATGTTAAAATAGAAAAATAAAATATGCGAATTTTCAACAAATCAAAAATTATAATCAGAAAATTCTTGACAAATAAAAAATACGACTCATATAATATAAACAAATATTTAACAAGTTAAAGTGATAAAATCCGATGAAACAAAAGTAAGTAGCTCATCAAACAGTCTTACAGAGAGTGACCGGTTGCTGGAAGGTCATAGATATGTGATAAGCGAATGGATTTGTGAGGAGCACAGAGAACTGTTTATGAAACTTAGTAACTGTTGCCGTTATCCCACGTTACGGGAACGAGATATAAAAGCTTTTTATTATCGAACAAAGCGGAGTATCTTAAGTGAGGAGAGATATTTTCTAAGATATTTTAACAAGAAGAGAAGATCAGAAGATATTTCTTGAATATGGGTGGCACCACGGTCTATCGTCCCTAGCAATAGGAACGATGGGCCTTTTTTATTTCATAGGAAATTTCGATGAAATTCCCCAATATGAATAAAGTCACCATTCATGCAAAACGGCCCTATCTATAAATCATAGTATACAGATATACAAACTATGAAAAACAAAACCACGGCGATAAATTTTGATCAGGAGGCAGATATGTTATATCCGACATTAAACAAAGTTGAAGAACTATTAAAAGAATATCAGATGGTACCTGTATTTTACGAAGTACTGGCAGATTATATGACACCGATCCGTATGTTCCAGGCACTGAGAAAAGAAGGAACGCCATGTTTCATGCTTGAGAGTGTGGAAAATAAAGACCAGTGGGGAAGATATTCCTTTATCGGGATCAATCCTAAGTCAGAGATCAAGATTTCAGGAAAAGAATTAGAAGTCGATGGAGTAAAGCAGGAAGAAAAATTCAAGATGAGTTATCTAAGTGATCTGATCAAGAAATATAAATCTCCAGTTATGGAAGATTGTCCCAAATTAACTGGAGGATTGATCGGATATTTTGGATATGACATGATCCGTCAGGTGGAAAAAAAATTAACAAATGTACCAGAAGATGATCTGAAGATGCCAGAATGCCATTTATGCATGTACGATGAGATCATCGCATTCGATCATTTAGCAAACAAAGCTGTGATCATCCAGAACATCCACAAAGGTGATAATATCAAACAAAAATATGAAGAATTAGAAGATAAAGCAGAATTGATCCTTCACAAGATGGAACGTCCGGTATCACTTTCCAAAGACAGATTTACACCTGCGAAGGCAGAAGTAACATCGAATCTTACAAAAGAACAATACGAAGCGAACGTAAAGAAAGCCAAAGAATATATCAAAAACGGTGACATTTTCCAGGTGGTCTTATCCCAGAGATTTGAGGTAGAGACAGATGTTGATCCATTTGATGTCTATCGATGCTTAAGAACATCAAACCCATCTCCATACCTTTACTTCTTTGATTTCATTGACTATCAGGTGGTTGGAGCTTCACCAGAGAAGTTAGTCAGTGTCTTAAATGGAATTATAGCAACCAAACCGATCGCAGGAACGGTTCCAAGAGGAAAGACAAAAGAAGAAGATGATATGTTGGTAAGACAGTTAGTCAATGATCCAAAGGAAAGAGCAGAACATACGATGTTAGTCGATCTTGGAAGAAATGATGTCGGAAAAGTCAGTAAGTTTGGAACTGTAGAAGTGAAAAACTTTATGACCGTTGAAAAATATTCCAAAGTTACACATTTAGTCAGTGATGTACAGGGAGAATTAAGAGATGATGAAAATCCGATCAACGCACTGATGAGTGTTCTTCCGGCAGGAACATTATCCGGAGCACCAAAAGTAAGGGCCATGGAGATCATTGATGAGCTGGAAAATAAAAACGAGGTGTTTACGGTGGAACCGTTGGATATCTTGGATTTGATAGAAATATTGATACCTGTATTGCAATCCGGACCGTCGTATTTAAAGATGGAAAAGGATATGTGCAGGCAGGAGCAGGAATCGTTAATGACTCTGTTCCAGAGAAAGAATTTATGGAGACAAAGAATAAAGCATTAGCCGTTGTAAATGCAGTGAAGGAGGCAGCAAGGTTATGATTTTAATGATAGATAATTACGATTCATTTACCTATAACGTATATCAGTACATTGGATCTTTGTATCCACAGATTCAGGTTGTAAGAAACGATGAAATAACGATTGATGAGATCAGAAACTTACAAAATCTAGAAGCACTTGTTATCTCACCAGGACCTGGATATCCAGACAGTGCAGGGATTTCAAAAGAGGCAATTAAAACATTCGGAAAAGAAATTCCAGTCTTGGGAATTTGTCTGGGACATCAGGCGATCGGAGAAGTATATGGCGGAAAAGTTGTTCCAGCAAAAGAATTGATGCATGGAAAAATGAGTGAGGTCACGATCAATAACAAGAATCCTTTATTTGAAGGATTAGAAGATAAAATATATGCAGCAAGATATCATTCACTGATCATCGACGATGAGACATTTCCAGAAGATTTAAAAGTTATCGGAAGAGATGAAAAAGGACAGATCATGGCAGTATGTCATAAAGAATATCCAGTCTATGGAATTCAGTTCCATCCAGAATCGATCTTAACTGAAATGGGAATGAGGATCTTAGAAAACTTTTTAACAAACATCGTAGGAATCAGACTTGGAGATTCTAAAAAGGAGGAAACTATGAGCGCAGTCAATCAGGAAACATTAAAACCATTTTTAACAAAGATCGTGGAAGGAAATCATTTAACAGAAGAAGAAGCTTATAAGGCCATGGACTGCATCATGTCTGGAAATGCGACAGATGCTCAGATGGGAAGTTTCCTGACGGGTCTTCGTATGAATCATGAAACACCAGAAGAAATCACAGGATTTGCCAAAGTGATGAGAGCAAAAGCAGCGATCGTGCCAGAAGAAACAGAAGCGATCGATATCGTAGGAACTGGAGGAGACCTTGCAAACAGCTTTAATATTTCCACAACATCTGCATTTGTCATTGCAGCAGCAGGAGCAAAAGTTGCGAAACATGGAAATAGAAGTGTATCCTCAAAGAGCGGGGCAGCCGATGTTTTAGAAGCATTAGGAGCAAAAATCGGATTAACACCAGAAGAAAGCAAAAAATGTTTGGATGAGGTTGGAGCAGCCTTCTTATTTGCACAGACACATCACGGATCTATGAAATATGCCGGACCAGTCAGAGCACAGCTTGGGGTGAGATCTGTATTTAATATCTTAGGACCTTTAGCAAACCCAGCAATGACAAACTACATCGTTCTCGGTGTTTATGAAAAAGAGCTGGTTCGTCCGATGGCAGATGTTATGAAGAATCTTGGAGTTAAAAGAGCCCTGATCGTATATGGAGACGACGGATTAGATGAAATCTCAATCTCATCCACAACAAGTGTCTGTGAGATTAATGGAGATGAGATCAAAGAATATACGATCGATCCAGAAGAATTAGGATTAACACTTGCCAAGAAAGAAGATATTGTTGGTGGAACAGCAGATGAAAATGCGATCATTACAAAAGATATCCTAACTGGAAAAGAACAGGGAGCAAAACGAGACATCGTTTTATTAAATGCAGGAGCAGCCCTTTATACGATCGGAAAAGCAGAGACGATCAAAGATGGAGTGAAACTGGCAGCCGAGATGATCGATTCTGGAAAGGCAAATGAGAAATTAGAACAGTTTATTGCATACACAAATGTAAAATAAATGAGGTGGAACATGATCTTAGATGATATCGTAGAAAAAGAAAAGAACAATTACAAAGAGAAAAAGACAATATCGAGCCGCAGGATATGAAAGAGATGGCATTAAATTCTAAGATAAAAATCATGGATTTAAAGAGGCCTTAAAGAAATCTGGATTATCCGTGATCTCAGAAGTTAAAAAAGCGTCTCCATCCAAAGGTGTGATCGCAGAAGATTTTCGTCCAGTGGAGACAGCCATTGCCTATGAAGATGCAGGGGCAGCAGCCATTTCCTGCTTGACTGAAGAATATTATTTTAAAGGTGGCAGCAAATATTTTGCGGATATCAGAGCTAAGGTAGATATCCCAATGTTAAGAAAAGATTTTATTTTCGATGAATATCAGATTTATGAAGCAAAAGTCTTAGGAGCCGATGCAATCCTTCTGATCGCAACAATTCTTTCTGAAGAAAAGATAAAGGAATTTTATGATCTGGCAAAAAGCTTAGAGATTGATTGTCTGGTAGAAGTTCATAACGAAAAAGAATTAAAGAAAGTCGTTGCATGTGGATGCGATATTATCGGAATCAATAATCGAAATTTAAAAACATTTGATGTTGATCTAAATACAACAAGTAAACTTGCTCCACTTATTCCATACGAAGCAGTATTAGTTTCCGAAAGTGGAATGAAGGATGAAAATGATATGAAAAATGTCAAAGAGCAAGGAGCCGATGCAGTTTTGATCGGCGAAACATTTATGAGATCCGATAACATCAAAGAAACAATGAAACAGTTACGGAGCTGCCTATGATACAAAATCAGATCAAAGAACAAAGTCTGAAAGTGAAGATGTGCGGCATGCGAAGAAAAGAAGATATCGCATATGCAAATGAAGTAAAACCAGATGCAATTGGATATATTTTCTTTTCAAAAAGCAAGCGTTATGTCACAGGCCAGCAGGCAAGAGAACTTGATCAAAACTTAGATCAAAAGATCTTAAGTGTCGGAGTATTCGTCAATGAAACAATTGAGAAAGTTACAGAAATCGCCAATGAAGTTCCATTAGACGTGATCCAGTTACATGGCGATGAAGATATTATTTATATTGAACAATTAAAACATCAGATTGACAAAGAAATCTGGAAAGCGGTCAGAGTGAAAGATACAAAAGACATCAAGGAAGCCCAACAGCTTCCAGTTGATAAATTATTATTGGATACATTTACAGAAGGAAAAGATATGTATGGAGGTACCGGAAAAGTAATGAATTACGACCTGATTCCAAAAGAAGGAATCAGAAAACCATTTTTTATTGCAGGCGGGCTTCACAGTAAAAATATAAAAGAAATCACAGAAAAAGTTCATCCATACGGGATCGACATTTCCAGTGGAATCGAAACGGATGGATACAAAGATTTGAAAAAAATGAAAGAAATCATGCAGATAACAGGAGGAAGACATGAATAAAATAGGAAGATTTGGAGAGTACGGTGGACAGTATGTACCAGAAATTGTAATGAACGCAGTAAACGAGTTAAATGAGGCTTATGAAACATACAAAAATGACCCAGAATTCTTAGCCCAATTACGTCAGTTATACAGAGATTACGCAAACCGTCCATCTCTTTTATACTACGCAGAGAAGATGACAAAAGATCTTGGAGGGGCAAAAGTATATTTAAAACGAGAAGATTTAAACCATACAGGTGCCCATAAGATCAACAATGTATTAGGTCAGATCTTACTTGCAAAGAGAATGGGGAAAAAAAGAATCATCGCAGAGACAGGTGCAGGACAGCACGGAGTTGCTACAGCGACTGTTGCAGCATTATTTGATATGGAATGTGTTGTATACATGGGAGCAGAAGACGTGGAACGCCAGAGCTTAAATGCATATCGTATGGAACTTCTTGGAGCGAAAGTTCATGCTGTAGAGAGTGGAACAAGAACTTTAAAAGATGCCATTAACGAGGCAATGAGAGACTGGGCTACAAATATTGAGACAACATTTTACTGCATCGGTTCTGTTATGGGACCTCATCCATATCCAACGATGGTTCGTGATTTCCAGAAGATCATCGGAGAAGAGACAAAAGAACAGATGAAAGAAATCGAAGGAAAACTTCCAGATGCTGTATTTGCTTGTGTTGGAGGCGGATCAAATGCAATGGGAATGTTTTATGACTTTATCCCAGATGAAAGTGTCAGATTGATCGGGGCAGAAGCAGCCGGAAGAGGGATCGATACGTTAGATCATGCAGCAACGATCGCAAAAGGAAGCAAAGGTATTTTTCATGGAATGAAGAGTTTGTTCTTACAGAACGAAGAAGGTCAGATCGATCCTGTATACTCTATTTCAGCAGGACTTGATTATCCGGGAATCGGACCAGAACATGCACATCTTCATGAAATCGGAAGAGCAGAATATGTGAGTATCACAGATGAACAGGCAGTCAAAGCATTTGAATATTTATCCAAAACAGAAGGAGTGATCCCAGCGATCGAATCATCTCATGCAGTTGCAGCGGCAATGGAGATCGTTCCAACAATGAGTAAAGACCAGTCAGTCGTTATCTGTCTGTCCGGTCGTGGAGACAAAGACGTTTATCAGGTAGCAAGATACAGAGGAGTGCAGTTAGATGAAAATTAGAGAGACATTTGAGAATAGAAAAAAGAACGGGCAAAAAGCATTAGTAACTTACATCGTATCTGGAGATTATGGGTACGAAACAACAAAAGAAAATATCAAAGCTATGGTAAAAGCAGGAGCAGATGTGATCGAGATCGGTATTCCATTCTCAGATCCGATCGCTGAGGGTGTTGTCATTCAGGAAGCCAGCCAGCATTCACTTGTAGGTGGTACAACACTAAAGGGAATTTTTCAGATGGTAAAAGAATTAAGAGAAGAGATCAAAGAAACACCATTTGTCATGATGATGTATCTCAATACGATCTATCGTTTTGGAACCGAAAGATTCTTTGATCTTTGTAATGAATGTGGGATTCAGGGTGTCATCGTGCCTGATATGCCATATGAAGAAAAAGATGAGATTCAGGACGTGGCAACAACTCACGGAGTTGATAATATCAGTCTTGTAACACCGACATCACATGACCGTATCGCAACGATCGCAAAAGAAGCAGAAGGATTCTTATACTGTGTATCTTCCATCGGAGTTACTGGAACAAGAAGTGAATTTACAACAGATTTTGATGAATTCTTCGGAGTGATCAAGAAGAATGCAACAATTCCTTGTGCAGTGGGATTTGGTATTTCAGGACCAGAACAGGCAAAGAAAATGAGTACATACTGTGATGGTGTTATCGTCGGAAGTGCGATCGTCAAATTGATCAGTCAATATGGTAAAGAAAGCCCTGAAAAGGTATATGAGTTTACAAAGAGCTTAAGAGATGCATTAGATGAATAAAATGATCGTCAAATGATATTACGTGAAAATTACAGCAATCAGCGAGGGTTGTTGTAATTTTCTGCATTTTTTTGTAAAATAAAACTAATGGCAAAGAAAGGAAGAGACAGATCATGTTATCAAAAGAAGTAGTAGAATTATCGAAACAGCATTCTATTATTCGTGATATTTTCGAATATGGAATGAAGAGAGCAAAAGAAGTCGGAGCAGAAAATGTATTTGATTTCAGTATCGGGAATCCAAGTGTTCCAGCACCAAAAGAAATTGATGAGACAGCACTTCGCCTGTTAAAAACAGCAGATCCAGTGGATATTCATGGATATACAAGCAATGCTGGAGTACTGGAAGTAAGAGAAAACATTGCCAAGTCTTTAAATAAAAGATTTGATACAAATTATACAGCAGCGAATATTTTTATGACGATCGGAGCGGCAGCAGCCCTTGGCATCTGCTTTAAGACATTAGTTGACGGACCAGAAGATGAAGTTATTACATTCGCACCACATTTTCCAGAATATGCAGTATATGCACAGGGAGCAGGATGCAGATTAAAGGTCATTTCTGCAGATACCAGAGCATTCCAGATCAATTTCGAAGAATTGGAAGAAACGATCAGTGAGCATACCAAAGCGATCTTGATCAACTCCCCAAACAACCCATCCGGAGTTGTTTATTCCAGAGAGACAATTGAGAAATTAGCTGCATTATTAGAGAAGAAACAAAAAGAATATGGACACAGCATTTACATTATTTCCGATGAACCATACAGAGAGATCGCGTATGATGGATTTGAAGTGCCATATGTTCCACATTTTTATAACAATACATTAGTAGCATATTCTTTTAGTAAATCCTTATCACTGCCGGGAGAGCGTATCGGTTATATTGTAGCACCAAACGAGGCAGAAGATTTTGAACAGTTACTGCCAGCGTTTATCGCATCTGCACGTTTACTTTCTTATGTCTGTGTGCCAACCTTATATCAAAAAGTTGTTGGAGAATGTGTAGATTTAACTTCTGACCTTTCAATCTATCAGAAGAACAAAGATTTATTCTATAATGCATTAGTGGATATGGGATATGAATGTGTAGAACCAGGTGGAGCTTTCTATTTATTCCCGAAAGCATTAGAAGAAGATGCCAATGCATTTTGCGAGAAGGCGAAAGAATATGATCTGTTGATCGTACCTGGGGACAGCTTTGGATGCCCAGGATATGTGCGTATTTCTTACTGTGTACCAACAGAACGTATCGAAAAAGCTCTTCCATTATTTAAGAAACTGATCGATGACTATCGCAAATAAGCCAATATAGATAAAGGAGACTTTCAATGAACAGCTGGAGAGATAATGTACGAAAAGTAGAACCTTACACACCGGGTGAACAGCCAAAAGAAGAAGGTGTGATCAAGTTAAATACAAATGAAAACCCTTATCCGCCATCCGATAAGATCAAGGAAGCGATGAGCGGGATCAAGAATCTGCGCAAATATCCTGATCCTGCAGCAACTAAATTGGTAGAAGCGATCGCTTCTTATCATGGATTTGATAAAGAAGAAGTATTTGTCGGAGTTGGATCTGATGATGTGCTTGCCGTTGCATTTATGACATTTTTTAACGGTAAGAAACCAATCTTCTTCCCAGATATTACATATTCCTTCTATCCGGTATGGGCAGAATTATTCGGAATACCATACGAGAAGAAAGCAGTCAATGATGCATTTGAGATTCAGAAAGAAGATTATTATGCTGAAAATGGCGGGGTGATATTCCCAAATCCTAATGCACCAACAGGCGCATTTTTATCTTTAGAGGTTGTGGAAGATATCATCAAACACAATCAGGATGTCGTTGTGATCGTTGATGAAGCTTATATTGATTTTGGCGGCGATACAGCGAAAGAACTGACAAGAAAATATGATAACGTTTTAGTTGTTCAGACATATTCTAAATCAAGATCTTTAGCAGGACTTCGTATCGGATATGCGATCGGTAATAAGGAACTGATCAAGGCAATGAATGATGTGAAATATTCCTACAACTCTTATACGATGAATGAGCCATCCATTGTTCTTGGAACAGCTGTCTTAGAGATGAAGAATATTTCCAGGAGACAAGAAATAAGATCATTGATACAAGAGAATGGTTCAAGACTGAGATGAG
>ENA-OQKR01000556-OQKR01000556.1-human-gut-metagenome-genome-assembly--contig:-NODE-556-length-14710-cov-4.181513_pt1 | contig 14710 bp, 18 predicted proteins | sample MGYA00242803_ERZ504806 | MGnify/ENA primary metagenome ERZ504806 (study PRJEB26092, sample SAMD00036399) | human gut metagenome | host: Homo sapiens | study: EMG produced TPA metagenomics assembly of...
CCATCAGCCAGTATACATGACGGGAAATATACGTTCCGGAAACATAAAATACGTAGAAAATTCATGATCGATCATAGTGCAGACTTATGATCCGCCATCTTATCACAGAGAAATGCTACATTTTCATAATGATAATTCTGGTCTCCCTTCAGGACAGAGATCAGTACCTGCATGGCAAGCTGTTCCGCCATTTCCTGATGCTCCTAGCAAAAAATCAGCTTCAAAAATATCTCTATAATCATAAAACATCTGGCAATAGTTTACATAATTATCTATATCTACCTTTTCATCCGGATATTTCCTGAAAAACTCCAGAAGATTCAAAAGGGATTCCCCTTCTTTATAGGCCATGGGTACTGCCGTTCCGTAGTCAAGATATTTTTCATTTACTGCCTCATACCCTTCACAGATGGCCAGTTCATACCTGGGCGCAGGCATAAAATATTCATTAATGATCGTTGACCAGAACACCTCTGCATAAGCATATAGTGGCGTGGAAAATGGTTTGGATTTCGTCAGTGGCTTGAAAATCATATTTCCAGGAAATATGGGGAAATGTTTTTCCCCGCTTACCACGCCTACAGCTTCAGACTTAAGATTTCCGATTCGATTTTTGTATTGATAGTGTCTGACTTTATAATACATAGCAGTCATATCGTATTGCCTTCCCCTTCAATGTATAAGACGGCTCCCGGCCGGCAAGACATTCACTTTTCAGCGGACGCTTGACGATGATCTTATCCGGATTTGCTCTGATAGCTGCATCAAAAAGATCCTTTTCCCCGGAACACGGTGGTTCCAGCTTCTGGATCAATTGAAGTTTCTTGTTGATCAGGCTGGATTTCTGTCTTGCCGGAAACATAGGATCCAGATAGATCACGTCTACAGGATCAAGAAGCTTTGACATACCTTCTACACTGTTTCCCTCGATCACCTTCATACGACCGGCAATATCTTTCAGATCCATATTTTTCTTGGCACGGCGAATGGCATCTTTAAGAAGGGCTGCGATCACCGGATTCTGCTCGTACAGCGTCACCTCATAGCCCTGGGCTGCCAGAGAAAGGCATCCTCACCCATTCCTGCCGTAGCATCGATGGCCTTCCTTCCTCCTTATCTGACTTCACCGCTTCACCAGCATCTCATGCTGAAGTCTGCCTCTGGTAACTCTGTGAAGCATCGTCTCCACAAAATCCCCCTGATAGGTCAGCCCGAAACCGGACAGCGAAACGCCCCTGGAATCAAACCGCACCGTCAGAAAATCTCCCGGCTTATCCTGAAGCTGCGCTCCGGTCCTCCTGCAAAAGGCTTCCGCCATATCTCTCTGTCCGCCCTTTCCAAGACAGACTGCGATTTTATCATTCATTTCCCGATTCTCTCTTTCATGACTCTTTTTCATAAGCTCTTTCATTCTACAATTTTACAAAAGAAATTGCAATTCATCTCAAATAAAAGCTGTCGCTTTGCAATCTATTAATCGCTAAAGCGACAGCTTTCTTCTCAGCCGTATATTTATTTTGAATTTCTCTTTCCTTTTCTGACTTTGATCCTGTGGATCATCCTTCGGATCAGAAATACCACAAGCACAATGATCACTATAAAGATCAGACAAATACCTGCGATCATTGCCGAAAACTTATTCGGCTGCTTCACCAGATCAATGATATTTCTGCTGTCCTCCACAACCTTACGTCCATGTGTCGTCTCATAATATTCCGGCACATTGGCAATTCCGTCGCCGTCTGTATCCGCAAAGGACTGCATATATCTTGCGATCGCATCCCAGGCCTTTAATTCCCTGTCGTCCTCCATGATCGCCTGATCTTCCAGATTTTCAATGGGATTCCCATCCCTGTCCTTCGGTTCAAGAGACAGCAGTCCATAGGACATTTTCATCACAGAACCAAGCATCTGGCCAGTATACAGATCTGTCACGACATGATACAGCTTATCATCCTGGATCTCGATCCGCTCTCCGTCTGCCCTGGTGAGATAACAATCTGTCACCTTATTCAGGATCATCCGATGTGGATTGTATGCAAAATTCAATCCACTGCAATATAACCTTGCCGTTGTCATAAAATCCGATACAGAAGCGTCCACCTCCGCTGCCAGCTTCAGCTCTTTTCCGGTCAGGTATGCACTGATCAGCGGATATCCGGCAACACCGTCTTTTCCTATCCCCAGTGAAAAGGAATTAAAAACATCCTCTACTGTGATATCGCCCTTTGTGTATGTATCCCGCACGGTTCCGCTTGGAACAACGGCTACATCAACCGGATCACCATCATAATACTCGGAATTCTCCACTGCATATATGTATGCATCGGACATGATATCACCAAGATTCAACTCTTCGTGCTTCGTGCCCATTTCTTCCAGACTGTTGAATTCAACATCATTTTCAGCAAGAACCTCTTCCCTTGTATAGCCGAAATCGGCAAGATAATTCTTATCCACCGTATCCATCAGGGCATCGATCTGTTCCTGTGTCGCCTGGTCCGGTTTTACATCCTCAGAAACAGGGATCAGCTCATAGGATGTCAGCTCCCACCGTCCGTCCTGTTTCTGTGTCATGGAAAGTGATCCCAGATTTCTTCCGTATTCGCCGCAGGATACGATATATGTATTCCCATGCTGAATTGCCTCTTTCAGCTCTGTGTGCGTATGTCCGCTGATGATCAAGTCGATATCCGGCACCTCTTTTGCAAGAATCTCATCCTCCGATTTGTTCTCATCCTCCCAGGTTCCTCCATGGGACACACAAGCGATCATATCCACTTTTTCATTTTTTCGGATCTCTTCTACCGTCTGTTTTACGGCCTCAACCGGATCCTTGAACTTTAATTCACAGGTCGGTGCACATTCCAGGGCATCCTTACCGAACACACCGACTACCGCAGCCTTTACATCTCCTTTTTGAACTACTACATAATCCTTCACACCGTAGGCTTCAAATGCCGACCGGATCTGCTTCTGACCATCGCTTAATCCATCCTGCTCCATGCTGTCCCAGTCCACGTTGCACACTACCAGTGCCGGCACTGTCTCACCGGAAGCCTTCGCAGCCTCCAGCATATTTGCCAGTCCCTTTGAACGATAATCATATTCATGATTCCCCAGAGTCGTCACATCATACCCCAGATATCCCAGCATCCGAAGCTCTGCCGCCTCCGTTTCGTATACGGTCTGAATCAGGGTTCCCATGGAAAAATCGCCGCCATCCAGCACCAGGGTGTCCGGATCTTCCTGCTTCTTTCATCGATCAGGGTTTTGATCCTTGCAAATCCGCCTAACTCTTTTTGCTCTCCATCTACGATGGTTGAAAAGCTGTTCAAATGCGAATGTGTATCATGGCTGAACAAAACATCGATCTGTTTTTGCCTCGGCTGCTTCCACCGGAACATTCCATGCAAGAGGAAGCAGCAATGCAGCAATAAGCATGATCGCCAGCAGCCTTTGCTGAAATTTTTCTTTCGTGTTTTTCATAACACTCTCCTTTTGTATATAGTTTTCTTATGCCTTTTTTACAAAACCATCAATAATGTTCCCATACCGATCAAAATACATCCCATCATCGATTTTGCTGTGAATTTCTCATGCAAAAAAACAAATGCCAGTACCAGTGTGATCACGACACTCAGCTTGTCTATCGGCACAACCTTGGATGCATCGCCTATCTGCAGGGCACGATAATAGCATAACCACGAAGCACCCGTTGCCAGACCTGAAAGGGTCAGAAACAGCCAGCTTTTTTTGCTGATTGCTGCGATCCCGCCCTGGGTATTTGTGAGGAAAACCATTCCCCAAGCCATAACTAGCACCACTATCGTTCGAATCGCTGTTGCAAGATTCGAATTAACACCGGCAATACCTATCTTGGCCAGTATGGAGGTCAGTGCCGCAAATACAGCAGACAGCAAGGCAAACACAAACCACATAGTAACTCCCCCTTAAATATAAGATTTTTCTTAACTATCCCAATACAAGTCCATCATATCATTTCCCCTCTGATATGTCACTATTTACCATTTCTTCCGCCGTATATTCTTCTATTTCTGTCTTTGTCACCTGTTTGATCTGCTTTTTTTTCAGATGCAGATATACGAATTCCCGAAAAATAGTATAGAACACGGAAAGCAACGGAATGAAAACAAGCATACCTACAATTCCCATAAGGTTTCCGCCGATCGTAACTGCTGCAAGAACCCAAATCGATGGAAGCCCTACAGACTCACCCACAACATGAGGATAGATCAGATTTCCCTCGATCTGCTGCAGCACCAGAAATACTATAATAAATAAAATTGCCTGTTTCGGATTTACCATAAAGATCAAAAAGCTTCCCACTGCACACCCGATGAAGGCTCCGAAAATCGGGATCAATGCCGTAAACGCAATTAAAACTCCGATCAAAAGTGCATATGGCATCCTCAAAATGCTCAATATCACAACAAACATACAGCCAAGGATCACGGCTTCCAGACACTGACCTGTAAGAAAATTTGCAAATGTCTGATAAGTCAGAGAGCAGACTTTAAGAAAAGCATCTGCTTTTTCCTTTGGAAGAAAAGCGAAAAATACTTTTCGAATCTGCACCTGCAGCGTTTCCTTCTGAAAAAGGACATAGCAGGCAAAGGAAAATGCAACAAAAAAGGCTGCCAATCCACTAACTATGGAACCCACTGCTGACATTGTGATATTCATCATATTTCCTGCACCATTTCCGAGTAGGCTTATCCCCCACTTGATCGCCTGATCCGGATTAAACTGTACCTGATCTACAAGCTTCATGATTTCCTGGTTATTATGGGAAAACTCCCGGATCCAGCTTTGCATCTGTGGAATAAAATCAGCGATACTCCTCATCAGGGTTCCTATTGTCCGCGTAAGCTGCGGAATCACACCAAACATCACCAGTACAATCACGCCAACCGCAAATACGATCGTGAGGAACAGGCTTATCGGTCTTGCCAGTTTTTCGACTATCTTATCTTCTTTTTTTGCCCTTCCAAAAATTTTCTTTTCCAAAAAGCTCATTGGCACGTTGGTCACAAATGCGATCGCTCCGCCAAGTACAAATGGAAATACGATCCCCCATATTGCTTTCAACACATCGAGTACCACATTAAACTTCCACAGTGCGACCACAAGAAATGCTGTAAACACAATAAGTTCCCGGATTTTTTTTACAGATTTTTTACTTATATCCACTATCATTCTCCTCTTTTTCTTAATTTCATGCGTATCCATTTAAGCAACTGAATAATCGGAAGACTTGCAAACGCAAATTTTCAAACTTAAATTACTCCCCTTTATTAGACCTAATCGTATAACAGAATCGGTACCTCTGTCAAGATTTTTGAAATTATATTTAAAGTGTAAAAAGATATAGTCGCTATTTTCTTTCTTGCCTTTTCCTTCCCTATGGTCTATAATAAAAAGTACTTGTCTAAGATACGAAATTGCTGATAAAGGAGCATTCTATATGAACAAAAAGGAAATTGCTGAAATTAAAAAACTGTTTACCCCATCCCACTGTGCGATCACGCGAATCTGCGGATGCTATGTGGATGCGGAAAAGAATATTAAGACAAAATTAAAAGAAGCGTTTCTCTCTCTCGAAGAGGAAGAAATGTTTAAGTATTTTAAGATTTTTAAAAGCACCCTCTCCGGTACCATCGGAAAGAATCTGCTGAATATGGAGTTCCCGCTCTCCCAGGAAAGTGAGGGCGGCACACAGGAGTTTCTCTTAAAACTCCGCAACAGTGAGCTGAAGAACGAAGCGCTGATTGATGAATTTTATGAAAAGGTGATGGCGGATTATCTCTATCCGGAAAACTACTATATTATTCTGATCCATGGTGCCTACGATGTACCGGGACGCGCTTCGGATAATCTGGATATGGACGATGCTTCCGATTACGTCTATGAATTTATCCTCTGCAGCATCTGCCCGGTAAAACTCGACAAACCGGGCCTCTGCTACAATGTGTCCCACAATACGATTGAAAACCGCGTGCAGGACTGGGTGGTCGGCGCACCGGAAAACGGTTTTCTCTTCCCGGCCTTCACAGACCGCAACACGGATATCCACAATCTGCTGTATTTCACGAAAAACGCAGAGATGGATCAGCCGGACTTTCTCGACCACTTCCTGGGCTGTCAGGCGCCACTCTCCGCGAAATCTCAGAAAGAAACGTTTCAGTCTATTATAGAAGAAACTCTCGATTCCGCCTGTGATTTTTCTACTGTTATGACCATTCAGGAGAACTTAAATACCATGATTGAAGAGCGGAAAGACGATCCGGAACCGGTGGTGCTCGATAAACACGAGGTAAAACGTCTGCTCGCCAGCAGCGGCGTACCGAATGAACAGCTTGACGAGTTCGACGAGAAGTACGAATCCATTGCGGATGAGAAAGCAAGCTTCGTTGCCTCGAACGTGGCCAGTACACGGAACTACGAGATCCGCACCCCGGATGTTATCATCAAAGTCAGCCCGGAAAAGGCCCAGCTCATCGAAACCCGTACGATCGACGGAACACCGTATATTCTGATCGAGGCAGCCGATGAAGTGGAAATCAACGGAATTCTTTTAAAACCGTCACGGCCATCCGATGCGGATGATACCGAATTTTAACAGCCAAATGACAGCGAGTCTTTCTCATTGTCCGAAAAAAAAAGCGGCAGTCCCAGACAAAAGGGCTGCCGCTTTTTCTCCTTTTATTTATGCTTAGCAGAGTGCTTTTCCAAGTGCAATGCATGCTGCCTCAGCTTCATCATCTGGCGCGTCTGCGCAGATCACGCTGTCGCATACCAGCTCGGCGCCATCATTTTTGCAGCTTTCTTCCCAGGTGCGCATCCACTCGCCGTCTCCCCATCCATAGGAACCGAACAGAGCGATTTTCTTTCCGGAGAGTTTGGATTCACATGCGGAGAACATTGGCTCGAACTCGGTATCTTCCAGCTCTTCTGCCCCCATAGCCGGGCATCCGAAAGCGATTGCATCGTATGCATCTACATCATCCGCAGAGAAATCTGCGCAAGTCAGAACAGAAACTTCTGCGCCTGCCTCCTTTGCTCCCTCTGCTACTTTCTGTGCCATCATTTCTGTGTTGCCGGTTCCACTCCAATAAACTACTGCTACTTTGCTCATGTTTCAAATCCTTCTTTCTTTATTTTCTGATTCCGGGGGATTTTTCTTTCCCCGATCCTACTGCCCTTTTTATGGTATGCAGGATTTTATGTTAAACAGCTACGGTGAGCTGTAAAACGCTTCTTCCCTGCTTCCAGAGACGCAGATACACGTTTCTGCATTTCTGATAGCGCTGAAATGTTTTCTGTGTTTCGCACTCATTGCAATAGACCTTCCAGCATCCCTTGCATTTATAATTGTGGCCTTTGTTCTCAATAAAACCGATCACATCACCGAGCGGATAGTTGAGAAACACACCGATCTCATGCGGAAATCCTTCTTTACACTCTGCTACCCGGGTTTTCAGGCGATTCAGTGCATAGGCAATGTCTGTATTTTCATATCCATAGGATTTTAAAAACGCTGCATTCTCCGGATTTTCCAGCTCCTTCTGGAGAAGCCCTTCACGGTACACATAGACCAGTGCTCTCGTCTCATGCTCCCGCAATACAAAGATGTGAATTCCTTTTGGTTCCAGACAGGCACTCCAGTATGAAATCTGATCTTCCAGTTCTTCTTTGGATGAAAATGTCATATTACATAAATTTGCGGCTTTGATGGAAGCCAGCGTTGCCGAACAGTGTTCGATCAGAAATCTCTCAATCATGCCTTTTACGTCTCCTTCTTACATTGCTGCTGCGCAGTGCTCATCTAATACCGAGCGAAGTGCGGTGGCACTGCTGGTATGGATTCTTGCGATCGGAATATTGTTTTTCTTTGCTTCCTGGGAAGCAGTGATGACCATTTTGTGGGATACGGTGTTGGTAAAGAGAATCATCAGATCCGGATTCCCGATTTTTTTCTTAACGGAGCCATGCTCTTTCGGGAACACCTTTGCTTTACATCCATAGTCTTTACAGATATCTGTATATTGACACACCATTCTTTCATTTCCACCGATAATTACGACACTCATCTTCTCTACCTGCCTTTCTGTTGTTATCTTATGCTACTTGAAATTAGTTTATTCTAACTCCTGTGTTTTAAGAAAGAATCCCTCTACCGGGATCCCGTATGATTTTTGGTTTTATCCGTTGTACTTTAGTTAGCTGTATCTAACTGTTGGGTATATCATACCGTTTTTGTCGGATTTTGTCAAGGATATCCTGCAAATTTTTCCGGCTTTTCTTGAGAAAATTGTATCATTTTCTTTTTCACATCACGCTGGTGAAAGAATATTCGCAATGGAAGCAGAGACTTTCCCTGCCTTTGTTAAAAAGCCGCTGGAATCTTAAGAAGGAGACTCCAGCGGCTTTCCCGTTGCTATTCTGTTCTTGTTTTTTATACCGGCTCGTCCAGCAGGTTGCCCATACTCTTTAAGCCAATGTAAAGAGTAGATGTATTGTGAAGCAGTGCGGAAGTGGTTGGCTGTAAAATGCCGCCCACGCCGAGCAGAATCAGTCCGGCATTGAACGTAACGATAAAGCGGTAATTCTTATGAATCCGTTTCATCAGACGGTTGCTCAGCATACGAAGCACCAGAATTTCTGCCAGATCGTCTGCGGCAACGGTGATATCCGCGATCTCACGCGCAATCTCTGCGCCCTCGCTGATGGCGATTCCAACGTCTGCGGCAGAAAGTGCCGGTGAATCGTTAATACCGTCACCGATCATAATGACTTTACGTCCCTCTACTTTTTCTTTCTCCACAAAGTTTGCCTTATCCTCCGGTAGTACCTCAGCATAGTACTCGTCCACGCCGACCTTCTTCGCGATCGCTTTTGCCGTGCGCTCGCTGTCTCCGGTCATCATGACGATCTTTTTCAGACCTGCTTTTTTCAGCTGACGGATAATTTCGGCCGCCTCCGGACGAAGCGGATCCTCAATGCAGATAACTGCTGCAAGTACACCTTCTAAGGCAAGATAGAGATGAGAATACTCCTCCGGCAGATGACGGAACTTCTCTTCCATTCCTTCCGGAATGATACTATTCTCATCCTCAAATACGAAGTGATAACTTCCAATAATCGCTTTTTTGCCATTGATCGTTGTAGAAATACCGTGTGCAACGATATATTCTACTTTGGAGTGCATCTCCTCGTGATCCAGATATTTCTCTCTTGCCGCGTCTACTACGGCTTTTGCCATGGAATGCGGAAAATGCTCTTCCAGGCAGGCTGCGATGCGCAGAAGCTCATCCGGGCTCTTTGTTTCGCTGAAGGATACCACCTCTGCTACGGTCGGCTGCGCTTTTGTCAGTGTTCCGGTCTTATCGAAAACGATCGTATCCGCTTCCGCCACAGCCTCCAGGAATTTGCCGCCCTTTACGGTGATCTTGTGCTGGTTTGCCTCGCGGATTGCAGAGAGAACGGAAATCGGCATGGCAAGTTTTAACGCACAGGAGAAGTCTACCATCAGAATAGAGAGTGCTTTCGTTGCATTTCTGGTCAGAAGATACGTCAACGCCGTTCCACCAAGGGAATACGGTACAAGACGGTCTGCCAGATGCTCTGCCTTGCTCTCCAGTCCGGATTTCAGTTTCTCGGACTCTTCGATCATCGCGGTAATCTTCTCGTAACGGCTGGATCCGCCGGTCTGCTTCACAAGAATGGTAAGCTCGCCCTCCTCAAGAACCGTTCCCGCATAGACAACGGAACCTAAGGTACGGCGTACCGGAACAGATTCTCCGGTCAGAGAAGCCTGGTTTACCATACCCTCGCCGTTGGATACCTCGCCGTCGAATGGAATCAGATTTCCCATATGTACGACAATCTCGTCGCCCGCAACAATTTTTTCAGACGGAACGAGAATTTCCTGGCCGTCTTTTTTCAGCCATACCTTTCCGACGTTCAGCGACATGCTGCGTGCCAGATCTCCGACGGATTTTTTATGCGTCCATTCCTCAAGCAGCTCTCCTACGCCGAGCAGGAACATGACAGAGCCTGCGGTTCCATAGTCGCCGCGGAGCATCGAAACACCGATTGCGGTTGCATCAAGAACCGGAACTTCGATCTTTCCCTGTGCCAGTGTCTGGATTCCTTTCCAGATATATTTTACGGAAACAACCGTAGTATAGATGGCACGGATCGGTGCCGGAAGAAGCCATTTTCTTCCAAAGTGGTAAATCACTTTGCTGATCAGCTTTTCCTGATATTCGTTGTTTAACGCTCTGCCGGAGCTCTCAAGCAGTCCGGTCGGCAGCTCTACTTCCTCGTAGTGGAAGAGCTGTATCATCCGAATCACAGCGGCTCGTTCTCCCTCGTAACAGATCACGGCATCGCCGGTTCTGTCATATACCTTCGCGAAAGATACCTGGTTCTGATTCTGCAGATAGTACAGCAGTGTCTCTGCCTGTACGGAGGACATGCGCTTCTGTGCCAGATGGATTCGGATTCTGCCTCTGCTTTCGTGTTTAATATAAAATTTCAAATCTTATGCCTCCTAGAAAAACACCTGCAGAGAATTCTGCAGGCGCTTCGTTTTTTCCGTATGAATACGACGTAAATCAGATGTTGCTGTGTACAGCTTATGCCTCAACCGTATCCTCTGCTTCTGCTTCAACAGCTTCCTCTGCTGTCTCTTCAGCTACATCCTCTACTGCCTCTTCTGCTGCTTCACGCTCTTCGTTGATCTGTTTTGCGTCAGCATAGATGTCCTCCGCATTCTCCTGGATGGTCGTTACCGTATCCATAACAACTTTCTTTGCACGAAGAACAGCTGCGGTGCAGTTGGTGTAAAGTTTTTTCGCATCCTTGCTGGACAGTGCTTTGATACCTGCTGTTCCGAATAATACTCCTGCTGCGAAAAGTCCTGGATGTTTTAAATCTTTGATTGTCATATTACATTTCCTCCTATTGTTAAAATAAATTTTTCCTGAATTTTACATCTTCCCCCGCTGTGGTTCACAGTATAGCACTCACCTGCTCGGTTAGACAATACGTACAGTTCTTTTTGATAATTATTTTCATTAAAACAGGGAAAACGGAAGGAATTTTCACCCGTTTTCCCCGTTTTTCAGCCTTCCACCGCTGAAACAATCACATTTTCAATATCCTGATTCTGAATATAGCCCTTTGCCTTCAGTCCGGATTTCATCACGTCCATCCACATCTCTCCGCTTAAGCGGCAGATGGTATGATCGCTCAGTTCTACGGTACAGCCCTGATCTTTGAAGCATTCTTCTCCACAGGCAATCTTGTAAAAATTTTTGCGGCTGATTGCACCGATGCTCTCCAGTGTATTCACCATGCGATACACCGTAGCAGGCCCGATGCTGCTGTCTTTCTGCAGAGCTTTATAGTAAATTTCTTTACAGCAGGAGCACTCCTCTTCCAGGATAATATCGAGCAGAATCCGTCTCTGTCTGGTTATTCTGCATCCCTGTTCCCGGAGCTTCTGAATAATCAGTTCTCGCTTCATCTGTGTTCTGTGATAATTTCTGGCTTCATGCTTTGTCTGTTCCTGCGGCATACGTTCTACCTCCTGATGATGATTCCTGTCCTGTCAGTCGCAATGTCCCTTGCACTGCCCGCAGTTACCACCACAGCTTCCCTTGCCACTTTTTTTATCTTTAATCATACTGCGTACTGCAAGTCCTACCAGACCAACAACGACTACAAGTGTGATAAAAGTTCCCATAGAAACAACTCCTTTCTTTTCAAAAGAGTCCGCATCCTGCAGCGGATGCCGGATACGGACTCTTCATCAGATACATGTTCTCTATCTGTCACAGCAATTATTTGCTGAACATTTTGTTGGTGGAAACGCTCAGAGTTGCGCTCTCTTTGTAAGGTCTTACCAGCAGATATACAAATCCAATGATGAGCAGAACAGCAACTACCGTTCCGATTCCAAAACCGCCGCCGATGAACAGGTTACCGATCTGATAAATGCACAGGGATACAACATAGGCAAGCAGTGTCTGATATCCGATTGCAGTAAAAAACCATTTGGTATTGTTCATCTCACGTTTGATTGCACCCATTGCTGCGAAGCACGGTGCGCACAGAAGGTTGAATACCAGGAAAGAATAAGCTGCTACCGTAGATAAGCTTCCTGCGAGCTGTCCCCAGATCTCGGCACCGTCTTCTGCAACTTCACCAAAGCCAAACAGGATACCAAAGGTACCAACAACGTTCTCTTTTGCGATCAGTCCGGAAACAGCTGCAACAGCCATCTTCCAGTCGCCCCATCCAAGAGGTGCAAACAGAGGAGCGATCACGCTTCCGATGGAAGCCAGGATACTGTCATTTAACTGCTCGGCTTCCAGCATTCCGAAAGATCCGTCAACCCATCCGAAGTTCATCAGGAACCACAGAACGATGGTGGACATCAGGATGATGGTACCGGCTTTTTTGATGAAGGACCAGCCACGCTCCCACATGCTGCGAAGAACGTTGCTTACCGTCGGCCAGTGGTAAGCCGGAAGCTCCATAACAAACGGAGCCGGATCACCGGCGAACAGTTTTGTTTTTTTCAGGATGATACCGGAGCAGATGATTGCTGCGATACCAACGAAGTAAGCACTTGGTGCAACCCAGGAAGCTCCATTAAACAGGGCGCCTGCGATCAGGGCGATGATTGGAAGTTTTGCTCCACAAGGTACAAACGTTGTTGTCATGATGGTCATTTTACGGTCACGGTCATTCTCGATGGTACGGGAAGCCATGATACCAGGAACACCACAGCCACTTCCGATCAGCATCGGAATGAAGGATTTTCCGGAAAGTCCAAATTTACGGAAGATACGGTCCATGATGAATGCAACACGCGCCATGTAACCGCAGGACTCCAGAAATGCCAGGAACAGGAACAGTACCAGCATCTGCGGTACGAATCCAAGTACGGCACCAACACCGGCTACGATACCATCGAGAATCAGACCCTGCAGCCAGTCAGCACAGTGGATCGCGTTCAGCAGATTTTCAATGGCCGGCGGAATGATCTCTCCAAAGAGTACATCGTTGGTCCAGTCCGTTACAAAAGTACCTACTGTTGTGACAGATACATAATATACAACCCACATAACAACCGCGAAGATCGGAAGTGCCAGCCAGCGGTTAGTTACGATCCGGTCGATCTTATCCGATGTTGTCATGGCGTTTTTCTTGTTCTTTGTGACACAGTCACCGATGATGCTGGAAATATAAACGTAACGCTCGTTTGTGATAATACTCTCGGTATCATCATCAAACTTGTCTTCCAGCTGTTTGATCTCGGCAGATACATCCGGAACGGATTTCATCTGCTCTGTGATCTTATCATCTTTCTCCAGAAGTTTGATTGCAAAGAAGCGTTTCTGCTCATTTACAATATCACTTCCGAGTTTGCTCTCAACGGTGCGGATGACTGCCTCCACATCCTTGTCAAACTCATGAACCGGTACAGCAGCACCTTTTTTCTGTGCAATCTGCACTGCTTTATCAGCAGCTTCTTTGATTCCGGTTCCTTTCAGAGCAGAGATGGTTACAACTTCACAGCCCAGCTTTTTCGCCAGTTTGTCGATATGTATTTTGTCTCCGTTCTTCTCAACAATATCCATCATGTTGACAGCCATGATCACCGGAATACCAAGTTCCATGATCTGTGTGGACAGATACAGGTTACGCTCAATGTTGGTACCATCTACGATGTTCAGGATCGCATCTGGTCTTTCATTAATCAGGTAATTTCTGGCTACCACTTCCTCCAGTGTATACGGAGATAAAGAATAGATACCCGGAAGGTCCATGATGGTGACATCTTTGTGGCCTTTGAGCTTTCCTTCTTTTTTCTCGACGGTTACACCTGGCCAGTTTCCTACGAACTGGTTGGAGCCTGTCAGTGCATTGAACAATGTTGTCTTACCGCAGTTCGGGTTTCCTGCGAGTGCAATCTTAATTGCCATTTTTTCCATGCCCCTCTTTCTTTGATTTTTACTGATTTTAATAACTTCACAAGCCTTACCAATATTGGCCACAGCTTGCTTTTGTTAGCATTCGCTAACAAGCAGGCAAAAAAAATTTACTCTACTTCAATCATTTCGGCATCTGCTTTTCTTAAGGATAATTCGTATCCTCTGACGGTTACTTCGACCGGATCGCCGAGCGGAGCAACTTTGCGCACGAATACGTCAACACCCTTGGTGATTCCCATATCCATGATTCTTCTTTTGACCGGACCGGAGCCGTTGAGTTTTACAACTTTAACGGTTTCTCCTACGGAAGTCTCTTTTAAAGTCTTCATCTTCTCTCCTTCTTTCCTATCAAATCAGGATTTTGGCTGCCATATCTTTTCCAACGGCTACCCTGGAATCTTTCACATTCACGATGAGATTGCCGTCGATTTCCGATACGACTGTCACGTTTCCGCCAACGACGAAGCCAAGATTTTCAAGAAATCTTCTGGTCTCTTCTTTTCCGCCAACTTTTCTGATTGTGTAACATTCGCCTGGATTTGCCATCGTTAAAGGCATAGTCAATTACCTCCTGTGTATGATAATGAGTTTCATCTCTATTTCAGTTGTTAGTATATGCTAACGTACGTTAGATGTCAACTGCTTTTTTTACTATTTTTTTTGTATTTTTTTCTTGT